>VFQU01000363.1_pt1 | contig 42759 bp, 32 predicted proteins | sample 3512311 | NCBI WGS metagenome assembly VFQU01 (sample SAMN10412377, study PRJNA504923) | tailings metagenome | isolation source: Relicate 3 Philex TSF3 active mining site | place: Philippines: Tuba, Benguet | collected 2017-08-29
CAGGCTGGGCAGCTCGAAGGCCGGTGCGGGCTTGCCGATCAGCGGCGAAGGGATGGCATTGGGATCACGCACGGCCGACAGCCAGATGCCGGCGCCGAGCAAAGCGGCCAGCAGCAGGAACACGATCAGCGGCAGCAGGCGCTGGATCATGCGCGGGCTCCGAGCACTTCGGTGCTTCCGGGTGCGGGTGCGGGTGCGGTGAGCGGCTCGGCCGCAGGCGCGCGGCGGAAGCGGCGGTCGAAGGCCACCACGAAGCCGGCGATGGTCATCAACAGCGCGCCGAACCAGATCCAGCGAATGAAGGGCTTGACGTAGACGCGCACCGACCACGCCTCACCGTCGCCCAGCGGCTCGCCCAGCGCGACGTAGAGGTCACGGGTCATGCCGGGGTCGATGCCTGCCTCGGTCATGATCTGGCCGCCGCTCTTGTAGGCACGCTTCTCAGGGTTCAGCGTGGCGATCCGGCGGTCATCGACGTAAATGTGGACGGTGCCGCGGTCGGCGTCGAAGTTCGGGCCCTCGCGATGCGCCACGCCCTCGAACTCGAAGCGGAAGCCACGCAGCTCGGTCGACTCGCCGGGCTTCAGCGCCAGGTCGCGCTCGATGCTGGTGCTCTCCACCAGCAGTACGCCGGCGACGAACACTCCGACGCCGAAGTGGGCGAGCAGCATGCCGCTCATCTCCGCGGTGAAGCGGCGTCCGGCCGGTGCCGATTGCCAGCGCTTCCACGCGTAGATCGCGGTGCCGGCCATCACCCAGGTGGCGCCAGCGACGCCGGCCCAGGTCTTGAGCGTGCCGTCCTCGATGCTGACGTAGGCCAGCGCAGTCACCAGCACGGTCAGCGAGAACGCCAACTTGATGAGGGGAGCGAATCGGCTCCACTGCTCTTGCTGCCAGCGGGCGAAGGGGCCAAAGGGCATTAGCAGCACCACCGGCACCATCAGTGCGGTGAACAGGAGGCTGAAGTAGGGCGGGCCCACCGACATCTTGCCGAGGCTGAGCGCATCGGCCAGCAGCGGGTAGAGCGTGCCGATCAGCACCATCGCGGTGGACGCGCTGAACAGCAGGTTGTTGACCAGCAGCAGGGTGTCGCGCGACAGCGGTGCCGCCGGCTTGCCGCGCTCGATGCCGCCGGCGCGCAGCGCGTACAACAGCAGGGAGCCGCCGACCACGACCAGCAGGAAGATCAGGATGAAGATGCCGCGCTCGGGATCCGAGGCGAAGGCATGCACCGAGGTCAGCACGCCCGAACGCACCAGGAAGGTGCCGAGCAGCGACAGCGAGAACGCGGCGATCGCCAGCAGCAGGGTCCAGCCGGCGAAGCTGCCGCGCTTCTCGGTGACCGCCTGCGAATGGATCAGCGCCGTGCCGACCAACCAGGGCATGAAGCTCGCGTTCTCGACCGGATCCCAGAACCACCAGCCGCCCCAGCCCAGCTCGTAGTAGGCCCACCAGCTGCCGAGGCCGATGCCCAGGGTGAGGAAGGCCCAGGCGACATTGGTCCAGGGCCGGCTCCAGCGCACCCACTGCGCGTCCATCTTGCCGCCGAGCAGGGCTGCGATGGCGAAGGCGAAGGCCACCGCGAAGCCGACGTAGCCGGCGTAGAGCATGGGCGGGTGGAAGATCAGGCCCGGGTCCTGCAGCAGCGGGTTCAGGTCGCGGCCTTCGGCCGGCGCCGGCAGCAGGCGGTCAAAGGGGTTCGAGGTCAGCAGGGTGAACAGCAGGAAGCCGACGCTGACCCAGCCCATCACCGCCAGCACCCGTGCCACCACGTGCAGCGGCAGGCTGCGCGAGAACGCGGCCACCGCCACCGTCCACAGCGCCAGGATCAGCACCCACAGCAGCAGCGAGCCCTCGTGCGCGCCCCACACCGCCGAGACGCGGTACATCATCGGCAGCAGGGTGTTGCTGTTGTTGGCCACGTAGGCCACCGAGAAATCCTGCTGGATGAAGGCCGCGGTCAGGATCAGGTAGCTCAACAGCAGGAAGGCGAACTGGCCGTAGGCGGTCGAGCGCGCCAGCGCCATCAGGCCTGCGTGGCCGCGCCAGGCGCCGTACAGGGGCAGGGAGGACTGCACCAGGGCCAGCACCAGGGCCAGCACCAGGGCGAAGTTGCCAAGTTCGGGAGTCATGCCATCGGTCTCGGGCGCGGCGCAGGCCGCATCAGTAGCCGCTCTTGCCGTCGGCGGGCGGGCTGGCGGGTGCGGCTTCGACTGCTTCCACGGTGTCGCCGCCCGCGCGCAGGGCTTCCGCTTCCTGCTTCAGCTTCTCGGCGCGGGCGATGCGCGCCTGGGTCATCTTGTCGGCGACCTCGGCGGGCATGTAGGTCTCGTCGTGCTTGGCCAACACCTGGGTGGCGACGAACACACCCTCTTCGATGCGGCCCTTGGCGATCACGCTCTGGCCCTCGCGGAACAGGTCGGGCAGCACGCCGCGGTAGACCACCGGAAAGTCGGCCTCGCGGTCGGTGACCTTGAAGCGGTATTCGACCTCGCGGGTGGCCTCGACGCGACCGCTCTCGACGCTCTCCTCCAGCACCACGCCGCCCAGCCGGAACACGCCGGAGTCGGGCGCCTTGCCGGCCATGACTTCGGTCGGCGAGTGCAGGTAGTTCAGGTTTTCCTGCAGGGCCAGGGCGACCAGGCTGCCGGCGACGAGGCCGGCGCCCAGGATCAGGCTGGCGACGATCAGGCGACGCTTGCGCACGGGGTTCATGGGGAGCTCCTCAGGGAATCGGATTCTCGGTCGTGGTCGCCGTACGGGCCGCGTCGCGGCGCGCGCGCAGGGCGATCTCGCGCTGCAGGCGGCGCAGGCGCCAGGCCGGCTGCACGAGATCCCAGAGCAGGAACGCGAAGAAGATGGCGAAGCAGCTCCACACGAAGGCGCTGTATTCGCCCATGTCCAGCCAGCCGCTCATGCCGCACCTCCCAGCGCACGGCGCACCCAGTCCTTGCTGCGCTCGGCCTCGGCGATGGCGACGCGGGTGCGCGCCAGCAGCGAGCCCATGAACCACAGCTTGGTGCCGAAGGCCAGCGCGATCAGCGGCGCGATCATGCTCGGGTCCATGCTCGACTTGCCGAACAGGCGGATGGTCGCGCCCTGGTGCAGGGTGTTCCACCAGTCCACCGAGAAGTGCACGATCGGCACGTTCACGAAGCCGATCAGCGCGAGGAAGCTGGCCGCGCGGGCGGCGGCGCGGCGATCCTCGATGGCGGCGTATAGGCCCATCACGCCGAGGTACAGGAACAGCAGGACCAGCTCGGAGGTGAGCCGGGCGTCCCAGGTCCACCAGGTGCCCCACATCGGCTTGCCCCAGATCGCGCCGGTCAGCAAGGTGATGGCGGTGAAGGCCGCACCGATCGGCGCGCAGTTCATCGCCAGCTGCTCGGACAGCTTGATGCGCCAGACCAGGGCGATGAAGGCATTGACCGCCATCACGCCGTAGATGAACAGGCTCATCCAGGCCGCAGGCACGTGCACGAAGATGATCCGGAAGGTGTCGCCCTGCTGGTAGTCGGCCGGCACTTCGTACAGGCCGGCCCAGCAGCCCCACAGGATCATCGGGATGGCGATGCCGTACAGCCACGGCAGGCAGCGCCCGGCGAAGGCGTAGAAGTTGGGCGGCGAGCCCATCTTGTGGAACCACAGCAGGACGGGGTTCATGTCATCGCGATCCGAAGCGCGGTGGCCGTGGCCAGCGGCGCGAAAATGGTCAGGAGGGCCAGGCCGGCACCCAGCAGGAGCAGGGCGCCGGTGTAGGGCAGGCCCTGCGCGGCAGCCGCCACGCAGCCCGCCCCGAGGATGAGGATGGGCACGTACAGAGGCAGCGCCAGTAAGGCCAGCAGCATACCCGAGCGCCGCATGCCGACAGTCAAAGCGACGATGATGCCGCCGACCAGACTGAGCAGCGGCGTGCCCAGCAGCAGCGAGGTCATCAGCACCGGCAGCAGCTCGTTCGGCAGGTACAGCAGCTCGGCCAGCAGCGGGGTGGCGAGCAGCAGCGGCACCGCGGTGGTGAGCCAGTGCACCAGCACCTTGCCGAACAGCATCAGCGCCAGCGGCTGCGGGGCCAGCAGCAGCATCTCCAGGCTGCCGTCCTCCAAGTCGCCGCGGAACAGGGTGTCCAGCGACAGCAGGCCCGACAGCAGCAGGGCCACCCAGACCACGCCGGGCGCGATCAGCGCCAGCGTGGATTTCTCGGGGCCGATCGCCAGCGGGAACAGGGTGGCGACCAGCAGGGCGAACAGCACCGGGTTCAGGGCATCGCCGCGGCGACGCCAGACCAGCAGCAGGTCGCGCCGGATCAGGGCGCCGAAGGCGGTGAGGGCGGAGGAATCAGCCATGCGCGGCCTCCTTGGGGGCCTCCGCCTGCGGTGGGTCGAGGCTGAGGGTGCGGGTGCGGACCGCGCCGGTGGCGTAGGCGCCGTGGCTGGTGATCAGCGCCGCGCCGCCGCGGCCCAGATGATGGGCGACGAGTCGATTGACCAGGTCGATGCCTTCGAGGTCCAGGTTGGCGTAGGGCTCGTCGAGCAGCCACAGCCGGGCCGGCACCAGCAGCAGTCGGGCCAGCGCGAGGCGCTTCTTCTGGCCGGCCGACAGCTGGCGCGCCGGACTGTCCTCGAAGCCGGCCAGGCCGACCGCCGCCAGCGCGGTCACCGGCGAGATGCCCGGCCGCTGGCCGAACAGGCCGCGAGCGAAGCGCAGGTTCTCCTCGGCGGTCAGCTCGCCCTTGTGGCCCAACAGATGGCCGAGCAGGGCGCAGCTGCGCGCCACGGCCTCGCGGCTGGCCGGCAGGCCGTCGATGCTGACCTCGCCGGACTGCGCCGGCAGCAGGCCGGCCAGCACGCGCAGCAGGGTGGTCTTGCCGCGACCGTTGGCGCCATGCACGAGCACCGCTTCGCCGGCATCAACGTGAAAATCGAGCGGTCCGAAGATCGGGTCGTCGTTGCGGGCAAAGGCCAGCTGGCGAACCTGCAGCAGCGGCGGCGCGCGCTCGGGCTCGATGTCTTTGAGGGGAGGGGCGTTCATCTGGGCGCGCATGCTACCGGCGGTGGCAGGGGGCGTCGATGCGCTGGATCAAGTCCGGTTGTCAGGCTGCGGCTGCCCCCTCCGATCCGCCCCGGCTGCGCCTTCCCAGGGTGGCGTCTTGGCGATGTGCCTGATTTGAATGGGTTATCTGCGCCGCCCTCCAATTTCGGGACGAGGCTGCGGATCGACTACATTCGCGCCACAGATCTGCACTTTCGCTTTTCCATCCGCTAGTTACACTGCGGCGGCAGCACTCACACAGAAGGCGCGCCCGACGCGCCCGCCCGCTCCCTCGCCCTGAACGATGCCGCGTCCATGCCTGTCCTTCGCCCCCTCCTGCTGTCGAGCCTGCTGGCGCTGTCCTTGACGCCATCGGCTGGCGCCGTCGCCAATCAGGTCGATGGCGACGCAGCGCAGCGCTACATCGTCCATCTGCAGTCGCCACCTGTGGCCTTGTTCGAGGGGTTCGCCGGGGCGACGGATCCGCGCAAGCGCGCGCTCGCGCCCACCCACCCGGCGACAGCCGGCACGGCGCGCCTCGATGTCGGGCGGGCCGAGGTCAAGGCCTATAGAAGCTTCCTGGCGGACGAGCGCGCCGCGTTCGCCACGGCTGCTGCAGCACGCCTGGGGCGCGAGCTGAAGCCGCTGGCGACCGTCGATCTGGTGCTGAATGCGGTGGTGCTGGAGTTGTCTCCGGCCGAGGCCGGGCGTCTGGCCGCCTTGCCGGGGGTCGGTCGGGTCGAGCCCGATTTCGTGCGCCAGCCGATGGGCGACGCCGGTCCGGCCTGGGTCGGTGCCCCCGCGGTCTGGTCCGGTGCTGCCGGGGCCCCCACGCGAGGGGCGGGTGTGCTGGTCGGTGTCATCGATACAGGCCTGAATGCGTCCCACCCCTCGTTTGCCGGGCGGGGGCCGGTGGATGGGCATGTGCACACGTTCGCCCGCAGCGTGCCTGCCTCGCTCTGTGCGAGTGCGAGCAGTCCGCCCTGCAATGGCAAGCTGGTGGTCCTGCGCGATCTTTCCACCGGCAGCAGCAGCAAGGAGCCGGACAACGGCCTCGACGTCGACGGCCACGGATCCCACGTCGCCGGCACGGCGGTCGGAAATTTGCTGCGTGCCGAGGTCAACGTCGCCGGCCAGAACATCGAGCGCGAGGTTTCGGGCGTGGCGCCGCACGCCCATCTCGCCGCGTACAAGGCCTGCGAGGTGGAGGCGAAATGCGTCGGCAGCTGGCTGATCGCCGCCATCAACGCTGCGGTGGCCGACGGCGTCGACGTCCTCAACTACTCCATCGGCGGCACCCCGCGCGATCCATGGACCAGCAGCGACGCCCTGGCTCTGCTGGCGGCCCGCGAGGCGGGAGTCGTCCCCGTGGTGGCGGCGGGCAACGACGGCCCCGGGCTTGGAACGGTGTCCTCGCCCGGCAACGCGCCCTGGGTCATCAGCGTCGCCAACATCAGCCATGACCGCAGCATTGGCAGCCGGCTGCTCGACTTCAGCGGCGGCGATGCGCCAGCGCCCGGGGGTGGCAGCCTTCTGGGGGCGGGAGCGACGGGGGGCTACGGCCCGGCGCGGATCGTGTTTCCAACGGATTTCCCGGGCTGTGGCCGCGGCGAAGGGCTGGGCCTCGACAGCACCGGTCAGCCGGACGGCAGCAGCAACCCGTGGTCGGGCAATCCCAACCGCTTCAATGGCGAGATCGTGGTGTGCCTGCGCGGCACCCAGGCGCGGCTGGCCAAGAGCGACAACGTCCGCCGTGCCGGCGGTGGCGGCATGATTCTTCTGAACACCGTAGGCGATGCTGAAAGCGTCGCTGCCGATGCCCATTCATTGCCGTCCACGCACCTCGGCTTCCGCGCGGGCGAGCAGCTGAGGGCTTGGGCGCTCGCCGGCGGTGAGCGCGCGCGCATCGAGGGCGCGAGGCTGGTCCAGGACCCCAGCCTTGGCAACCGGCTCTCGGCCAGCAGCGGCCGTGGTCCGGTGGAGTACGGCGGCGTCATGCTGCCCTCGATTGCGGCCCCGGGCACCAGCGTGCTGTCCGCCGCCGGCACGGGTACCGGCGTGCGCACTCTGAGCGGAACCTCGATGGCCGCCCCCCACGTGGCCGGTGCGGCGGCCCTGCTGCGGGCGCTGAAGCCCGGCTGGCGGGCGGATCAGATCCAGTCGGCATTGATGCTCACGGCGCGCGGCGGGATTCTTTCCGAAGATGCGGTGACGCCCGCGCGGCGCATCGATGTGGGCGCCGGCGGCCTCGACGTGGCCGCGGCCGCGCAGGCCGGGCTGGTACTTGAGACCTCGGGCGCGGAGTTCCGCCAGGCGCGCCCTTCGCTGGGTGGGCAGCCCCGCCAGCTCAACTTGCCTGGACTGCTGCATGAGCGCTGTCGCGGCACCTGCGCGCTCAGCCGCAGCGTGCGCGACGCCGCAGGCGGCGGACGCTGGCGCGCCAGCGTGGAGCTCCAGGGGGGCAGCGCCCGGGTGCTCCCGGAAACCTTCGAACTTGCCGCGGGCGCCAGCCAACGCCTCGATCTGTCGGTCGATCTGAACCGCGGCGCGGACATCGGCCGGTGGCTGGACGGCGAAGTCCGGTTGACCCGGCTGGATGCCGCCGGCGAGCTGCGCTTGCCTTTGAGCGTGTTCGCGGATCCGGGCGAACTGCCGCAGCGCCTGGACCTGGGCGCAGTGGCCGATGCCGGGCTGCGAGTGCTGGAGCTTTCGGGGCTTGCCTCGCTGGAAGCCCTGCAGATCGAGGCCGGAGCGCTCACGCCGGTAGTGGCCGAGCGCCGCGTCCTGAGTGCCAGCGCGAGCTCGGAGGATGCCTATGCCTTCCCGCAGGCCGCGGGTTTCCACGTGATGCTGGATCTGCCTGCGGCGACGTCGTCGACGCCACGCCGGTTCCGCTTGAGCGCGGAGGCGTCGTCCGCGTCCGGGAATACGCTCGGTCTGTACGCCGGCATCGATTACGACGCCGACGGTCGACCCGACACGCTGGAGCAGCTGTGCGTCGCCCGAGGCGGTGCGCCGCGCTGCGAGCTTGACATCGCTCAGTCGGGCAGCCTCAACAGGATCTGGGTGATGGCGCGCCACGAGTCCGGTGCGGGCCGCGCCGACGCCGAGGTGGAGTTGCGCGCAGCCCTGCTCGATCCGCAGCCCTCCGGCCGCGCCGAAGTGGCCGCGTCTGCCGCCGCCGTGGTGCCCGCCGGTAGCGCGTTCCCGCTGCGGCTGTCCTGGAACGACGCGGGCTTCCAGCCCGGAGAGCGCCGCGCCTTCCTGCTGACGCTGCGCGCGCGCGCCGGGGCCGAGCCGTTCGCGCGGATCCCGGTCAGTCTCTTGCGCGATGCGTCGGTGCCGGTGCCAAGGCCGCTGATCGAGGGACAGGATGTCAGCCTCCGGCTGGCACCCGGCGAGTCGAGGACGGCCTTCTTCATCGATGTTCCCGCCGAATCGCGGCGGGCGCTGCTGCGCGCCGATGGGGGTGACGTGCGCATCGACGTTGCGCGCGACCCCGCGCCGACCGTGCCGCGCGCCGTGCCGCCCTCATCGCTCTCTCCTGCCCTCAACGGCGTGGTGGGTACCTCGGTGTCGACCGAGGTGCCCCCGCAGCTGCTCGCGCCGGGCCGGCTCTGGGTCATCGTCCGCAACGTCGGCAGCGAGCCGGCGCAGACCGCGGTCGGTCTGCGGCTTGACGCCCAGCAGCAGGTCTCGCCCCGGTTTGGCGCCTGGTACAACCCGCAGCGCAGCGGCTCCGGGCTGTTCCTGTACGGCATCGGTTCGAGCTGGGGCTTCGTCTGGTACAGCTATCTGGAGGACGGTACGCCGACCTGGTACATCGGCTCCGCTGCAGCGCCCTCGGCGGCCGACAGCGCGTGGACCGCGCCGGTGCTGCGCATGAGCTGGAGTGGAGGCATCGCTCGGCCGACGCAGGTCGGACGACTGGTGATCGCGCCCACGGGCCGGGACCGGATGCAGCTCGGCTTCGAACTGGACGGCCAGTTCGGCAGCGAGCCGCTGCAGTGGATCGGCAGCGAGCGCTGCGCCGATGCGCAGGGCCAATCCCTCGATCTGGACGGCCTGTGGTACGACGTATCGAACTCTGGCTTCGGCTACAGCCTTGATGCCTCGCCGGACGCCGAGGTCGTGGCCAGCTTCCTTTACGACGGTCGTGGCTGGCCGCGCTGGGTGCTCGGCTCGGGCCGCCCGTTCGGCGCGGGTCCGATTGACATGCTGCAGTTCCGCGGCACCTGTCCGCTCTGCGATTACAGCCCGGTGCAGGCGCAGCCTGCGGGGCGCCTGCAGGTCGTCTACGCCAGCGGTCAGCCGCAGCGTCTGGATATCGCGGTCGATTTCGCCGCGCCTCTGTCCGGCAGCTGGGTGCGCAGCCATCCCATGAACCGTCTGTCCAGCAGCCTCGGCTGCCCTCCTTGATGCGGGCGGACCGGCGTTGCCGGTTCGCGTCACGCCCCGGATGCCGAGTTCCGGGGGCGATTCGGCTACCCTTGCGCGCCCGTTTCACGCCGCCCGCGAGAGCACGATGCTGATCGAGACCAAGCTGCCCAAGGTGGGCACCACCATCTTCACCGTGATGTCGCAGCTGGCCGCCCAGCACGGCGCGGTCAACCTTGGCCAGGGCTTCCCGGATTTCGAGACGCCCGCCTTCCTGCAGGACGCGCTGGTGCGCGCCATGCGCGCCGGCCGCAACCAGTACGCGCCGATGCACGGCGTCGCCCCGCTGCGCGAGCAGATCGCGGCGAAGACGCTGGCCCTGTACGGCGCGAAGGTCGACGCCGAGCGCGAGATCACCGTCACCAGCGGCGCCACCGAGGCGATCTTCGCCGCCATCCACGCGGTGGTGCGGCCGGGCGAAGAGGTGATCCTGCTCGACCCCTGCTACGACTGCTACGAGCCGGCGGTGGACCTGGCCGGCGGCGTCGCCGTCCACATTCCGCTCAATTCCGGCGACTTCAGCGTCGACTGGCAGCGCGTGCGCGAGGCGGTGACGGCGAAGACCCGGATGATCCTGGTCAACTCGCCGCACAACCCCTCCGGCGCGGTGTTTTCGCAGTCCGATCTGGATGCGCTCGCCGAGATCGTCCGCGACACCGGCATCTTCGTGCTCTCGGACGAGGTCTACGAGCACATCGTGTTCGATGGGGCCCCGCACATGAGCGTGCTGCGCCATCCTGAACTCGCCGCGCGCAGCTTCGTGGTGTCGAGCTTTGGCAAGACCTACCACTGCACCGGCTGGAAACTCGGCTATGCGGTGGCACCGGACGCGCTCACGGCCGAGTTCCGCAAGGTCCATCAGTACCTGACCTTCTGCAGCTTCGCGCCGGCGCAGTGGGCGCTGGCCGAGATGTTGGAGCAGCATCCCGAGCATCACCTGGAGCTGCCGGAGTTCTATCAGCGCAAGCGTGACGCCTTCCGCGCCCAGTTGGCCGGCACCCGCTTCGAGTGCCTGCCCGTGCCCGGCGGCTATTTCCAGCTGGTCGACTACTCGGCGATCTCGGACCTGGGCGACCTCGAGTTCTGCCGCTGGCTGACCGTCGAGAAGGGCGTCACCGCGATCCCGCTGTCGCCGTTCTATGCCGAGCCGCCTGCGGACCAGCGGGTGATCCGCCTGTGCTTCGCCAAGACCGAGGCGACCATGGCCGCGGCGGTCGAACGCCTGGCCAAGGTCTGAGCCCATGAATGCCCCCACCGCTCCGAGCCGTGACCTGCGGGTGTCGCTGGTGCAGGCCGCCACCGTCTGGCACGACGCTGCCGCCAACCGTGCCCTCTACGGCGACCTGGTGCGGCCGCTGGCGGGCCAGACAGATCTGGTCGTGCTGCCCGAAACCTTCACCTCGGGCTTCTCCAACGCTGCCATCGGTGACGCCGAAACGATGGAAGGCCCCAGCGTCGCTTGGCTGCGTGCGCTGGCCGCGGAGGTCGGCGCCGCGGTCACCGGTTCGATGGTGATCCGCGAGGGCGACAAGGTGTTCAACCGTCTGCTGTTCGCCACGCCTGACGGCGCGCTGGCGCAGTACGACAAGCGCCACTTGTTCCGCATGGCCGGCGAGCACGAGCGCTATGCCTCTGGTGGTTCGAAGTTGGTGGTCGAGTGGCTTGGTTGGCGGATCTGTCCGCAGGTCTGCTACGACCTGCGCTTCCCGGTGTTCGCCCGCAACGTGTTCGACGAGGCCGCGCAGCGCTTCGATTACGACCTGATCCTGTGGGTCGCCAACTGGCCGGACGCCCGCCGCTACGCCTGGCAGACCCTGCTGCGTGCGCGCGCCATCGAGAACCTCGCCTGCGTGGTCGGCGTCAACCGCGTGGGTGTGGACGGCAACGCCCTGAGCTATGCGGGCGACAGCGTGGCCTTGGATCCGCTGGGCCAAGCTCTGGTCGAGTTGGGCGCCCTGCCGCAGGTGGTGACCACCCGCCTCGATGCCGAGGGTCTGCGCGCCCATCGCCAGCGCTTCCCGGCCCAGCTTGACGCCGATCGCTTCCAGATCCTCTGAAACCGCGACCCTGACTGAACGGGGGCGCCGTCGGTGGTCGACGGATGGCGCATTTCCTCGCCCTGCGACGTTAGTGCTGTCTGAGTCCGCGGCGAAGGCGTAGGCTTTCACGCGGGGTTTTCAGGAGTGATGGCCAGCACCGGCCGGCACTCAGGGTTCAACAGGGAGGAGTCGCAATGATGAAGTCGATGGTGGCCTGCGTTCTGGCAGTGGCGGCGCTGGTGGGTACGCAGCCTGCGCAGGCGCAGCGCGGCGAGCGCATTACGGTGGCGGTGGACGAATTCAAGAACGAGTCGGGCGCGGGCTGGTGGCGCGGCGGCGTGGGCTGGGAGTTGTCGGGCATGCTGTCGAACGAGCTGGTCGCCACGCGCGCCTTCAGCGTGGTCGAACGCTCGCGTCTCGAGTCGGTGCTGCAGGAGCAGAACCTCGCCGCTTCGGGCCGCATGGCGCCCGGCCAGGGCGCCCGCATCGGTCAGCTCACCGGCGCCCAGTACCTGATCATGGGCACGGTGACCAGCTACGAGGAAGACACTTCCAGCACCGGCGGCGGCATCAGCTTCCGTGGCGTCTCGCTCGGCGGCAAGTCCAGCAAGGCCTACGTGGCCGTCGACCTGCGCGTGGTCAACACCGAGACCGGCGAGATCGAGTTCGTCCGCACCATCGAAGGCGAGGCCAAGAGCGGCGGCATGAGCGTCGGCCTCTACCGTGGCGGCTTCGGCGGCGCGCTGGAGAGTGAGAACAACACACCTGCCGGCAAGGCGATCCGTGCGGCGTTGGTGATGATCACCGACTACCTCGAGTGTGTGATGGTCAAGCAGGACCGCTGCATGCGCGAGTTCGACGCCGCCGACGACCGCCGCCGCGAGCGCACCCGCGACTCGCTCAGCATCGATTGACGTCGCTGATCCTGCTGTTCCCTGCGCGCCCCGGCTTGCCGGGGCGCGTGGTTTTCAGGGTGCGGATCGCATTCCTTGGGGCGCTCTCTTTCGCCTTTTGGCGGTGGCACAGGCGGTCCACGATCTTCTGCGCGGCGTCAAGGGGAGTTCACGCCCGACTCACCCGCCCCGTGGTCAATTCACGTCCGTGAAAACGACCCCCGGAGCACGGCCATGAAGTCACGCGAAGAATCCCAAGGGCTGATCCTCCTCATCGAGGACAACCGCAACATCTCGGAAATGGTGGGCGAGTACCTGGAGCGCAAAGGCTTCGGCGTCGATTACGCCAGCGACGGTGCCGACGGCCTCAGGCTCGCCGTCGAGAACAGCTACGACGTCATTGTGCTCGACCTGATGCTGCCGCGCATCGACGGCCTCGAAGTCTGCCGCCGTCTGCGCCAGGAGGCGAAGAAATCCACGCCAGTGCTGATGCTCACCGCGCGCGACACGCTCGACGACAAGGTTCGCGGCCTCGAAGCCGGTGGCGATGACTATCTGGTCAAGCCCTTCGCGATCCAAGAGCTCGAAGCCCGCGTGCGCGCGCTGATCCGCCGCGATCGCCGCCAGGTCAGCGCAGAAGTGCTCAAAGTCGGTGACCTGGTGCTGGACACCGCCACCCTGCGTCTGACCCGCGCCGGCCGCGACCTGCAGCTGTCGCCGATCGGCCTCAAGCTGCTGACCATCCTGATGCGCGAGTCGCCGCGCGTGGTCAGCCGCCGCGACATCGAGCGCGAGATCTGGGGCGATGCGCTGCCCGACTCCGATACCCTGCGCAGTCACCTGTACAACCTGCGCAAGGTGATCGACAAGCCCTTCGAAAAGCAGCTGCTGCACACCATCCACAGCGCCGGCTACCGCCTGGCCGAGCTTGAGACCGAGCCGGCGCAGCGGGTGGGGTGATTCTGAGCCGGGATTGGAGATTCGGGATTCGGGATTCGGGATTCGCAAAAGCAGCGCGTGGCGGGAGGCGTTGCCGCGCGCTGACCCCAAGACCGGTGTTTCGCTCGCGCAACGGCCATACGACCGACACGCGGGCTCCGCGAAATGCGCGGAGCCCGCTTTTCTTTTCGTTGGCAAGCGCTCCAATCGCTGGTGCAGTCGGTATCGTTGCAGCGAGCAGTCCAAGTCGCTTCACGGCCACCTCCATCGCTGTGCGACATGCTCGCCGAGCCCGCAGCATCGACGCCGCCGGCAGCGAATCCCGAATCCCCACTCCCGAATCCCGGCTAAGACAATGCGCATCTCCACCGGCCTGCGCCGCAAGATCTGGGCGGCGTTCATCCTGCAGATCGCGGCCATCAGCTGCGCCACCGTGCTGGGCGTCTACGGCGCCTCGGCCGTCCTCAAGGACGTGCTGATCCAGCGCGCGCTGACCGACGAGGCCGCGCATTTCCGGGCGCGGCTGGCGCGCGACCCGACGGCGCTGCCGCCTGATACCTACAACATGCAGGGCTTCCTGCTGCCCCCGGGGGGCAGCGAGGCCGGGCTGCCCGAGAATCTGCGCGGCCTCACGCCCGGCTACTACAGCCTCCCGGCCGAGCGCGGCGGTTCGCTGGTGCTGGTCCAGGAGGGCGAGGGCGGCACCCTGCTGCTGGTGTTCGATGCCGAGCAGGTCAATGCGCTCGCCTTCTTTTTCGGGGCTGTGCCGCTGGTGCTGGTGCTGGTGGTGATCTACATCATCGCCTGGGCGACCTACCGCATCTCGCGCCGCGCGGTCTCGCCGGTGATCTGGCTGGCGGGCGTGGTGCAGCACTGGGACCCGAAAAAGCCCAACCTTGAGGCCCTCTCACCCGAGCATCTGCCGCTGGATGTCGAGGGCGAGGTGCTGGTGCTTGCGCAGGCCCTGCACGAGTTCGCCTCGCGCATCGACGCCTTCGTGCAGCGCGAGCGCGATTTCACCCGCGACGCCAGCCACGAGCTGCGCAGCCCGCTCACCGTGATCCGCATCGCCTGCGACATGCTCTGCGCAGAAGATGAGCTGCCGCCCTACGCCAAGCGTCAGATCAAGCGCATCCTCGGCTCCGCGCGCGACATGGAGGGCCTCATCGAGTCCTTCCTGATCCTCGCCCGCGAGGGGGATGCCGACCTGCCCGAAGAGGACTTCGTGATCAACGAAGTGGTGGCGGACGAGGTCGAGAAGGTGCGTCCGCTGCTGGGCGAGAAGCCGGTGGAGCTGCGGGTGGAAGAGCATGCGGCCTTCTCGCTGCACGGCAGCCCGCGGGTGCTGCGGGTCATCCTGTCGAACCTCATCCGCAACGCCTGCGCCTACACCGATCGCGGCAGCGTGGTGGTGCATATCCATGCCGACCATGTCTGCGTGCAGGACACCGGCTGCGGCATGACGCCCGAAGAGCTGGATCGCGCCTTCGATCCCTTCTTCCGTGGCGGCATGCGCAAAGAGGGCGGGCAGGGCGTAGGGCTGACCATCGTGCGTCGTCTGTCGACCCGGTTCGGCTGGCCGGTCACGCTCGAAAGCGAAGCGGGTACGGGCACCTGCGCGCGGGTACGTTTCCCCGCAGTCTCGGACGCGCGCTCCGCGCTGGCGGTCGAGCCGGCCTGAGCGCGCGAATGGGTCGTTCCGCGAGTGCGTGCGGGGCGGCCTGCCGCGGCCATCGCGAAGCGGCGGGCGGAGGTCCATGCAGGGGGAGCCCTGCCGCCGGTCCCCATGCTTCGGCCGCTGGTCCGCCAACGCGCACAGTGTCTTGATGGGGCCCGCACAAGGCTTTGAACTGCGTGCAGGCGAGGTGGCCTCGCCTTGATGCCTGCTTCAGTTTCCGTGCAAAACAGATTGACGTTCAGCTGGGTACAAGTTCGCCGCGCCGCAATTCCGGCGCGACCCTTTGGAGACCCTCATGAACACGTTCAAGCGCACCTTCAGCTCACTTCTGCCCGCCGGACTCGCCGGTTCCCTGATGCTCGCCCCTGCGCTGGCGCTCGCGGATGCCCGCGTGCTGGTGGGACATTTCGCGCCCTTCAGCGACAGCCTTGCCGCGACCGCCGTCGACGTGCGCATCAACGGCACCACGGCTCTCACGAACGTGCGCTACGGCGATTTCACCAACTACATCGCGCTGCCGGCGGGGGCCTACACGCTGGAGGTGCTGCCGGCCGGCACCACGACGGTGGCGATCCGCGCCACCGTGACCCTTGCCGACAACACCGACTACACCGTGCTCGCCACCGGCGGCGCCAACGGCCAGCCGCTCGCGCTGCAGCCGCTGGTTGACGACAACCGACCGCCGGCCTCGGGCAACCTGAAGCTGCGCGTCATCCATGCCGCCCCCTTCGGTGCGGACGCCGCGGCCACCGCCGTGTCGATCCGCACGGATCGCGGCGCCGTGGTGGGCGGCCTTGCCAACGTGCCGTTCTTCGCGGCCAGCGGATACCTCGAAATTCCCGCCGGTAACTACGACCTCAAGGTGGCCACGCCCGACGGCAGCCTCAACCTGATCGACCTCGCTCCCGTCGATCTGCCCGCCGGCGCCGTGCTGTCCGTGCTGGCCACCGGCGATGGCGTCAACCAGCCGCTGGGCTTCACCGCGCTGCCGCTGGGTGCGCTGCCCACCGAAGCGCCGGTCGATGTCTCGGTCAGCGGCCACTGGTTCACTCCCGAGTTCAGCGGCCAGGGCTTCGCGTTCACCCCCAAGCCCGATGAGAACCGCCTGCTCGGCAGCTGGTATGCCTTCGACGCGAACGGAAACAAGGTCTGGTTCACCCTCGACAGCGCGGCGGCGGGCCTTGGCACGGCCGCGGCCACCGGCGGTGGCTTCAACAATCGCAGCGCCGAACTGGCGGTGCTCAGTACGACGGGCGGGCGCTTCCTCGCCGCGGACCGCGTGCAGACAAGCCAGGTGGGGCGCGTCCGGGTGGACTTCGCCGATTGCCGCACCGCGGTCGCCGAGATCCGTCTGGATGGTCAGCCCGTGCGCAGCATTCCGCTGGTGAATCTGACGCCTTCGGGGATCTGCTCGTTCTGAGACGGCTGCGGTCTCCGAACTGGATGTCGCAGCGGCGCGCGAGAAGCCTCGCGCGCCGCTGTGCTTTGGGGCCGCTACAGCCCCAGAGCGAACAGCAGCAGGCAGAGCGCAAGCCCGAGACCCGGCACCACCACCGTCAGTGCCGCCACCGGCCCATAGGCCGCGCGGTGGGTCTCGCCGCAGATCGCCCGGATGGTGGTGACCACATAGCCGTTGTGCGGCAGCGAATCGAGCACGCCCGAGGAGATCGCCACCGAGCGGTGCAGTTGCTCGGGGTTCACGCCCTGGCCGAGGAAGATCGGCGCGAGGATCGGCAGGGCGATGACCTGCCCGCCCGAGGCCGAGCCGGTGATGGCGGCGACGATGCTCACGGCCACCGCGGCGCTGACCAGACCGCCGCCGGGCAGATGGGTCACCCAGTCCACCACCAGCATGAAAGCCGGCGCCACTTTGGCGACGGCGCCGAAGCCCACCACGGCAGCGGTATTGCCGATCGCGATCAGGGCGCCGGTGCTGCCCTCGGCGATCGCCTTGCCGGGATCGCGCCGTGACCTGAAGCAGAGGGCATACACGCCGATGCAGCCGGCGAGCAGGGCGAGGATCAGGGCCGAGGTCTGCAGGCTGTCGTGGAAGACGAAGCTGACCACCAGCACCAGGGCCGGGCCGACCAGCGCGCGCCAGACCGCCGGCAGGGTGATCTCCAGCGGCTGCGGATCGTTGTCGCGCGCCTCGAAGCGCTCGCCGCGCCGCTTGGCGCGCTTCAGCATCCACACCAGCCAGGCGTAGCCGGCGGCTGCCATGAAGATCGCAGTGATGAGACTGGCCTGCCACGCGGCCCAGGGCGTGGTGCCGAGGTATTGGATGGGAATCCAGTTCTGGATCTCCGGCGAACCCGCCGAGGTCATGGTGAAGGTCACCGAGCCGAAGGCCAGCGCGGCCGGGATGAAGCGCCGCGGCAGGTCGGCCTCGCGGAACAGGGCCAGCGCGGTCGGATAGACCGAGAAAGCCACCACGAACAGGCTGACGCCACCGTAGGTGAGGATGGCGCAGGCCGCCACCACCGCCAGCGCCGCGCGCTGTGCGCCGATGCCGTTGACGATCCAGCGCGCGACGCTGTCGGCGGCGCCGGTGTCCTCCATGAGCTTTCCGAAGATCGAGCCGAGCAGGAACATGAAGAACCAGCTGGCGATGAAACTGGTGAAGCCGCCCATGTAGGCGGTCACGACATTGGCCTGGCCCTCGCCGGCGAGCGGCGGCAGCAGCGCGATGTCAGAGGTGATCGCCACCAGCAGCGCGCACAGCGGCGTGGCGACGAACAGGTTCATGCCGCGGATGGTCAGCAGCATCAGGAGCAGCAGGGCGGTGATGAGCCCGATCAGGCTGAGCATGGAAGGGCACGCAGGCAAGAGGTCGACGGCGACGAGTATTCGCAGCGCAGCGCGCGCATCGTCACTGTACGAAGGTACAAGTGTCCGCCCCCGGGCCCGCACCTAGGCTTGCGCAGCATCGGCAGCCTGCGCCCGTCGCCCAGGCGCCGCGAAACCAAGAATGTCCTGGAGGGGAATCCACATGATGCGCAAGCCGCTCAGCTTCATCATCGGTGCACTGCTGGCCGCACCGTACGCCGTCCACGCGCAGCAGACGCCCGCGCAGGGCGAGGAGGCGAAGCCGAACACGCTCGACGCCATCACCGTCTCGGCGCGCAAGCGCGAGGAGTCCCTGCAGGAAGTGCCAGTGGCGGTCACCGCCTTCACCGCCGATGGCCTCGACAAGCTCAACGTCGAAGACATCAGTGACCTCGACAGCTTCGTGCCGAACCTGACCGTCTACGCGGCGCGCGGCTCGTCCAGCACGCTGACCGCCTACATCCGCGCGGTCGGCCAGAGCGACCCGCTCTGGGGTGTTGATCCGGGCGTGGGCCTCTACCTTGATGACGTGTACATCGCGCGTCCGCAGGGCGCCCTGCTCGACGTGTTCGACGTCGAGCGCATCGAAGTGCTGCGCGGTCCGCAGGGCTCGCTGTACGGCAAGAACACCATCGGCGGCGCGATCAAGTACGTGTCCTCCGCGCTGGAGGAAGAGTTCTACGGCCGCGGCTCGATCACCGTGGGCAACTACAGCCAGCTCGACACCAAGGCCAGCGTCAACCTGCCGCTGGGCGGCGGCTGGGCCTCGCGCATCGCGGTCGCCTCGCTGTCGCGCGACGGCTACGGCGAGAACGTGCGCACTGGCCAGGACGTGTCCGACAAGGAGATCCTGGCGGCGCGCGCCACGCTTGGCTATCTGGGCTCGCCCGACTTCAGCGCCAAGTTCACCGCGGACTGGATGGACGACCAGAGCGGCGTGCGCGGCGCGCAGATGCTGGGCATCAACCGCTTCGCGCCGACGGCGCAGCCGCTCGCCGACCGCTACGACGTGCGCAATGGCATGCCCAACGTCAACGACACCTCGATGAAGGGGGCCTCGGCGACGCTGAGCTGGAACCTCGGCGACGCCTGGGTGCTGAAGTCGGTGACCGCCTATCGCGAGTCCGACACCGAGACCAACATCGATTTCGACACGCTTCCGAACACCATCGCCGACGTCAAGGCGTTCTACTCGGACGACCAGACCTCGCAGGAATTCCAGCTCAACTACGACGCTGGCGGCGCGGTCCGCGGCGTGACCGGCCTGTACTGGTTCACCGGCTCGGCGGGCGGTCAGGTGCTGAACAACTTCTTCGGACTGTCCTTCGGCGACACCCAAGGCGTGGTCGACACCGACAGCGTTGCGGTCTACGGCGAGTTCACCTGGGACTTCGCCGAGCGCTGGGCGCTCACCCTGGGCGGCCGCTACACCGACGAGAAGAAGACTGCCGACGTCTACAACATCGGCTATACCGACGCCACGTTCACCCGCCCGAGCGGCGTGGTGGCGGCCGACTTCGAGGATTCCGTCAGCTTCCAGAACTTCTCGCCGAAGGTCTCGCTGGACTTCAAGCTGAGCGACGAGGTGCTGCTGTATGCGCTGGCCAGCCGTGGCTTCAAGTCGGGCGGCTTCAATATCCGCGCCCAGGCCACGGCCGTGCCGCGCTCGCGCCTGCCCTTCGACGACGAGACCGTGACCACCTTCGAGGTCGGCGCCAAGAACGCCTTCTTCGACAGCCGGCTGTTCGTGAACCTCGCCTACTTCAACAGCGACTACAAGGACATCCAGCTCTCGGTGTTCACCGCGGTGCCGGGCAGCAACCCGCCGATCTTCTTCGGCGACTTCGCCAACGCCGGCGAGGGCACGGTCAAGGGTGTCGAGCTGGAGTACCGGGCCCTGCTCACCGAGAACTTCAGCCTGCAGGGCAACTTCGCCTGGCTGGACGCCAAGTACGACGAGTTCATCACCAACAACGTCAACGTCGCCGACAGCCAGCGCTTCACCAATGCGCCGGAGCGCTCGGCGGCGATCAGCGCCCTGCACAGCTTGCCGCTGGCCAGCGGCGGCAGCCTCTCGACCCGCGTGAGCTACAGCTACCAGAGCGAGGTCTACCCGACCACCGACCTGTCCGAAGTGATCAAGCAGCCCGGCTATGGCCTGGTCTCGGCCGGCCTGATCTGGCAGACCGCGGGCGCCTGGCGCTTCGCGCTGGAGGGCGCGAACCTCGCCGACAAGGAGTACCGCACCACCGGCTACAACATCCCGGCGCTCGGCATCCTCACCGGCTTCTACGGCGCTCCCCGCACCTACAGCCTGACCGCGACCTACGACTTCTGATCCTGCATCAGGCCTGAGGGCCGGGTCGCGATGTACGACCCGGTCCGGTTTCCAAGCGGCTCCCCCGCGTCCGGCCGGTGCCTCCCCCCGAGGCCCGGCCGTTTTTTTCAGGTGCCCCGCCATGAACCCCGTTCCCGCTGCGATCGCCCGTCTTCCCCTCACGATCTGCCTGCTGGCCGCGCTGGCCGCCTGCAGCAGCCGGGCCGACACGCCGCCGCTGCCGGCGCTGCGCATCGACGCCGAGCGCGTCGCCGTCGCGGGGCTGTCCTCCGGGGCCTACATGGCGACCCAGGTCCATCTCGCGTATTCCGAGCGCATCCGCGGTGCGGCGCTGATGGCCGGCGGCCCCTACGGCTGCGCGCAGGCCGACCTCAACACTGCGCTCGGGCCCTGCATGCAGGCGCAGCCGACCGCGCCCGATGCCGAAGCGCTCGCCGAACGCGTGCGCGAACGTGCGGCGAGCGGTGCGCTGGCACCGCTCAAGGGGCTGGAGGGCGATCGCGTGCTGGTGCTGCACGGTCGCGAGGACCGCAAGGTGGCGCCAGCGGTCGGCGCCGCGGCTGCGGATCTCTATCGTTCCCTGCAGCGGGATGCGCCGACGCTGGCCGTGGAGGCGCGTCTCGACGGCGCCTTCGGCCACCTGCTGCCGCTGGCGGGCGAGGGCGATGAATGCGTCGATCCGGGCGCGCCCTACGTCGGTCGCTGCGGTCTCGATGCCCCGGGCCTCGTGTTCGAGCAGCTGTTCGGCGCGGCGCCGCGCCCGGCGAAAGAACCCGCGGGCCAGCTGCGCAGCTTCAGCCAGAGCGCGCTCATCGGCGAGGGGCCCGACCCGATCCTCGCCGACACCGGCTACCTCTACGTGCCGCCGCAGTGCGAAGGCGAAACCTGCGGGCTGCTGCTGGCCTTCCACGGCTGCCAGCAGAATGCCGACAAGGTCGGCGAAGCCTTTGTGCGCGGCGGCGGCTTCAACCGCTGGGCCGATGCCTACGGCGTGGTCGTACTCTATCCGCAGACCCGCGCGAGCTACGCGCCCTTGAATCCGAACGCATGCTGGGACTGGTGGGGCTACACCGGCGAGCACTACGACACCCGCGAGGGCGCCCAGCTGCGCTGGGTGGCGCGTGCGCTGGAGGCACTCGGAGCCTGATCGGGGCTGAGTGCGCATGAGCGAGGCCCTGCTGCTCGGCGCCGGCCTGCTCTGGCTGGGTCTGCTGTTCGGCGCCGCCGTGCTCGGCGAGCGCAGGCCGGCGCTGTTCGAGCGCCACTGGTCGTGGATCTACGGCCTTTCGCTGGCGGTCTACTGCACCAGCTGGACCTTCTACGGCACGGTCACCCAGGCCGCGCGCTCCGGCTGGTGGCTGCCGCCGACCTTCATCGGCACGATGCTGCTGTATGCCCTGGGCATCGGCGTCCTGGTCAAGCTGGTCAGGCTCGCGCAGCTGCATCGCGCGACCTCGCTGGCGGACTTCATCGCCACCCGTCTTGGTAAGAGCTCCGCGCTCGCGGCCGTGGTGACCCTGGTCGCCGTGCTCGGCGTGCTGCCCTACATCGCCCTGCAGCTGAAGGCGGTGGCGATGAGCTTCAGCCTGCTGACGCGCGGCAGCGCGCTGGAAGCCCCCGCCTGGCAGGACAGTGCGCTCTACGTGGCCCTGGCCATGGGCCTGTTCGCGATCCTGTTCGGTGCGCGCAGCGCCAGCGCCACGGAGCACAACCGTGGCCTGGTGCTGGCGATGGCGGTGGAGTCGCTGCTCAAGCTCGCCGCCATGCTGATGCTGGGCGTCTACGTCTCGACCCACTTCGACATCAGCACGCCACCGACGCCCGTGCCCGATGGCGCCAGCGGCTTCCCCGCGCTGATCGCGCTGGGCGTGCTCGCCATGTTCACCCTGCCGCACCAGTTCCATGTCGGCGTGGTGGAGTGCCGAGATCAGCAGCACCTGCGCAGCGCGCGCTGGCTGTTCCCGCTGTACATGCTGCTGATCGCCCTGCCGGTGCTGCCGATCGCCGCCGCCGGCTCGGCGGTGCTGGCGCCGCTGGGCGTGCCTTCGGACCTCTACGTGCTGGCGCTGCCCCTGTCCGGCGGCGACAGCGGCATGGCCCTGCTGGCCTTCCTCGGTGGGCTGTCAGCCGCGACCGGCATGGTGATCCTGTCGACCTTGGCGCTCAGCCTGATGATCGGCAACCACTGGCTGGCACCGCTGCTGCTGCGCGGCAGCTGGAGCCAGCGCGCCGGCGGCAACCTGCGCGCGCGCGTGCTGCTGCAACGGCGCCTCATCATCCTCGCGGTGGTGCTGCTGGCCTGGCTGTACAGCCGTGCCATCGCTGGCTCCGAAGCGCTGGCCGACATCGGCGCGCTGAGCTTCTCGGCGGTGGCGACGCTGGCGCCAGCGCTGGGGTTCGCGATCTGGCGCCCGCAGACGCCGCCGCGGGCGGTGCTGGCGGGGCTGCTTGCCGGCTTCGCGCTGTGGTGCTGGCTGCTGTTGCTGCCCAGCCTGCTGGAGGGCTTCGGTGGCCCGGTCGACTGGCTGCGTGCAGGACCACTGGCGCCCGACACCTTTCTCGCGCTCGAGGGCTGGAGCCGCACCAGCCGCGCCCTGGTGCTGAGCCTGCTGCTGGCCACGGCGCTGACCTGGGCGCTGGCGCTGCGCGCGCGCGGCGAAGCGGAGCGGCGGCCGCTGGCGGCGCTCGATCGCCGCACGCTCGGCGAGGTGGCGGGGCGCTTCATCGCCGAGCCGCGCCTCGCTGGGCTGCTGCCGGCCGGCGAGGACGACAGCCTGGTCGATCCCGCGGCCGAGGCGCGTATCGAAGCGGAGCTCGCCACCGTGCTGGGTGCGGCTTCCGCGCGCCTGCTGCTGGATGCCGCGCGTCGCGCGCACGGGCGCGACCTCGACACCGTCGCCGCCATCGTCGGCGAAGCCAGCGACGCGCTGCGCTTCAACCAGCGCCTGCTCGAAGCCGCGCTCGAAAACATGGCCCAAGGCATCAGCGTGGTCGATGCGGATCTTCGGCTGGTGGCCTGGAACGGCGTCTACCAGCGGCTGTTCGGCTTCTCCGACCGCCTGCTTCGGGTCGGCGTGCCCGTGGCCGAGCTGGTGCGGCACAACCTGCACCGCGGCCTGGCGGGTGGCGTCGAGATCGAGCCGGAGGTCGACAAGCGCATCGCCCACATGCGTGCCGGCACGGCCTATGTCACCGAGCGGCGCTTCCCTGACGGTCGCATCGTCGAGATCCGCGGCAACCCGATGCCCGGCGGCGGCTTCGTGGCGACCTTCACCGACGTCACCGAATTCCGGCGCGCCGAGGCTGCGCTGAAGCAGGTCAACGAGACCCTGGAACAGCGGGTCGCCGAACGCACCGCGGAGTACCGCGCCGCGCGCGCCGAGGCCGAGCGCGCCAATCAGGCCAAGAGCCGTTTCCTGGCCGCGATCAGCCACGACCTCGCGCAGCCGCTGAACGCTGCGCACCTGTTCACCCATGCCCTGCAGCAGCGCAGCAGCGAACCGGCCCTGCGCGACTCGCTGGGCCAGATCGACGCGGCACTGACTTCAGCCGAAACCCTGCTGTCCGGCCTGCTCGACGTCTCGCGTCTGGATGCCGGCGGGCTGGTGCCGAAGCCCGAGGACTTCGCGCTCGACCCCCTGCTGCAGGGGCTGGCGTCGGAGTTCAGCCTGATGGCGCAGGACAAGGGCCTGCGCCTGCGCGCCGCGCGCACGCGCCTGTGGGTGCGCACCGACCCGAACCTGCTGCGCCGCGTGCTGCAGAACTTCCTGTCCAACGCGGTGCGCTATGCGCAGACCGGCAGCGTGCTGCTGGGCGTGCGCCGACGCGGCGGGCGCATCGAGATCGGCGTGTACGACCAGGGCCCGGGCATCGCGCCCGAGCACCAGCGGCTGATCTTCGAGGAGTTCCGCCGGCTGGATCGCGGCGGCCAGGGCCTTGGGCTCGGGCTGTCGATCGCCGAGCGGATCGCGCGCCTGCTCGCGCTGCCGCTGAAGCTCAGCTCGCAGCCGCAGCGCGGCACCTGCTTCGCCGTTGAGGTCCTGCGCGCGCAGCCGCGTGCGAGCGCGAGCGAGAGCCCACCAGCCACCGCGAAGCCCAGCCTGCGCGCGCGCGTGCTGGTGGTCGACAACGACCCCGGCGTGCTCGCCGGCATGCAGGCCCTGCTCAGCGGCTGGGGCTGCGAGGTGCTGGCCCTGACCGAGCCTGCGAGCATCCGCGCGGCGCTCACGTCGACGCCGCCGGATCTGCTGCTGTTCGACTATCACCTGGACGGCGAACTGACTGGCATTGAGCTGCGTCGCCGGCTGGGCGAGCCGGCGATGCGCGTCCCCTGCGCCATCATCACCGCCGACCACAGCGAAGCGGTGCGCGCGGACGTCGCCGAGGCCGGCTGCTGGCTGCTGCACAAGCCGCTGAAGCCCTTGGCCCTGCGCAGTCTGATGACGCGGCTGCTCGGCGGCTGAGCGGGCTTACTCCGGGCGCTTCAGCACCTCGCCGTCGCGCAGCACCCAGTCGACCTGCTTCAGCACGGTGACGTCGGCCAGCGGGTCGCCCTGGACGGCGATCAGGTCCGCCGCATGCCCGGGCGTGAGCGCGCCGACCGTGCCCTTCAGGCCGAGCAGATCGGCGGCATGCGTGGTGGCTGCTTCAATGGCCTGCATCGGCGTGAGCCCGTGCTTGACCAGCAGCTCGAACTCGTCGGCATTGCGGCCGTGCAGGCTGACCCCGGCGTCGGTGCCGAAAGCGATCTTGACGCCGGCCGGCACCGCGCGCTCCAGCGCCTTGCCGGTGATGCCGATGCGCCAGTCGATCTTGCTGCGGACCTCGCCCGTGTAGGCATTGGGATCACTGGCGATACGCTCCAGGTAGCCATTGACCGTCGACAGGGTCGGCACGAAGTAGGCGCCGCTGTCGCGGAACAGCTTCAGGCTGTCGTCGTCGAGCAGGGTGCCGTGCTCGATCGAATCCACCCCGAGGCGCAGGGCGAGGTTGATGCCGTCGGCCCCGTGCGCGTGCACGGCGACCTTCTTGTCGTACATGCGCGCGGTCTCGACCACGGCGCGCGCTTCGTCCTCGAACATCTGCACGCCGAGACCCGCGCCGATGCGGCTGTTGACGCCGCCGGTGATGGTCATCTTGATCACGTCGGCGCCTTCCGAGATCTGCGTGCGCACCGCGCGCCGGCAGGCATCCACGCCGTCGCAGACATTGCCGTTGCGGTTGACCGCTGCGCGCAGGTCGCTGCGGAAGCCCAGCGTGGGATCGGCGTGGCCCGAGGTCGCCGAGATGCTGCTGTTGGCGGTGAGGATGCGCGGGCCCTCGACTTTGCCGGCACGGACCGCATCGCGCAGGGCGCGGATGACGCCGTCGGCGTCACCGAGATTGCGCACCGTGGTGAAGCCCGCCATGAGCGTCTTGCGCGCATTCATCTGCGCCTCGTAGGCGACATCGACCGGATCCATCTGCACCGAAGCGAGCTGGCCGGCCACGCCGCCCTTGTCCGAGGACAGATGCACATGGCTGTCGATCAGGCCCGGCAGCACGAAGTGCGTGCGCAGGTCCAGCACCTCGGCCGATTCAAGCCCGAACGCGGCGGCATCCAGATGCCCCTCGCGCACCTCGACCACGCGCCCGTCGCGGACGTGCAGGGTGCTGGCCGCACGCGGCGCCGTGCCCGGCGCGTCCAGCAGGCGCCCGGCCTGCACCAGCAGATCGGCGGCGGAGGCGGGCAGAGCGAGACAGAGCGCGAGGGCTGCGGCGAGCGGGGTGCGGATATGCATGGGAGCTTCCTCAAGATGAGCGGGTCGATGAGCCGACAGTGGGCGAGTGTAGGCGGCCGGCGTCGCCTCGCGATGTCCGTAAAGTCCTGATGCCCTCGGCACGTCACACCTCATCCTTCGGGCTGTCGAGGACGGACCTTTCAGCGTTCGGGATCCGCATGAAGCCTTCGATGATTCTGGTTCCCTGCGTCTGGGTCTGTGCGCTCTGGCTGCCGTGGGCCGAAAGCCAGGCTGACGCTCCGACGGCGTCCGCGCACCCGTCAAGGGCTGTGCCTGTCGTCGCGACGGATGCCTTGACGCATGAGACGGAGGACGACGTGCGGAGTGAAGCGGAGGGCCGCTACTGGCGCGAGGTCGCCGAGCGTTTGCTGGCAGGACAGCCGTCACCGGGGGCCTGCCCAGCGGCGCGGGACGCCGGGAGTTGCGTGCTCGCCGCGCGCCTTCTCATGGTCGTCGAGAGCCAGCGTGAACTGGCAACCGGAAGCCGTTCGCTGCGGCCCGGACGGGATCGGGTCAGGGCGCTGCTGGCTTCGGCGGCTGCGCGCGCGCATGAGAATCCGATGCTCTCGTGGGCGATGACCACGGATGTGTTCAAGCGCGAATTCCCTGAACTCAGGGAACGTGCGCTGATCGAGCTGCGTCGGAGCCAGCCCGACAACCTGCAGGTCTGGCTGATGTCCTTGGCGGATGAGGACTGGACCGGGGCGCGTCTGCAGGCAGCTGTTCGAAGCACGCGCTTCGAAGCCCGCCTGTACGTCGGCCTTCGAGCGGATCTCGAACGCCTCGCCGCAATCACCGCCGATGCGCCTGCGGTCGACGGCTTGCCGTTCGAGCCGACGGCCGTTGAATCCATGCAGGTGATTCTCACCGGCCTGCTGATGGCAGAAGCGATGCCCGGGCTGCAGGGGCTCATCGAGACCTGCGCGGCCGCTGATCCCGTCGCCCAGGCTGAAAGGCACGCGGACTGCTGGCGCATCGCCGAGCGCCTGAGCGCGGACGCGGAGTCCGTGATCGACCTCGCACTCGGCTCCGCGCTGATGGCGCGCATTGCGCGCGACCCGCGTCAGCGCGAGCGCGCCGCGCAGGCCCGCCTTGACTACGAGTATCTGCAGCAGGGGATCCTCGAGAGCCTCAAGTCTGCGGAGCAGCTGCGTCGGTTCCTGCAGCGGATCCGCGAGCCTGGAGGCACGGAGATCTCTGCGGCGCGATTGACCCTCTTGGATGCCGGGCTGCCGGCCGAATTGCCGATTGCACGATGAGTCGAAGCGGGTCGAGGGCGGGCGCCCGGGAGCGCGTGCAAGGGCAAACTTCGTGCGGCGGATTGCGCGATCTGATGGCGTTCCGCGCAGCGACAGATTGGCGACCGCCTCACCGCCAGCGCCGGGCTTGCTACGCTCGCGGCGATTCCCGATTCCCGATTCCCGATTCCCGAGGCTCCCCATGAAACGCGCCCAGTACGAAACCCGCGGCCCGGTGCCGCAGGATGTGATCCACGCCGTCGACTTCGAGCTGCCCGCGCCCGCGCCGGGCGAGCTGCGCGTGCGCGTGGTGGCGGCCGCCATCAACCCCAGCGATGTGTTGACGCTGACCGGCGACTACGGCCAGCTGCCGCCGCTGCCGGCGATCGGCGGCAACGAGGGCGTCGGCCGCATCGAACTGATCGGCGAGGGCGTGCAGGGCTTCAGCGCGGGTCAGCTGGTGCTGCTGCCGGTGGGCTGTGGCACCTGGAGCACGCACGTGCAGGCGCTGGCGGCGCAGTTCGTGCCGCTGCCCGAGGGCGCCGATGCCCGACAGCTGGCCATGCTGGCGATCAATCCGCCGACCGCGCTCTTGATGCTGCGCCAGTTCGTCGACCTGCAGCCGGGCGAGTGGGTGATCCAGAACGCCGCCAACTCCGCGGTGGGCGGGTACCTGATCGAGCTGGCCAAGCTGCGCGGCCTGAAGACCGTCAATGTCGTGCGCCGTGATTCGGCACGTGAACAGATGCAGGACGCGCCGGGTGACGTGCTGCTGATCGACGGCGATGACCTCGCCCAGCGCGTGGCCGAGGCTACCGGCAAGGCGAAGATCCGGCTCGGCATCGACGCGGTCGGCGGCATGGCCACCGAGCGCCTGGCGCGCTGCGTGGCCAGCGGCGGCACGGTGGTCAACTACGGAATGATGAGCGGCGAGCACTGCCAGATTTCCGCCGGCTCGCTGGTGTTCCGCGACGTGCGCCTGGTCGGCTTCTGGCTGGCGCGCTGGTTCCGCAACGCCAGCCGCGCCGAGCAGGCCGAGGTCTATGGCGAGCTGACCCGGCTGATCGCCAAGGGCCAGCTGCAGGCGCGGATCGCCGCGACCTTCCCGGTCAGCGAAATCCAGGAAGCTGTGGCCGAGGCCGCCCGCGGCGGCCGCAGCGGCAAGGTGCTGGTGGTGCCGGGGGCGGACGAGTAGCTCAGAGGCCGGGATTGGGGATTCGGGATTCGGGATTCGTCAGAGCGGCGTTGCCACGCGCGAGGCATGCCGACGGCCTGGTTCCTCAACTGAGCGAACGCAGCGGCGTTCTGGCTCGCGGCCCGTCCCGGGTCCTGGCAGTGCGGGTGCCTTGTTTCACCCCGCTGCCGGGGGCCGCGTGTGAGCGTCCCCGTTTCGGCGCCTGTCATCCGCACTTAACCCGCGCGTCACCGCAGCGACACGGCCGCCGCACAGGCTGGCCCCATGTCGAATGCGCGCCGCTTCTCGCTGGTCACCGAGACCTATCCGCCCGAAGTCAACGGCGTTGCCTTGACCGTGGCGGGGCTGGAGCTCGGCCTGCGCGCCTTGGGACATACGGTCGAGGTGATCCGTCCGCGTCAGGCGCACGCAGAGTCACGCGCTGATGAACTGCTGATGCCGGGCGCGGCGCTGCCGCGCTACCCCGGCCTGCGCTTCGGCCTGCCCGCCGGCCGCCGCCTGCTGTCGCGCTGGCAGGCGCAGCGGCCCGACGCGATCTATGTCGCCACCGAGGGCCCGCTCGGCTGGTCGGCGGTGAAGGCGGCCAACCGGCTTGGCATTCCCGTCGCCACCGGCTTCCACACGCGCTTCGATGACTATGCCGGCCGCTATGGCGTCGGCTTCCTCAAGCCTTGGGTCTTCGCCTGGATGCGGCGCTTCCACAACAGCGCGCAGGCGACCCTGGTGCCTACAGTCGAGCTGCAGGCGTTTCTGCGCGCGAACGGTTTTGTCCGCCCCTGCCTGCTGCGACGCGGGGTGGATAGCGCGCTGTTCCATCCGCAGCGACGCGCCGAAGCCGTGCGCGAGGGGCTCGGTCTCGCGCCCGGGCAGCCGCTGCTGATCCATGTCGGCCGCATCGCGCCCGAGAAGAACCTTGGGCTCGCGGTGCGCGCTTTCCGCGCCCTGCAGCAGCAGCGTCCCGATGCGCGCTTCCTGTTCGTCGGCGATGGCCCGGCGCGCGCCGAACTGGCGGCGGCCCATCCCGACTTCCTGTTCACCGGCGTGCTGCGCGGCGAAGCCCTGGCCGCCCACTTCGCCAGCGCCGACCTGTTCGTGTTCCCGAGCCTGTCCGAGACCTTCGGCAACGTGACGCTTGAAGCCATGGCCAGCGGCGTCGCCACGGTCGCCTATGACTACGGTGCGGCCCGGGAGCATCTGCGCGATGGCCTGCACGGCGCCGCCGTCGCCTGCGGAGACGAGCACGCCTTCGTCGCCGCGGTGCTGGCGCTGGGCACCGACGAGGCCCAGCGTCGTGCCTGTGGTGGGCGCGCCCGCGAGGCCGTTGCGGGCCTGAGCCCGTGCGATGTCGCTACGCATTTCGCTGCTCTGCTGACCGGTCTGGCCGAAAGGAGCGCTGCATGAGTTCGCGTCTTGCCCGCGGCGAAGCCGCGTTCTGCCTTGCCGCCAACCGCTGGGGCCACCGCACCTGGGTGCGCGCCTATTTCTCCGCTGTCAGCCGTCTGGGCGATGGGGCGTTCTGGTATGCACTGATGGCGGCGATCGTCCTCTGGGAGGGCTACGAGGGGCTCGCCGCCTCGGCCCACATGGCGGCCACCGGCGCCGCTGCGCTGCTGCTGTATCGGGTCTTGAAGCGCTGGACACGGCGGCCGCGGCCGTTCGCCTCCGACCGCCGCATCCGCCCCTTGGTGCGCCCCCTGGACGAGTTCAGCTTTCCCTCTGGCCACACCCTGCATGCGGTGGCCTTCAGCCTGGTCGCGCTGTCCCACTACCCGGCGCTGGCCGGCCTGCTGGTGCCCTTCACCGCCAGCGTCGGCGTGTCCCGGGTTGTTCTCGGGCTGCACTATCCCAGCGACGTGGTGGCAGCGACCGCCATCGGCTGCAGCATCGCTGGCGCGGCGCTGTGGCTGGGCGGAATGGGGTGGCCGTTCTGAGGGCCGGGAATCGGGAATGGGGAATCGGGAATTGCGAGAGCGCGCAGGGTTCCGCGCGCTTCAATACCTGACCGGGCGCGAGTCGTGGCTCCAATCCCAGACTGGCCCAGGTCCGACGACCTTCGGTCGATTCCCGATTCCCAGCTCTCAATCACCCCACCTCGCACCGGTCACGCCCGTTGCGCTTGGCCTGGTAGAGGGCACGGTCCGCGCGCTCGAACACGCTGTCGCCATCGTCCTCGCTGCGAAGCGTGGTGAGGCCGACGGAAGCCGTCACCTTCACCGGCGTGCCGCCGAAGTGGAAGCCGATCGCACCGATCTTGCGGCGCAACTCCTCGCACAGGCGCTGTGCCTGCTCCAGCTCGGCGCCGGGCAGCAGGCTGACGAACTCCTCGCCGCCGACGCGCGCCACGAAGTCGGTGCTGCGCAGGTGCTTGCGCAGGACCTGCGCCACCGCGAACAGCACCTTGTCGCCGGCCTTGTGGCCGTAGGTGTCGTTGATCGACTTGAAGGCATCGATGTCCCACACGGCCAGCGCCAGCGGCCGATCAAAGCGCCGGAACCGTGCGATCTCGTCGCTGAGCGCCTGCTGGTAGGCGAGGCGATTGGGGATGCGCGTGAGCGGGTCGGTCGAAGCCATCTGCTGCTCGGCCTGCAGCGACTGCCGCAGCTGTGAGGTCTCGCGCTCCAGCTCGTCGATGCGTTGGCGCATCGCATCGCCGCGCTCCTCGAGCTTGGCAACGCGCTGCTCCTCGCGGCTGCGGTAATCCTGCACGTGGGTGTCGATCGCAGTCAGGCGCGTGCTGACCTGGGCCTTGAGCTGCTCCAGCTCGGTGGCCTGGCGTGTCTGCCGGCCCAGCGAGTCGACTTCGCTGCTGATGCGGGTGCTGAGCTCGCTGCGGCTGGCGCGTTCGTCCACGCGGGCGTCGCGGTCCTGCAGCAGGTAGGTGGCGAATTCGTCGAGACGGCTGTCGACCTGGGCCAGCAGGCTCTCCATGCCAAGGCGCTCGCGAGCGAGCTGCTGCTGCTGGCGGTTGATCAGCTCAGCCAGGGCATCGGCGACGCCGCCGAGCGCGTCCTTGTCGGTGAGGCCGGGCAGTCGGTCGCCAAGGGCTTCGATCTCGCCCGCCAGCGGCGGCTCCAGCCGCAGTTGGCCCAACATGCGTTTGAGCAGGCCAGCGCCGTGATCGCCAGGCGGGGGCGGCGGCGCGGCCGCGGGCGCGGCACTGGCCAGGGATTTCAGCTCCGGCGGCGGGGTGAAGGCCGGCGCGGCGGGCGCTTCATCGAGCGCGACGATGGCTTCCGACAGCGCGTCGATGCGCCGGTCCAGCACCTCGATGTCGACTTTCTGGCGGATCGCCTGAGTCAGCTCGGCGAGTTCTTCGTCAAGACGGTTGTCGAGGCCGCGGCAGGCGATGCTCAGGCGACCGATGGCGCGACGCAGGGTCGCGTCCAGACGGCTCCAGCGCGCCTCCTCGCGCTCGAAGCGGTCGATCGCGTCGAGGTACTTGTCCTTCCAGTGTTCTTGGCTGTCGGGCATGGCGGAGCCGGGCGGCGAGGGCGTCGCCAGCGTAGCAAGCCATGTGCCGCGGCGCGGCTTGACCGCGCTCAAGTCGGCGTCGTCCGCGCGCGGCACACTGCGGGCTCCGACCGGCCGGTCGACCCAGGCGAGGAGAGGCCATGCGCAGCGTCCTGATTCCCTTCGACGGTTCCGATGGCGCCAAGCGCGCCCTGCAGTACGCGATCGACTTTTTCCGCGAGTACGGGCGGCTGTCCATCCATCTGCTCAACGTGCAGGACGAGCCGGTGGTCTACGGTGATTACCTCACCGCCAGCCTGCTCGACAGCCTGCGCAAGGCCGCCCTGCGCGCCGCCGATGAGGTGTTGGCCGGCGGCCGCGAGCTGCTGACCGCCGCCGGTATCGAAGCCCATAGCCATACGGCGCTGGGCGGGGTGGCCGAGCAGGTCGCGCGCGCGGTGGAGGCGCACGGCTGCGATACCGTGATCATGGGCACCCGCGGCATGGGTGCGGTATCCAACCTGCTGATGGGCTCGGTGGCGACGCGGGTGGTGCACCTGTCGAAGGTGCCGGTGCTGCTGGTCAAGTAGTCGCGCCTGAGCGCGCGGCGGCTCAGGCCTCGGCAGGTTCGTTCGGATCCGGCGCGGCGCGCTTCAGCTGGGTGACGAAACGCGCGCGCAGCTGGCGCTTCTCGTGCGGCATCAGATCGCGCTGCATGCGCTGGCGGCCGACCGTCAGCAGCTGGCGGTCCAGCATCGGCGGCACCGACTGGGCGCCGGTGCCGAGCCCGATCCGCGCCTGGATCAGCTCGTCCGGGTTGAGCATCCCGATCAGCGAGCCCGCGGCTTCGTCCAGCAGCTGCTGGACCATCGCAGCCGCCGCCGGGTCATCGCCGTATTCATCGTCCTCGCCGTGTTCGCCGCTGCTGCGATCGTTGACGGTGGCGAACTTCTGCAGTTCTTCCATGCCGATCAGGCCGGTCGTGTCGGCCTCCTGCTGCAGCATCGAACTCTGGTTGCGTTCGCCGTCCGGATCGGCGATGCCGACCAGATGGACGCGTACGCCGTACTGCTGGGCCAGCACCACGCCGACGCGGATGTCCTCGTCGCCGGTCAGCACCACCGCATCGCTCATCGCCCGGTTCTGCGCGAGGTTGGCCATGTCCATGATCAGGAGGGAGTCGACGCCCTTCTGCTCTCCGGCCAGGCTGACCATGCCCAGCCGCAGCTTGACGTTGGCCTGGTAGGCCAGCTTGCGGTGGGCGCCCGTCGGGCCCGAGCTGGTGCCGTCGTACCAGTACACGCGCAGCAGCTCGCGACGGGTCAGCGCCTCAGACTGCTTGATGATGTATTCGAGGAAGTCCTCGTAGGACAGGGTGATCGCGCTGCGGGACTGCTTGATGCCGGTGAGCAGCTTGATGGCGGAGGCGTAGAGGTAGCCGGCGTCGATGAAAACGGCAACTCGGTTCATGCAAGCGTCCATGGGGTTCGTGGGGCGCGGTCAGCGCGGTTTTCCCGGCATCGGGAAGGGAGTAATGACGCTCTCGCCGGTGGCGGAGTCGCGGATGCTGAGCTGGCCGCGGCGCTCGACTTCCTCGACGCGGACGATGGACTGCATGGGGAGGTGCAGGACGCGGGTGTCGCCGAATTCGCTGCGCAGGCGCTCTTCCGTCGGATCGACCACCAGCGACTCGTTGGCGTCGAAGACCAGCTCGGCGACTTCGGTGAAGCCCCACAGCGCGCTGCTGGCCACGCGTCGTGCGTAGAGCTCGTAGATCTTGCCGGCGTTGAGGAAGGTGACCTTGTACAGACGGCTGCTCATGCAAACAGGGCGAAAGGCGAGGCCGGTCGAGGGCGAACGGCGGAGTATAGGCTTCACGCGGGGGCGCCGTAAAAGCCGGGCCGGCGAGGCCTGCGGTGGCCTCAACTGCGGCGCAGCTTGCGTTCCACGCCGCGTCGCATGAGCAAGGCAAGGATCATGCCGAGCGCAAAGCCGGCCAGATGGGCCCACCAGGCGACCGCGCCGAAGGTCGGGCCGACGTAGGCGAACATCAGCTGCAGCAGGGCCCAGATGCCGATCAGCACCGAGGCCGGCGTGCGGACGAACTCGAGGAACACGCCCAGCGGCAGGACGATGGCCAGTTCCGCCCGCGGGAACAGCACCAGGAAGGCGCCGATCAGGCCCGACACCGCGCCGCTGGAGCCGATGATCACCGCGGCAGTGCCATCCAGCGACCAGGCGGCGCTCAGGTTGGCGGCCACGCCGCAGAGGAAGAACACCGCGAGGAAGCGCAGCGGCCCGAGACTGCGCTCGGCGGGCAGGCCGAAGATCAGCAGGAACAGCAGATTGCCCAGCAGGTGCAGCCAGTTGGCGTGCAGGAAGAGCGCGCTGACCAGGCTCAGTGCGCGGCCGTCGAGCAGGGCCGAGGTCAGCACCGAAGGCGAGAAAAGCGAGGCCGGCACCGTACCCCAGCGCAGCAGGAACTCGGCGCGGGCGGCGGGCTCCAGCGGCGCCAGCCAGACGAAGCCGGCCATGCTGAGGGCCACGATCAGCGGCGTCACCCAGCGGCGCTGCGGGCGGCGCCGCCCCGGCACGCTCACGAACACGTTCATGCCTGCGGGCTCACGGGCGCGGCAGCAGGTAGCGGCGGCCGTCGAGCTCGAGCACGCTGCCCTCGCGACGGATTTCCGCGAGCCGCAGGGCCGCGTCGATGGCATCGCCTTCGCGCAGGCGACGGCCGTCGATGATGACCACGCGAGCGGCCGGGTCCTCGGCGTACACGTGCATGCTGATCTTGAGCGGCGGCAGCCGCCCGCGGGCTTCGTGGCCCAGGCTGGACAGAGGCGGTGGCGCGTCGGCGGCGGGGGCTGCGGTGGCAATCGCCGCGATGGGGGCGGCGGCGGGCGTGTCCGTGGCGCCCGCCAAGGGCGTGCTGGCTTGTGGCGCGAGGGTTGCGGCGGCCACGGCGGTACCGGTCGTGGCATCCACGGGCAGCGGTGGCGCGGCGGGGGCGGCCTGCGCCGGGGCGGGCGGTGCAGGCGCGACGGTGGGAGGCGCAGGCGGAGGAACCAGGGTGGCGGCCGCCGGCAGCGTCACGGCTAGCTGCGGTCTCGCCTCGCGCTCGACCGAGGCGAAGCTGGGGTCCGAGGGCAGGCGCGAGGCCGGCGGTGCGCTGGCCTGCTCCTCCGCGGCCGGCACGGCAGGGGCCGGCTCGGGATCGCTGGGGATCTGGCGCTCCACCTCGGTGCGCGTCGCGGCGGTCTGCGCCGTGTCAACGCCTGCGCTTGCCGCCGGCGTCGGCACGCCGCTGGCCGTCGGCAGGTCGGCGGCGGACGGTGATCGCTGCAGCCACAGATACGCACCGCCTGCAGCGCCCAGCGCCAGCGTGGCGATCACAACCAGCGGCCAGACTCGCGCGCGTTGCCGCGGCGCGCGCGGCTGCAGGTCGAGCAGCCCCGGCGCGCGCCCGCGCAGGCGCTCGGCTTCCGATTTCTTCAGGGCTTCGAGGATCAGGGACATGGGCGGCCCTTCAGCGCAGGCGCCGCAGGCGCGGCCCGCCGGACAGGTGGGTGGTGGCCGCGAACAGGGTCTCGGGGCCGACGATGCCGTCGGGCACCAGTCCGTGCGCGGCCTGCAGGCGGCGCACCGCCTGCTCCATCGCCGTATCGAACTGCTGCGGTCCGATGCTGAGCTCGCCGAGGTGGCGCGCCTCTAGCAGGCGCTGCGCCAGCCAGTCGACGGCGGCGCCGGCATCGCCGCGCCGCAGGGTGCCGCCGACGAAGCCGGGCGCACGCCAGATCACATGGAATTCGCCCAGCCACAGGCGCTCGAACAACGCGCGCGGCGCTTCCACCGTTTCGCCGTCGAGCAGCAGGCGCACCCGCGCCTCGCCGCTGCCGAGCAGCACCGCCCAGGCCTCGCGATCGCCCGAGGTCAGGCGCAGCAGCACAGGCCGTCGCAGGGTTTCGAGCTTGGCCAGGTTGCCGGCCGCGCGCAGACAGTAGACGCCCGCGCCGAGCTGCAGCGGGCAGCGCTGCGCAGTGCGCACGTCGGCCTCGCGGGCGCGCAGGTTCCACAGGGCCAGCAGATGGTTCCATCCGGCGAAGCTGGTGCCGTCGCTGCCTTCGATCAGCGAGCGCAGCCCGGCCTCGTCGATCAGCGCGTTGGCCGTCGCAGCCGGCGCCGCCGTCGCTTCGACCGTCGGCGCCGCGGCCTCGGGCTCGGGGGGCGAGGTGCGCCCGCGCCAGATCAGGGCGAACACCACGGCCACCGCAAGCACTGCGGCCGCGGTCAGCAGCCAGGGCCGCGCGCGCCGCACCGGCGAGGCCAGTGCTTCGCGGGCGGCGCGCTCGACCTCGTGTTCGCCGATCTGGCTGAGCTCGCCGACATAGCCGGCGGTCAGCGCGCGGTCGGCGATCACATTGATCAGCCGCGGCACACCGCCGGCATGCTGATGAATGCGCCGCACCGCCAGCCGCGAGAACGGAAAGCGCTGGCAGCCGGCGACGGCCAGCCGATGCCGCAGGTAGTCCTCGGTCTCGTCGGCCGACAGCGGCGTGAGATGGAAGCGCGCCGTGATGCGCTGGGTCAGCTGGCGCAGCTCGGCGCGGGCGAGGGTTTCGCGCAGCTCGGGCTGGCCCAGCAGGATGATCTGCAGCAGCTTCTGGGTCGCGGTCTCGAGGTTGGTCAGCAGGCGTACCTGCTCCAGCGCCTCGAAGCTCAGGTTCTGCGCCTCGTCTATGATCAGCACCACCCGCAGGCCTTCGCCATAGGCGCGCAGCAGGTAGGCGTTGAGCAGGTCGACCAGGCCCTTCAGGCTGCCGCGGACGGGTTCGACCTCAAGCTTCAGCTCCTCGCAGATGGTCTCGACCAGTTCGATCGGCGAGAGCCGCGGGTTGAGCACCAGCGCGACCCGGGTGTCGGCGGGCATCTGTTCCAGCAGCAGGCGGCACAGCGTGGTCTTGCCGGTGCCGACCTCGCCGGTGAGCTGCACGAAGCCGCCGCTGCCGCCCTGGCCGATGCCGTAGAGCAGGTGCGCGAGCGCGTCCCGGTGGCGCTCCGAGAGAAACACGAAGCGCGGGTCGGGCGTGATCGAGAAGGGCGGCTCGGCGAGGCCGTAGAACTGCAGGTACATCCTGTCGGCCAAGGGCGGGTGGGTGGGCTGGCGCACTGTAGGGCGGTGCGCCGACGAGGCGGGTTAGGTCTTCGTTAAATCGACGGCGCTACAGGGGCAGGCGCGGCTGCTGCGGCTCGATGCCGTGACGGCCCTCCATGATCGCCTTGAACTCGGCGCGCGAGACCGACACGTAGCGCTCGTTGCCGCCGATCTCGACCTGCGGGCCTTCCGACACCGCGCGCCCGTTCTCGTCGACCCGGACGACCATGGTCGCCTTCTTGCCGCTGTGGCAGATGGTCTTGATCTCGGTGATCGAGTCGGCCCAGGCCAGCAGGTACTGGCTGCCCTCGAACAGTTCGCCGCGGAAGTCGGTGCGCAGGCCGTAGGCCAGCACCGGGATCTTCAGGCGGTCGACGATCTCGGTGATCTGCCAGACCTGGGCCTTGCTCATGAACTGCGCTTCGTCGACCAGAACGCAGTGCAGAGGGCCGTTCTCCGCGATGTCGCGCTCGGTCATGGCCAGCAGGTCGTCCTCGCGATCGAAGATGACGCCGGTGGCCTGCAGGCCGATCCGCGAGGCCACCACGCCGGCGCCGTAACGGTTGTCGAGCCGCGGCGTGAAAATGCGCGTGCGCATGCCGCGCTCGTGGTAGTTGTGCGCGCTCTGCAGCAGGGTCGTGGTCTTCCCGGCATTCATCGCCGAGTAGTAGTAGTAGAGCTTGGCCAAGATCGGGTCCGTGCCGGCGGAAAGCGGCGGGAGTATGCCCGAGCGCGGCGCCGGCCGGGCAGCCCGCTGCTGCGGTCGTCGGGCCGTTCCGGCAGGGGGCCGCGGCGATTGTGCACACTGTGGACCTGTCGATTCGCGCGTCTCCAGCCATGGCCCGATCCCACGCTTTTCCCCTTCGCGCCGTCCTGGCCGCACTGTTGCTGTCGACATCGCAGCTCGCCATCGGCTGTGGCCAGGATTCGCCCGTCGAGATCGAGCTGCGCGTCACCAGCGACCGCGGCGAAGGCTTTGATCGTCTGCATCGCATCCGCGTGCATGCCGACGGCTGCGTGGCCGTGCGCCGCCCCCCGTTTCATCGGGTGCCGGGCGAGTTCAGCGCGCCCATTGATGCCGCGCGCCTCGCGCCCCTTCGCCAGCGCCTGTCCGATCCCGCCCTGCGCGCCCTCGATCCGCAGCGCGCGCTGGCCGAGGCGCAGGCGTCGCTGCAGGCGCACGGCAGGGCCAGCGGCGAGTTGCGCCGCACCTACGTTTCGCATCCCACGGGCTATGCCTTGCGTCTGGGGACCGGCGACGACGCGGTGGAACTCATGGCCGAGTCGATCTTCCAGCAGGCCGAGCTGTACCCCGGATCGACCGATCTGGCGCAGCTGGCGGAGACGATCCGCGAGGTGATTGCGCTCGATGCCCTGCCGGAGCTCGCGGCCGAGGCGTCGAAATGAGCCCGGCGCGCGCCCTTCCGCTTGCCCTGTTCGGGCTGTTCGCGAGCCAGGTCGCCTTGGCCGGCGCCTTCATCTTCGCCGAAGACAACCCCGATGCCGTCACCCATCCGCAGGTCTACAGCGGCACGGGCGGCGAGCGGCCTGACCTCACCGTCTGCCTCGACCGGAGTGTCAACAGCAGCCTCACCGCGGAGGCGGAACCGGCGGTCATCAAGGCCGTCGACACCTGGAACCGGGGCCGATCCCTGGGCGCGGACAACTACGCCCTCAACAGCGCCACCGACATCGCCTCGGGCTACGACTTCGAATCGGTGCTGCTGCACGAGCTGGGCCACTGCCAGGGCCTGAACCACGTCAACCACGCCAGCGAGTCCGGCTTCAACGACCCGCAGGCCAACGGCAGCAAGTCGGCGCCGGGCGCCGACGGCGTGCTGAGCCAGGCTGCGGGTGGCGACGGCCTCCACGGCTCGCGCGACGACCTGCGCGGCGATGACGTCAACCTGCACTGGTACCTGCGCGGGCAGAACAATCCCGGTCTGTTCAACCCGATCGCCGACAGCACGACGATGGCGCGCGCGCTGGACTTCCTGCCGTCGGGCCATCGCTTCGCGGCAAATGCCGACCGCAGCGTGATGGCGGCGCTTGGCTTCGCCAATTCCGAAGCGGTCATGCAGCAGGGCACGCCGCTGCGCGAAGCCAAGCGCCATCTGCACCACGACGACCTGATGACGATTCGCTTCGCGCGCTCGGGCCTGAACCGCGTGCAGGGCAACAGCGACGATTACCGCTACCGCCTGCGTTATGTCGGCCGGCTGTCCAACCCGTCCAATGCCGACTGCAACGTGCGCATCCGCATCGACACCAGCACCGGTTTCGCGGTCTGCGGGGTCAGCGCCAGCGCCATCAACGGCAACACCAGCCAGTGGCGGATCACCCAGGCGCAGATCGCGATGAATTCGCAGATCAACTGGTACTACTCGCCGGGGCCGAACACTCTCACCCAGATCAGTTCGACCGCGCCGAATCCGAGCCCGGTGGGGCAGGGCTATACGGTCAACGTGCGCGTGGCCGAGGCCAGCGGCATCAGCATCAGCGGCAACCCCTTCGGTACGGTGGAAGTGGACGACGGCCAGGGCGCGAGCTGCAGCTTCGAGCTGACCAGCGCCATGAACGGCCAGGGCAGCTGCGTCATGCCGGGCGGCAGCGCGGGTGCGCGAAGCCTCAGCGCGCGCTTCTTCGGTCGCGGCGGCTTCGATTACAGCGAGGGCACGGCCAGCCACAGCGTCAGCAACACGGTGGCGACGACCACCACCATCACCTCGCGCGTGCCCAGCAGCACCGTGGTTGGCCAGAGCTACACGGTCAACGTCAGCGTGGCCGCGAACAGCGGCACGCCGACCGGCAGCGTGCAGGTCAGCGACGGCAGCAACGGCTGCCAGGCGACGCTGTCAGGCGGCAGCATGAGCTGCGTCATGCCCTCGGTGAGTGCCGGAACGCGCTCGCTGGTCGCGAGCTACACGCCGACGGGTGACTTCGCGCCGAGCAGCGGCAGCGCGAGCCATGTGATTGCGCGCGCCGGGGCGGTGTTCGCCAGCAGCGGCGTGCTGCCCTCGCCCTCGCGTCATGGGCAGGCCGTGACGGTGAACTTCGCGCTCGCCGCGGTCGCGCCCAGCACCTTCAGTCCTGTCGGTACGGTGACGGTGGCTGCGGTGCCTGGCGGCGAGAGCTGCAGCGCGAACGCGAGTTCTGGTGCCTGCACCCTGACGCTGTTTGGCGCAGGCACCCGCAGCCTGAGCCTGAATTTCGCGCAGACGCCGAACTTCAACGCGGCCAGCACCACGCTTGCGCATGAGGTGGTGGCCGCAGGCACCAGCGTGCGTATCCAGTCGGTGACGCCCTCGCCCGTGCGCGTGGGCCAGCCCTACGACGTCTCGGTGCGGGTCGAGAGCCCGGATGTCATCCCGGACGGCGAGGTGCACATCAGCGAAGGCGCGGGCGCCTGCACTGCCTTCCTGTCGGGCGGCGCCGGTAGCTGCAGGCTCAGTTCGACGGCCGTGGGTATGCGCGCGCTGCAGGCCAGCTACGCCGGCAATGGCAACTTTATCGCCAGTAGCGTCAATGGCAGCCAGAGCGTGCTGCGCGGTGCGACCGCGCTGCGTGTGGGAGGCGTCTATCCGCAGCCCTCGCCGGTCGATTCGGTGCTGCAGGTGCGCTGGTCCGTGGAGGTGCTGCCGCCGGCGTCCGGCAGCCCCGCTGGCACCGTCACAGTGTCGGCGGGACCGGGCGAAGCCTGCGCCGCGCCGGTCGACGCCGGCGGTTGCGCACTCAGCCTGGGCGCGGCAGGCCCGCGCAGCCTTGAGTTCAGCTACGCGGGCAGCGCGGACTTCGAGCCGGCCGCGGCTAGCCTGTCCCATATCGTCGACGCCGATGCGCTGTTCCGCAGCGGCTTCGAGGCGATCGAGGCCACGCTCCCGCCGCCCTGAGACGGCAGCGACGGGGGCAGAGTCGACCCCGTCGGCGCACCCGGCCACTAGAATGGCGACCCCGAGGCCGCGCACCCGGCCGTCCGCTACAGATCCCCTCGCATGTCCGGATTGAATCCCCAGCAGGCCGCCGCGGTGGCCTATCGCAGTGGCCCTTTGCTCGTGCTGGCCGGCGCCGGTTCGGGCAAGACCAAGGTGATCACCGAGAAGATCGTGCGGCTGGTGCGCGAGGACCATCTGGCGCCCAACAAGATTGCCGCGATCACCTTCACCAACAAGGCCGCTCGCGAGATGCGCGAGCGCGTCGGCAAGCTGATGAAGTCCGAGCAGGCGCAGGAGCTGACGGTCTGCACCTTCCACTCGATGGGGCTGAAGTTCCTGCAGATCGAGCACGAGGCCGCCGGCCTGCGCCGCGGGTTTTCGATCTTCGACTCCGACGACAGCACGGCACTGCTCAAGGAGCTGCTGCCCAAGGGCGCCAAGCCTGACGTAGTCGACGGCGTACGCGGCCTGATCTCGCGCGCCAAGAACGACGTGCTCAGCCCCGAGCAGGCGATGGCCGCTGCGCGCAGCCCGCGTGAGCGCGAGGCGGCCGAGATCTATGCCGAGTACCAGCGGCGGCTGGGCGCCTTCAACGCGCTCGACTTCGACGACCTGATCCGGCTGCCGGTGGCGCTGCTGGCCGGCAGCGAAGAGCTGCAGCGCGCCTGGCGCGAGCGCCTGCGCTACCTGCTGGTCGACGAGTACCAGGACAGCAACCCCGCGCAGTACCAGATGGTCAAGCTGCTGGCCGGACCGCGCGGCATGTTCACCTGTGTGGGCGACGACGACCAGTCGATCTACGCCTGGCGCGGCGCCAACCCGGAGAACCTGAACCAGCTCAGCGTCGACTACCCGAACTTGCGCCTGATCAAGCTGGAGCAGAACTACCGCTGCGCCAAGCGCATCCTGCGCGCGGCCAACGCGCTGATCGCCAACAACCCGCACGAGCACCTCAAGGCGCTGTGGAGCGAGCACCGCGAGGGCGAGCCGATTCGTGTGTTCGAGTGCCGTGACGACGAGCACGAGGCGGAGCGCGTGGCCGCCGAGATCTCGCATCTCGCCGAGAAGCACCGCGCGCCCTGGAGCGACTTCGCTGTGCTGTTCCGCGGCAATCACCAGTCGCGGCCGCTGGAGAAAGCCCTGCAGCTGCTGCGCATTCCCTACCACCTCGCTGGCGGCACAGCCTTCCTCGATCGCGGCGAGGTCAAGGACACCCTTGCCTGGCTGCGACTCGTCGCGAACCCCGACGATGACGCCGCCTTCCTGCGCGCGGTGACCTCGCCCAAGCGCGAGATCGGCAGCACAACGCTGGCCAAACTGGGCGAGCTCGCCGGACAGCGCCACGAGAGCCTGCTCAAGGCCGCCGAGCGCAACGACGTGCTGAAGGTGCTGCCGGCGCGGCCGGCGGCGGCGCTGGACGGCTTCGTGCAGCTGATCCGCCGCTTCCGCCAGCTGTCCAACGCCCTGCCGGCCGCCGACCTGTGCCGCAAGCTGATCGAGGACTCCGGCCTGCTCGCCGAGGTGCGCGCGACCTCGCGCGACGACAGCCTGTTCCAGCGCCGACGCGGCAACCTCGAGGAACTTGCCGGCTGGCTGGAGGCCGCGCGCGGCGGCGGTGGGCCGGGTGAGCTGGCCGCCCAGCTGGCCCTGCTGAGCCACGCCGATCGCGATGATCCCGGCGAGAGCGTGCGCCTGATGAGCCTGCACGGCAGCAAGGGCCTGGAGTTCCGCTACGTGTTCATCGTCGGCGTGCACGAGGGCTCGCTGCCGCATGACGCCAGTCTCGACGAGGGCAAGGTCGAGGAGGAGCGCCGCCTGATGTACGTTGGCA
>VFQU01000364.1_pt1 | contig 42753 bp, 39 predicted proteins | sample 3512311 | NCBI WGS metagenome assembly VFQU01 (sample SAMN10412377, study PRJNA504923) | tailings metagenome | isolation source: Relicate 3 Philex TSF3 active mining site | place: Philippines: Tuba, Benguet | collected 2017-08-29
AACTGTCAAACTTTGGGAGTCCCCCAGCCGAGCTGGGGGTTTACCGAATTAATTAGAGGACAAAGCGCGTGACCTTTTACCCTGGGCAGCCGCGCTCGGACGAAGTTTCAAGCCTGCAATGGTCGCTCAGGTGGCAGACTATCCGTTGCCGGAGTTATTCAGCGCGATCGCGCAACTAGAGCAACAAAGCATTATCCGTCCCAGTGCGACAGGTGAAAATGAACTAGGCTATGACTTTGCCCATGATGTCGTGCGCCAAGTTGTGTATCAACACATTTCAGAGCCGCGCCGCCAGTTGATGCATTGGCAGATTGCTCACCGGCTCAACCAAATCGCAACGCTAGATCATTCTTTCGCAGGAGATATTACTCATCATGCGGGGCTAGGAGGAGATCATGCACTCGCTGCCTCTCATGCCTTGCTTGCCGCAGAACGCTGCTTAAAATTATTTGCTTATGCGGAAGCAACAGTTCTCGCAGAGCGGGGGGTGCAGTCGTGTCAATGGCTCGATCAGCGCTCTCGTATTCCCTTACAGTTGAGGTTACTCCGAGTCTGGGCGATCGCAGGTGTCAAGCACGATCTCGCTGTGCAGATCGAAACTCAGGTTCATCAACTGATGGCAGAAGCAAATCGATTAGGCTTGAATGACGATGCCGCAATCGGACACGAAACTTTAAACGTTCTATATTACGAGCAGGGCAATTACGTTCAACTGCATCAACATTCCCTGCGATCAACAGAAGTGAGTCGTGCCGCTAGCCCTGCGACAGCCGCTAGAGTGTTAGCGCTGAGTGGCTCCTGCTTGACAGAATTGGGACAGGATATGATTCGGGCAGAAGCACTCCTCCTAGAAGCCCAATCCTTGGCGAATCGGGTCGGACTAGAGCAGTGTGATATCCATAGTGGATTAGGAGGGATTGAACTACACAAGGCGAACTATGATGCAGCGCGAACTTTCTTGCAACAGGCATTGCAACTCGCGCAACGCGATCGTGATCGTTGGCGAGAATGTAACTGTTTAATGGGGTTAATCATGACCGAATTAGAAGCAGGCAATCCAAGCGCTGCTTTGTCTTACTGTTCAACGATGACGCATCTTGTTGCCCAGATTGAAGGCAAAGAGAGTGAAAACGCTATAGCAGCAGCCTTAGCAGCGCTTGCCCATTATCAGCTTCAGCGCCCCGAAGCCAATTTAGAAGCCGCGATCGTCAAACTGCAACAACTCGATATCAAGCGAATGCTAGCTTACATCCTGATTGGAGCAGCAGAAGTAGATTTTGCTCAGGAACGATTTGAATTAGCGGCTCTTCGAGCCGAGGAAGCTTTACAATCGGCGCAAACGATGAAGCATCCGAGCGAGATTGCGATCGCTGGAGCGCTGCTGATTCAAAGTGTTTTAGCATTAAAGCACGCCGAACGGGCAATAGGAGTATTTGAAACTTTACACCATCGGATTGATCGCCGTTTGCTCAGTGTCCGCGCTCAAACTCAGGTTGATTGCATGACGCAACAACTACAGCCCTTAATGAAAAAACGTAAACTTTCTAGTTGAGGTCGTTATGTCACTCGTGATTGTTGAAACTGTTGCCGAACAACCACTGACCGATGCTTACTTAGAAGAAGCCGTTGAAATTGCGTTGCCCTGTCTACAAGCTCGTGGGATCACCTGGCTTCATTCCCTCCTGTCTCGCGATCGTGCTCAAATGATCTGTCTTTACGATTCTCCCGATGCTGCGACTGTGCGGAACGCCTACGCTCATCTAGGAGTTCAAAAACGGGCAATCTGGTCAGGGGAAATGATTCCAAACCGTTCTCGCCCTCAACCCAACTCGGCGGATCGCTCTGTCATCGAAGCACACTCTCCTGCTTCGAGCGCACCAGACTGGAACAGAATTCACCAACAATTTTCTCAATGCTGCACAGAGTTAGGGGTGAACTGGTTACGCTCCTATTTGTCGCTCGATCGTACTTCTGCGGTCTATGAACTAGAGGGATTGGATGCAGAAACGATTCGCGACGTTTCTCGAAAATTGGGCACTTCCTTTGATCGCATCTGGTCAGCTCACTTGCTAATGCCCTAATCCAGAAGGGTTTTAGAGTTGGAACGCTTTGGCAACGGTTTAGGAACGGCGAGATCGCTACCTTTAAGTTCAGATGAATTTTCAAGGAGCGTCCGATGACAACCCAAACTTTTGATACCACCAAAGCAGAAGCCTTTGCAGGAAGAATGTTCGAGATTTTCAACAGTGCCGCTTTGTCGCTGATGATGTCGATCGGACATCGGACTCAATTGTTTGACACAATGGCAGACTTGCCGCCCTCGACCAGTCAGCAAGTTGCTGCGGCTGCTGGGCTGAACGAACGCTATGTGCGCGAATGGCTCGGTGCAATGGTCACAGGTGGATTCGTAACCTACAATCCACTGACTCAAACCTATGTGCTGCCTATAGAGTATGCTGCTTTTTTGACGCGATCTGCTACACCGAACAATCTGGCTCTTGTTGCTCAATACATCCCGGTGCTTGCCTCGGTCGAAGAGCAAGTAATCGAGTGTTTCTATAAAGGTGGCGGTGTTCCCTATTCTGAGTTCCAGCGATTTCACGAGGTGATGGCGGAAGACAGTGGTCAATCGACAGTAACAGCACTATTCGATCAGATCTTACCGCTCGTTCCGGGACTGACTGAAGCACTAGAACAAGGCATTGATGTCCTCGATCTCGGGTGTGGGAGTGGACGGGCACTGAGCACCCTTGCCGCGAACTTCCCCAAGAGTCGCTTTACGGGCTATGACTTTTCGGAGGTGACGATCGCGACTGCAAACCATGAAGCGCGATCGCAAAATCTCAGCAATATTCGATTTCAAGTGCAAGATGCCGCTACTTTGAACGAGCACGATCGCTACGATCTAATCACAACGTTTGATGCAATTCACGACCAAGCACGACCGGACATCGTGCTACGCAATATCTATCAAGCCCTACGAAGCGATGGGGTTTACTTGATGCAAGACATTCATGCTTCCAGCCAGATCGAGGGCAACCTAGAGCATCCGATCGCACCCTGGCTTTATACCATTTCTTGTATGCATTGTATGACGGTTTCTTTGGCTTATGGCGGTATGGGTCTGGGAACGGTGTGGGGCAATGAGCAAGCATTAAAAATGTTAGCTGAAGCGGGATTCAAGCGGGTCGAACTCAAACAAGTGCCCCAAGATTTTCTGAACGATTACTACATCACTTACAAGCAATAGCCCTATGTGCCAACTCTGCGGACTTGCAGCACGGTATGCCCGTGTTCGCCAGGATTCTCTTGTTCAAAATCTTAGTCAATTTGCAACTGTAATTCAAACAAAAGCATCGACTGAGACAAAGCCAAATCAACCAGTCACTAACCTAGGAGAAAACTAGGAGACTCCTGTTTGACCCCACTAGTTTTGCAGGGTGAGACAAATTTAGGTGAATTAGGCATCAACACCCTGCAATCTCGTTATGCCACAACGTCAAGTTCACCTGAGTGTGAGCGCAATGGGACTTGCACTTATTTGTTGCCTTTCAACATATTTGTTGCCTTTCAACACCGCGTCGGGTGGCAACATGTGGAAGTCACCGAACACCGGACGAATGCTGATTTTGCTCGTTGGCTTTAACGCCTAGTTGAGGAATAGTTTCTCATGGCTATCAAGATTCGCTTAGTTCTCGGCAATCTCAATGATCAGAAAGCCACCCTGGACTGGCACTTTACGAGTACTGATGCCAAGCGTCTTTATCCAGAAATTCACCTCTCATCATCAACGGGGCAGACGATTAGGTGCTGAGATTTTTAGGGAGCTTCGCGTATATCAATTTCTGTTTCTGATTTTGTTACGCTGACATTCAGAACCCGGAGTCTTTGCCATTGTAGCTATTATCCGTAGATTGAAATTCATTGCTTATGATTCGTTTTACCCGGTTCTCTGTTCTCCTCACGCTACTGACAGTTACAGGATTGCAGTCTTATCCAGCGATCGAGCTTCCAGTCGTTGCTCAAACTTCTATTTGCGCTCCAGATCAAACGTTAGATACTGATGAATATGCGCTGCGCGATCAGGCTCGTGTTGCACTAGACAATGGTGATCTGGCAACAACGGTGCGAACTTTAAGAGAAGCTTTGTTGATCACACCGCGAACGCAATATCCTCATAATACAGTCGAGCAGTGGCTTTTAGAAGACAACAACGGGACTCGAATCGAGCAGTTGCTGAAATTTTCTGACAAAAAACAGACGACGCAAATCTTAGATCAGCTTTATCAAATTACGCAACGGCTGAAACCAAACCATAGCTCAATTAAAACTCGTGCCTTCGCTGCGATCGCAAAATCCTACATTGTTCTCAATCAGTTCCCATCTGCGATCAATGCTCTCAATCAAGCTCGGGATGCTGTGCGTTTTGTTCAGGGGACAACTGAAAAAGCAGATCGGTTACTCGATATTGCCGCAGGATATGCTGCATTGCCTCAACCGCAAATCGCTCAAACCAGTCTCACCCAAGCTGAGAAAGCAATTCAGCAGATTCAGCAATCCGATCGAGCTGTCCGACTCGTTCGACTCGCAGCACTTCATGCTGAAGATGAGAATTTTACGAAAGCAAGAGCGATCGCGGCTAAGCTGCCTAAAAATTCAGAATCACACGCGATCGTATTCAGAGCAATTGCTGAGAACTACATCAGAATTAAGCAATTAGGCAATGCAGATCAAGCGATTCAAACCATTACACATCCGATGCAAAAAGCGATCGCGCTTGGAAAAGTTGCCGTAGCTTATGAGCGTGCTCAACAACCAGGAATAGCGACAAAACGGTTTGATCAGGCAATGGCGATTGCTGCCACTCCAAACCTAGTGAGTGGTTTCTATACTTCAGAAATGCTGAGAAGAGATCTCGTCGTCAATCTAGTCGAGGTAGGTCGAAGAGATGCAGCAAGACGGCTTGCTATCAATTCTGAGATGCCATCTTTCAAGAAAGAAGCTTACAAGGTCATTCTTTTGGCTGATGTTCGTGCAAATGAGCCAGTCAAAGCGAAGAAACTGCTTTCTCAGCAATTGACTGAGATCCTGAATCAGCAAGATAGCAGTTGGCACAGATTTGAACTTGTTAATCTGATAAACACTGCGACTGAAGCGGAGCAGTTTGATTGGTTTATCCAAGAATGGAATCGCATTTCAAAGGTTGATTTTGGTCTGACGGATCAAGATGTTGAGAGAATCACGACATCTCATGCTCAGAAAGGTCGGCATCTGCAAGCTTTGCAGTGGACGGAAAAGTTGCCGATCGCGAATCGCCCAGTGTTGCAGATTCGATTGAAATCTACGATCGCGCTGGCTGCTCATCAATCTGGACAAACAGCTTGGGCAAAGAATTTGCTTCAGACCACTGAGCAGCAAATTAGCGCATTGATGAAAGCATCCCGTGACCGACTTCAGCGTGAGGGCGGCGACACGAACGAGCCAGATGACATTGAATACATTGGGGTAGCAGTACTTGCCCTTTCTTACGCTCAGATAGGAGATACTGGAACGACTCAGAGATTGCTCGATCGCGTTGTTAAGAGCAAGATGAATCAGAATGATATGCAGCTAGGTGGACGAATAGACAATCCGTTTGAACTATTTCGAGAAGCCAATCAGATAGATGGAGCCTTTCAGCTTGCAAACGGTTCTGTGTTGCCTGAAAAGCGCTTTCAACGCCTACAGACAGTTGCAGGAATGGCATTAGCGCAAAATCGATTTGATATGGCAACTTCCATTGTGCCTCGGTTAAATTCAGCCAGTGGTCAAACTCAATTACTGCTGGCGATCGCTCAACGCTACACCCAACTCAAACAGACCGATAAAGCGCTTCCTTTCCTCGCTCAAGCCTTCAAAGTTGCTCAAACGATTCCAGGAGAAGAATCTCAGTTTGATCGATTGGGTGCAGAGGGGGGAACGGTGATCGAGATGGAGAATGATCGCGGAAGTTTGATTGAAGCGATCGCGGTTCAGTACGCTCGATTGAAGCAACCCGCTCAGGCTTTGAAAGTTGCGAATACTTTGAAAGAGAAGAAGACTCGCGATCAAGCACTCGAAAAGGTGAGATGTGCAATTTCAAGCTAGTCGAGAAAATTTCCCTGGGTTTTCAGTTCGTTGCGGTTTAGCCTAGGAATTCTATCCACGGGCTAAACCCACTTTGCTGAGGAAGACTATTCTGATTCAAAGTTACGCGATCGCGGTTTGCATTTGCTCACGATCGCAAAATCCTATACCGATTCAACGTAATCTCCTCGACCAATGCACAAACTTTTCCCGGTCACACTTCTCAGTCTGCAACTCGTTGGTCTGCCTTCGATGAGTCTGGCGCAGGTTAAGCCAGCCTGCATCAGTCCCTATGGTGGAGACGATCGCGCGATTCCGTTAAGTGATCCTGAATTGGCGAAAAGTCAGCAAGGAAAAGAAATGGCAGAAATTGCGATCGCATTTCTCAAAGCAGGTCAACCAGAACGCGCCGCTCAGGTCAACGAGCAGATGCGATCGCGCTTCAAGCTCGCCCCTAAAGATCTCTCAACCTTAGTCATGATTCAGTCTCTTATCGCTGGAGATCAAGCTGCTGCAACCGCACATGTGCCTAAGCTCAACCTGACTGGATTTGGAGATATTGATGCGATCTTTCTCGCGGCGCGGACTCTACCTGTTCAAGATCAAGCCGATTGGATACTGAACGTGGTCGATCAACTCCCGATCAAAAACGGCAAATTGCTGTGGTGGATTGTACTAGCGGAGTTATATCCCAATCAACCTATCACTCTCAAAATTGCAGCAAAGATTCGCTCTGTGCTGACCCAAGACGATCAACTTTCCGAATGGGTGAATTTAGCAGTCGTCTATCGTCAAGCAGGAGATTTTCAGGCAGCCCGATCTCTACTCGAATCCTTAGCAGATCAAGCGCGATCGGAACCTCGCAACCTATCTAATCGGCTCAGGATGATTCAAGAATTTGCTCGCATCGGACAGCGCGATCGCGCACGGGCTGAACTCATGAAACTCAACATCGGAACAGGATCAAACAACCTTTCTGTGAACCCCGACTTGATCCATCACTTAAGCCTTGCTTATGCTGCTATTGGAGATTTAAGCACAGTTGAAAATTTGATTCAAAAGCTCCCAGTTCAAGCTGATCCGGATTCCTTTAGCTTCCATCGTCAAGATTCGACTCGATCCGCGATCGCGCGACAATTTGCAGAACAAAAAAATGTTCAACAAAGCCAACGATTTCTACTCTCGATCAAAGATGCGAAGCTACAACAAGAGACGGCTCAACGGATCATCCAGCGTTTCCTTCAAACAGAACAATGGGCATCCGCAGCGGCAATTTCATCATTAGCAGAACCGAAATTACAAGCGATGGTTGCCTACAAAGCAGCACTGGCAAATCAATCCGCACTCAGCGATCGTGTGATCTCAACCATGCGCGGCAACAACGGAGATCTGATTCGCCTACTTCAGACTACATCCGCACTCAATCAGGTCGGATACCAAACGAAAGCACGCACCTTACTGCAAGAAGCCTTATCCTTAGCAACTCAGCAAAACATTCAGCCCCTTTTGCCGACGATTGCAGTTCAGTTTGCAGAAGCGGGCGATTTTGAGCAGGCAAATCAACTGCTCGATCGGCAATTGCGAAGTTTTGAGCAACAATCGCAAAAACCGAAATTTCCAGCGTTTGAACCTTTGCTACCCATCTCACCCACTCCTCCTGACGAGTCCGCTTTATGGCGATTTTTTGAGTATGTCCGGCTGAGTGCCTCATCCTTTCGACCCGAAAAACCTACTCCACCCGTTACAGCAATTCCAGTTCAGCCCTCGATCGCAGGAACAGCAGCCATTAACCTCGGCAGTTTTGCAACCTTCTATAGTCGCGCCCGCAATTTTACAAAAGCAGATCAACTGATCCAAAAGATTCCCGACCAGTACTGTACTTTCAAAGCATCCATCATTCAATTTGCTGTGTTAGAAGCCATTGCAGCAAATCAGCCAGAGGTAGCGCAGTCCCTTTTAGCGAAACTTTCTCGGTCTGCTCAGCATCAAGATTTTGTTCGGGCAAATTTAATTGCGATTGCTCATCTCTATCTCACGCAAAATCAATCTGCAAAAGCAATCCCTCTTTTAGAACAATCCTTGAATCTGCTCCACACATAGCAGACTCTGAACGCGCGAAATGGAGAGAGTTAGGAGAGAGATGGGGAGAACCCAAACTTAGATTACTCCCTATCTCCCTATCAGCTTAATTGTCGTGAACTATGAGTCGTACTAAAGATTCCACCTCCAGTTAATCACTTCAGGTTGATCAATCCCATGTTCATACGCATACTGGCGACATTGAATTTGCATGTTTTTGAACTTTTCTTTCGCATGAGCGCCCGTTGTTCTGAGTCTGGGAACGCGATCGATAACATCCATTGCGAGACTAAAGCGATCGATATTATTGTTAATCGCCAGTTCCAGAGGTGTGTTGATATTGCCTTTCTCTTTGTAGCCTCGGACATGCAGATTTGCGTGATTCGTCCGACGGTAAGCCAGACGGTGAATCAACCAAGGATAGCCGTGGAAATTGAAAATGATCGGTTTATCAGTTGTGAACAGACTGTCAAAATCTCGATCGCTTAATCCATGCGGATGCTCTGTATCCGGTTGTAGTTTAAACAGATCAACGACGTTCACAAATCGGATCTTCACATCCGCAAATTCTTGCCGCAGTAACGCTGTCGCAGCTAATGCTTCCTGAGTGGGAATGTCTCCCGCTGTTGCCATCACAACATCGGGTTCTGTTCCCTGGTCATTACTCGCCCAATCCCAGATGCCAAGTCCCTTTGTACAATGCTTAATCGCTGTATCCATATCCATATACTGGAAGTGGAGTTGCTTGTCAGAAACAATCACATTGATATAGTTAGTACTTCTCAAACAATGATCGGCTACAGAAAGCAACGAATTGACATCGGGCGGTAAGTAAATCCGAGTCACAGAAGGACTCTTGTTAACAACGAGATCTAGAAAGCCTGGATCTTGGTGGGTAAAGCCGTTATGGTCTTGCCGCCACACTGTAGACGTAATTAAAAGATTCAATGATGCAATGTCTTCGCGCCAAGAGAGATGATTGCAAATTTCTAACCATTTCGCATGTTGGTTAAACATCGAATCGATCACATGCACAAATGCTTCATACGTCGAGAAGAATCCATGCCGTCCGGTGAGCAGATAGCCTTCGAGCCAGCCTTCTAAGGTATGCTCGCTCAACATTTCCATCACGCGCCCGTCTGGAGAGAGTTCGCCGCCGTCTTCGTCTTCAGGCAAATAATCTGCAATCCAGAATTTCTTACTGACTTCGTAAATTGCATTCAGCTTGTTAGAAGTCGTTTCATCCGGCCCGAAGACTCGGAAGTTGTTCGGGTTCATCTTCATGATGTCCCGCAGAAATTTGCCTAACGGCACAGTATTTCCAACTTCGAGCTGTCCTGGTTTGGGCACGTCAATCGCATAGTCGCGGAAGTTTGGCATTTTTAAAGCCCGACGCAGAATCCCACCATTAGCATGAGGATTCGCACTCATGCGATGCGTCCCAGTCGGAGCCATATCCTTAAGTTCAGCGAGTAGCTTGCCCTTTTGATCAAAGAGTTCCTCTGGTTTGTAGCTTCTCATCCAAGCTTCTAGCTGTTGAAGATGCTCCGGATTGTGCTGCATTTCAGATAAGGGAACTTGGTGCGATCGCCAAAATCCTTCTACTTTATGCCCATCGACTGTCTGAGGTCCTGTCCAGCCTTTGGGAGTCCGAAAAATAATCATCGGAAAGCGAGGGCGTTGAGCGACATCGCTGCTGCGAGCTTGTTGCTGAATGGCTTTAATTTCGTTCACACAATGCTCTAAGGTCGCAGCCATTGCCTGATGCATGGTTTCGGGATCACTTCCCTCCACAAAGTAAGGCTTATAGCCGTAGCCACTGAACAAATCTTCGAGTTCTTCGTGACTGACACGCGACAGAATTGTGGGATTGTTAATCTTGTAGCCATTCAAGTGCAGAATTGGCAAGACCGCGCCATCGCGTGCCGGATTGATAAACTTGTTCGAGTGCCAAGCAGTCGCGAGCGGGCCTGTTTCCGATTCACCATCGCCGACAACAACTACACTGATCAAGTCTGGATTGTCAAAGACAGTTCCATAGGCGTGAGAGACACTGTACCCTAGCTCACCCCCCTCGTGAATTGATCCGGGGGTTTCAGGCGTGCAATGGCTGCCGATGCCGCCCGGAAAAGAGAACTGTTTGAAGAAGCGCAGCAGTCCTTCGGTATCTTCGCTTTTATCTGAGAAGACTTCCGAATAGGTTCCTTCTAGATAGATGGGAGCTAGCACACCGGGCGCACCGTGCCCAGGACCTGCCAAGAAAATCATATCGAGATCAAACTTCTTGATCAGGCGATTGCAATGAGTATAGATAAAGCTTAGACCTGGACTCGATCCCCAGTGACCGAGCAGACGATTTTTGATATGTTCAGGCTTGAGAGGTTCTTGCAGAAGCGGATTGTCACGCAAGTAAATCATGCCGACTGCAAGATAGTTGCAGGCTTGCCAAAACGCATGAATTTTGCGAGCTTCTTCGGTGCTGAGCGGCGATCCTTGAACGGTCGATCGTGCTTCACCATACGGACTAATCGACCGTTCTGCTGCGGGAGTGGTTACCATCGCTTTCTACTCCTTAAATTACTCTGTGAGAGACATCTGACCTTGGAAGCCAGTAATAATGCGATCGCCATTTTTGAGGACGTGAATTTCAATTTGATCGCTCGCCCAAGTTAAGCGATCATGCAATTCCGGATTAAAGACATGCACTCTCTGATTGCTTGAAGACACAAGAGAGTCAGGACTGTGAATCGCTAATGATTCAACATAAGCACCATCAATCATTAAATCGAGTTCTGCAAGCAGATCTTGAGCGCCTGCTGGAGCAAACTCGGATCGCAATTGCTCTAAGGTGAATCCAGTAAACGACATCACATTCAATCCAGCAGCTTTCACTTGGCGCGCCAGACTTGCGAGCGCAGGAGCTTGCCAGAACGGTTCTCCACCGGAAAAAGTCACACCTTGATTGCGATCGTTGCTCAAAATCTTCTCGACAAGACTCTCAACTGTGACCAGTTGATTGGCTTCAAACGACCAAGACGCCGGATTAAAACATCCTGGACATTCGCGTAAGCATCCTTGCACCCAAATCACCGCTCGGCATCCAGGCCCGTTTACGGCTGACTCATCGACATAGCCCATAATGTTGAGATATCCAGGGGGAATCTCGAGCAGTTCTTGATAAGCATCAGGTTTGGTGTGCATAGTCTTTCACCTCAATGGATTAAAGCGGGATAACGAACTGGAACATCAAGCACAGCTTGAATGCGATCGCGAAACTGCTTCAGCACTTCTTCGCTCACGGGTTTAAGCGATCGCACTGGATAAGACTGAAGCAGTTCATGGTTGCCCCGCGCGTCTAATTGGTGTTCTAGGGGTTTAGGGCGCGTGGGCGTATTGAGTTGAATTTCTTGGGGGCATAGTTCTTGTAGGTGGGTAATGTAGTTGAGTTGGTCTTGATCGCGCCAAGGAGACAGCAGCATCGTTTGAATTGCTAACCGTCCTCGGTAGCGTTGTCGAAATTGCTTCAACCCTGACCAAATTTTGTCGAGCGTCAAACTTTGAACAGGGCGGTTAATGCCTTGAAATTGTTGATCAGAGACGGCATCAATTTTGACGGCAACAAAATCGGCGATCGCTAATTCCGCACGCACTGAGAAATCCCCCAGTAGGCTGCCATTGGTCAGCACTCCGACCGATTTACCAGTGAGAATCTGAGCCATCGTAATGATTTCGCCCAGATTTTGAGCTAGCGTCGGTTCCCCACTTCCGCTCAACGTGATGACATCAATAGCCCAAGGCTGGAAGCCAAGGAGATCCTGCCGAATTCGCTCTGTCGGGACAAAGATTTTGCGAGTCGCGTTTTGCTGCTCGATTTCTCCCAGTTGACAGTAAACACAGTTAAATGAGCAAGTTGAAACTGAACCAATCGGATCGATGCCGAGCGATCGACCGAAACGCCAAGATTTTACAGGCCCATACACTGAAGCGAATTGTGCGGTTTGCATGGAATTTCTCCTTACTCGTCGATCGTGAATGAAATCTCTGCTTTCATCACGCCTTCTTCTGCATCCCGTCTGAGCTGAAATCCCAGTTTCTCACAGACGCGCTGCATCGCTCTGTTTTCGCAAAGAATCTCAGCACGAATGCGCTCAAGATGCTCATGCCGTCCGACCTTCAGCAAGCAGTTGAGCAACATGGTTCCAAGCCCTTGACGCTGATAGCGATCGTTGACCATCATTCCAAACTCTGCATCATTCGTCGCGTGCAGCTTACTCAGCCTTGCAATTGCTAAAATCTCAGATGCTCCGGTTTGAGCATCTTTCCTTTCAGCGACTAGAGCAAGCTCGCGATCGTAGTCAATAAAACACAGTCGAGTCAGACGTTCGTGAGCAATCCGCTGTTTTAGCCCAATCATATGGAAGTAGCGAAAATATACGCTTTCCTCTGACAAAGTTTGATGGAATTGAATCAGCAAAGGCTCATCTTCAGGGCGAATCGGGCGAATCGTCACCTCTTTTTGATCAGATAGCTTGTACTTCCAAGTAAACTGACTAGGATAAGGACGAACTGCTAATTTCGGGAGTTCAGCTTCAGTCACATCCGGATCATGTAGAACAATCCTTGCATCCAAAGCCAAGAGCTTATCAACCGAAGCAAGCAAAGGATTAATTTCAATCTCTTTAATCCATCGCTGCTCAACGACTAACTGACTAAACCGAACTAAGAGTTGCTCTAGGGCGGCGAGATCGACCGCTTTACGTCCTCGTACTCCCTGCAATGCTCGATAGATATGCGTTTGCTCCATCATTCGCCGAGCGAGCGTTGTATTCAAGGGGGGAAGTGCGATTGCGCGATCGCGATACACTTCAACGAGTTGCCCTCCAGAGCCGAATAGCATCACAGACCCAAATTGGGGATCAAGGCTGCTGCCAATGATTAATTCGTACCCCTCTCTTTGAATCATCGGTTGTACGGTGACTCCAAGAAAAGCTTGTGCGTCCTGGGTGCGTTGTAAAACGGTTGCCGCGATCGCTTGATAAGCCTCACGAACTGCCTCTGCATTCAGCAAGTTTAATTGCACACCCCCGACATCGGTTTTGTGGGTAATCGTTTCTGAATACAGTTTAAGCACGACTGGATAGCCTAGCTTGTCAGCCACTTGAACTGCTTCTTCCGCACTCCGAGCCACCTGGGTTTCAACAGTTGGAATACCATAAGCCGCGAGAAATTGCTTGGATTCAAACTCTGTGAGTAGGGTTCTTCGTGCGGTTCTCGCGTTTTGAATGATCTGTTCGATTTCGAGCCGATTTACTGTCTCAGCTTCGGCTAAAGTTGGCGTTTCGTAGATGCCGCGCAGATTGTAGCTATATCGCCACATATAGTTAAACAATCGCGCCGCAGTATCCGGGTAAGCAAAGGTTGGAATCTTGGCTTGATTGAGCAACTCTGCTCCGGCTGCAATTTCTGAATTTCCCATCCAACTGGTAAGAATGGGTTTACCCAGTTGAGAGTAGGACTGCAATTGCTGAGCCGTTCGAGTTGGGTCAGTCATTGCTTGTGGCGTGAGAATGACAAGCAATCCATCACTATTGGGATCTTGAGCAGCAATTTCTAATGCTTTGGCATAACGTTCAGGTTCCGCATCTCCAAGAATATCGATGGGATTGTGATGACTCCAATGTGCAGGAAGATGCTGATTGAGTGCCTCAATCGTTTCGGGTGATAGCTCAGCTAAAGTTCCACCATTTGTCACTAAAGCATCGGTTGCAAGCACACCGGGGCCACCTGCATTGGTAATGATTGTCAGTCGTGAACCTTTCGGACGAGGCTGTTTTGCTAGGACTTCTGCCATATCAAACAAGTCAGAAATGCTATCGACTCTCAGAACACCACAGCGCCGCAGTGCAGCATTAAACACATCATCGCTACCCGCCATTGCTCCGGTATGAGACGTGGCAGCTTTAGCCGCTGCTTCAGTTCGTCCGGCTTTAATCACAATAATCGGTTTAGTCAGTGCAACTTCTCGTGCGGCAGAAAGAAACGATCGTGGATCACCGATCGATTCCATATAGATCACGATGCTCTCAGTGTGGGGATCATCACCGAGATAGTAAATCAAATCGCCCCAATCGACATCGAGCATCGAGCCGATCGAGATAAATGAGCTAAAGCCCACATTTTCATGAAAGCTCCAATCCAAAATCGCACTACACAAAGCACCACTCTGGCTGATAAAGCCGACTTTTCCAGGTTTCGCGATCGAATTTGCAAAGGTTGCATTCAACCCCAAATGAGGATTCATGACACCGAGACAGTTTGGACCAATCAATCTCAACTGACCTCGTTTCAGATGGGCGCGAATTTGTTGTTCTAGCTCGACACCCGCTGAGCCAACTTCACGAAAGCCAGCCGAAAGAATAATCACACCCTTGACATTCGCATCCACACATTCGCCGACAAGATCAGGAACCGTCGGCGCAGGCGTTGCAATAATCGCGAGATCAACTGCTTCGGGAACGTCCGCGATCGTAGGATACGCTTTAATTCCCAAAACGCTCGGTCGTTGCGGATTTACTGGAAAAATTGTGCCTCCAAATGGATGGCTCATCAAGTTCCAGAGTACCGTTCTTCCTACACTGCCATCTCGCTCAGTTGCACCAATGATCGCAATCGTTTTCGGTGAGAAGATTGCATCCAGCGGATGATATCCAGAGCGCCAAATATCATGAACGCGATCGCTCTGACAATTTGCGAAAGAAACAATAGTCATGCAATCCCCCTTACGGTGCTACTAGAGCTTGGTTTTCAGCCTGTCCTAGCGTAGTTGCATTGCCTTCATAGGCTTGAATGTACAAAGCTTTGAGGTCTTCAATCAGTGGATAGCGCGGGTTTGCACCTGTACATTGATCATCAAACGCTTGCTCTGCCATCCATTCCACTTGTGCATAGAAAGCTCGATCGTCTTCGGACAGCGCTGCTTTAATCGTTTTTGGAATGTCAAGCTGCTCTTTGAGATCTTCGATCGCGGCAATCAATTTCTCAATCTTTTCTTCATCCGTTGCGCCCGTAATGCCCACATACTCAGCAATCACCGCATAGCGCCATTTCACATTCGGATATTTGTACTGTGGAAAAATTGCTTGCTTGAACGGAACATCGGTGGCATTGTACCGAATCACATGGGAGATGAGTAAAGCATTGGCAAGCCCATGCGGGACATGGAAAGTCGAACCGAGTTTATGTGCCATTGAATGACAAATGCCTAAGAATGCATTCGCAAACGCCATCCCTGCCATCGTTGACGCATAATGCACTTTCTCGCGAGCTTTGGGATTGTTTGCGCCTTCTTTGTAAGCCGCAGGTAAATACTTCAGAAGTAAGCGAATTGCTTCTAAAGCTAGCCCATTCGTAAACTCTGACGCAAAGACTGACACATAAGCTTCGAGGGCATGGGTCAAGGCATCGATACCGCCGTACGCAGTCAGGCGTTTTGGCATCTGCATCACGAGATCAGGATCGACGATCGCCATATTCGGCGTGAGCGCATAATCGGCAAGCGGATACTTAATCCCAGTGTGCTGGTCTGTAACAACAGCAAACGGTGTGACTTCCGAACCCGTTCCTGACGTGGTTGGAATGCAAACCATGCTCGCTTTTTGCCCTAAAGGTTGGACTTCATAAACACGCTTGCGAATATCCATGAAGCGAGTTGCTAAGCCTTCAAACTCGGTATCCGGTTGCTCATACATCAGCCACATGACTTTTGCAGCATCCATCGGCGAACCTCCACCAATGGCAATAATCACATCGGGCTGAAAGAGGTTGATTTGAGCTAAACCTTTCTCGATCGTTTCTAAAGATGGATCAGGTTCGACATCATAGAAAGTTTGATGCGTAATGCCAATTCCTTCTAGAACCTGCGTCACTTTTTCCGAAACGCCCAGTTCAAATAGCGGCTTATCCGTAATCACAAAAGCTCGATGTTTTCCAGTTAGTTCCTTGAGAGCTACAGGTAAGCACCCATCCCGGAAGTAAACTTTCGGGGGAACGCGGAACCACAGCATATTTTCACGCCGCTGCGATACGGTTTTAATGTTCAGCAAGTGATGAGCCGCAACGTTTTCAGACACAGTATTGCCGCCCCAACTGCCGCATCCCAATGTCAGCGATGGATCAAGCCGGAAATTGTATAAATCTCCGATCGCACCTTGAGACGCAGGAGTATTGATCAACACCCGCGAGGTTCGCAACACATTCTCAAAGTGTCGAATATGCTCGGTGTTTGCGGGCTGAGTATAGAGAACTGAAGTATGCCCTAATCCGCCAAACTCGACAATCTTCTCGGCTTTCAGCACCGCATCTTCAAAATCACTGGCTCGATACACTGCCAGAATCGGCGAAAGTTTTTCATAAGACAGCGGTTCTTGAGTGCCGATTTCTTCCACTTCTGCCATCAGCACTTTCGGAATGCCTGCTTCAAATTGCAGATCTGCGAGTTCAGCCAAACGAGTAACCGACTGTCCAACAATTTTCGGATTCAAATGACCGTTTTCGAGGACGCAGTCTCGGAGACGATCGCGTTCTGCTGCATCGAGGAAATATGCACCTCGATCGATAAATTCCTGCTTCACAGCTTCATACACGGCATCGACAATTACAACAGATTGTTCGCTCGCGCAAATCATGCCGTTGTCAAACGTCTTACTGAGTAAAATCGATGAGACTGCCATTTTAATGTTTGCCGTTTCATCAATGATGGCTGGCGTGTTTCCAGCACCGACTCCTAACGATGGATGACCGGATGAATAAGCGGCTTTGACCATTCCAGGGCCGCCAGTTGCGATGATCAATTTAATGTCTGGATGCTGCATTAAAGCCTGCGATCGCTCAATCGTCGGTTCTTCGATCCAACCGATCAAGCCTTCAGGTGCGCCTGCTGCGATCGCAGCATCAAGCACAATTTTGGCAGCCGCCGCAGTACATTGTTTCGCTCTGGGATGAGGGGAAAAAATAATGGCGTTGCGGGTTTTGAGTGCCAGCAACGCCTTGAAAATCGTCGTCGAAGTGGGATTCGTGACGGGCACAATTCCAGCGAGGATGCCAATCGGTTCGGCAATTCTTTGATAGCCGAAGGCAGGGTCATCTTCTAGAATGCCGCAGGTCTGCTCGTGCTTGTACTTGTTATAGATAAATTCCGATGCAAAGTGATTCTTGATCACTTTGTCTTCGACAATTCCCATGCCTGTTTCTGCAACGGCACGCTTCGCTAACGGAATTCTCGCTTCGTTTGCAGCTTGCGCTGCTTTTTTGAAAATCAGATCAACCTGCTCTTGTGTGTAGGTTGCATAGACAGCTTGAGCCGCTTTGACTTGCTGAATCAGAGTTTCGAGATCTTGTGGTTTTTCGGCGACAATGTTCATAAATTCCGTCCCGATGAGAGTAGCGATTATTTTAGGTTGAGCAAGTTACATAGCATTGAGATTGCGACTTTTGAAAATGTCGATCGCGGCTTGAACTTGCTCTGAAGTTGGGTTTGGGGTGTCTTTTAGCTGATAGTCATAGCCTAATTGCTCCCATTTGTACTCGCCCATTTTATGAAACGGTAAAACATCAACTCTTTCGATATTGGTGAGCGTTGCTAGAAAATCTGCTAGCCCAGCAATATTCTGGGGATCATCTGTTAAACCAGGTACAAGCACAAATCGAATCCAAACCGGTTTGTGAATCTGATTCAGATACCGAGCAAGAGTTAAAGTTGGTTCGATATTAACACCCGTTACTTTGTGGTAAGTGCTTGCATCGAATGATTTAATATCTAGTAACACAAGGTCGGTATACTCGAGCACAGGCTTTGCAACATTCAACTCACAAAAGCCGGATGTATCAAGCGCTGTATGGATCTTGAGTTCGTGACATCGTTTAAAGATCTCCCGAACAAATTGGGGCTGAAAGAGCGGTTCCCCTCCGCAGGCGTTGACTCCACCGCCAGAAGCCTGCATGTAGGGAATATATTTTTGGATCTCCTCGATCAGTTCATCGACCGTTACTAGCTTTCCATCTTCGAGATGGCGACAGTCGGGATTGCAACAGTATAGACAGCGAAGAGGACACCCAGAGGTAAAGATAATAAAGCGGATGCCGGGACCATCGGCTGTGCCACAGGTTTCGATTGAGTGGATGTAGCCTGCTGTTTTTGAAAGCGTATTCGTCATAGGTGCTACTTTCTCGGATCAAATAAATGGTTCTGGTGGCACAGTTTTACAAATCCCTTGGGACATCTGCGACACGGCTGGATTATCCCATTCTAAAAGCGATCGTGGAATGTTCGCTCTAACACATCTAACTGCTGTTCTCGGGTCAGTTTGATGAAGTTCACGGCATAGCCTGACACCCGAATCGTGAGTTGAGGATACAGTTCTGGATGATCCATTGCGTCTAGCAGCATTTCACGATCGAGCACATTCACATTGATGTGATGTCCGCCTTGATGGAAATAGCCATCTAACATTCCAGTCAGGTTATTGACGCGATCCCCAACAGTTCTGCCGAGAGCCGTAGGCACAATCGAGAATGTGTTAGAAATTCCGTCTTGTGACTCTGAATAAGGCAGTTTGGCGACAGAAGCCAAAGAAGCGATCGCTCCCTTACTATCTCGTCCGTGCATCGGATTGGCTCCGGGTGCAAACGGCGCGCCTGCTTTTCGACCATCGGGTGTGTTTCCGGTTTTCTTGCCGTAAACGACATTCGACGTAATCGTTAACACCGATTGGGTCGGAACAGCATCCCGGTAAGTTTTATGTTTCCGAAGTTCGCTCATAAATTCTGTTACCAGACTGACAGCAATCTGATCGACTCGATCTTCATTGTTGCCATACTTCGGAAAATCACCTTCAATTTCATAATCAACGGCAAGTCCGGCATCGTTGCGTAGAACTTTGACTTTTGCATATTTGATGGCAGAAAGCGCATCGGTCGCAACAGAGAGTCCGGCAATTCCGCATGCCATTGTGCGGAGAATGTCTCTGTCATGTAATGCCATTTCTAGGCGTTCATAACAGTACTTGTCGTGCATGTAGTGAATCACATTCAAAGTATTGATGTAAGCTTTGGCTAACCAAGCCATCATTGCCTTGAATTTACTCAGCACTTCTTCATACTCTAGGAAGTCCGACGTGATTGGTTCAGCAGCAGGAGCAATTTGCTCACCCGATTTTTCATCTTTTCCGCCATTGATCGCATAGAGCAAACATTTAGCAAGATTGACTCTAGCTCCGAAAAACTGCATTTGCTTGCCGACGCGCATTGCCGAGACACAACACGCGATCGCGTAGTCATCTCCCCAATACGGGCGCATCACATCATCGTTCTCGTACTGAATCGCGCTTGTTGCGATCGAGGTTTTAGTACAAAATTCCTTAAACGCTCTCGGCAATTGTTCTGACCAGAGCACCGTGAGATTCGGTTCGGGTGCAGCACCTAAATTCTCAAGGGTGTGTAAAAATCGGAAGCTGGTCTTAGTAACCAAGGGACGACCATCTTCGCCCATGCCGCCGATACTTTCAGTCACCCAGGTGGGATCGCCTGAAAATAGGTCGTTATAGTCTGGAGTCCGCAGGAAGCGCACCATGCGTAGCTTCATGACAAAGTGATCGATCAGTTCTTGCAGCTCTGATTCCGTGACCCGTCCTTGAGCCAGATCCCGTTCGCAATAAATGTCCAGAAAGGTCGAAATTCGCCCAATCGACATCGCTGCCCCATTTTGCTCTTTCACGGCTGCCAGATAGCCAAAATAAAGCCACTGAATCGCCTCTTGAGCAGTTTGTGCAGGTTGGCTAATGTCGAAGCCGTAAGCGGCTGCCATTTCTTTGAGTTCAAACAGAGCGCGGATTTGCTCGGAAAGTTCTTCACGGGCGCGGATCACCGTTTCATCAATCGAATCAACTTCGAGCGATTTGAGTTGAGCTTTTTTGTCGTCAATTAAGCGATCGACTCCATATAAAGCAACTCGCCGATAGTCTCCAATGATTCGACCTCGACCATAGGCATCCGGCAAGCCTGTAATGATGCCAGAATGCCGCGCTAAGCGCATTTCTTGAGTGTAAGCGTCAAACACGCCATCATTATGAGTCTTACGGAAATGAAAGATCGCTTCAGTGTTGGGATCAAGCTCGTAGCCATAAGCTTTGAGCGCAGCTTTCACCACTCGAATTCCACCGAAAGGCATGATTGCCCGCTTTAGAGGGTGATCTGTTTGTAGACCGACGATCTTTTCTAAATCGCGATCGACATATCCGGGAGCATGAGCTGTAATCGACGAAACCGTTGCTGTATCCGCGTCTAAAATACCTTTCTCACGCTCTAGCTTCATCAAATCTTTGACTTGATTCCAAATCTTTTGTGTTGTTTCAGTTGCACCTGCTAGAAACGAATCATCTCCGGTGTAAGGTGTGTAATTGGTTTGGATGAAATTGCGAACATCAATTTCTTGCATCCAATTGCCTGATTGAAAATCTTGCCATTGTTTCACCATATCTATCTCACCTCTGGTGAAGGATTTTGGAAAAGAAGGAATGCTCTGAAGCATTGCTATCAACTCTTTTCTCTCGCACTCTGAGTATATTACAATTCACAAAGTTAATCGCAACTGAAATGTTAAATAAATCGCTAACCATGATAGAAACATAACAAAAATCGATTCGGAATAAATTCTCAAATAAAAACAGCATTCGTTTAGATTTTGGAATGCTGTAAATGACACCATCTTTCTTGAATTTAAACCAATTGAATGCTTTAAACATCCCGAATCGTCAGATATAGAGACATCGTGCCACTGTTTCTAGCCCATTGAAATACGGCATCAAATCATCGCTATTTTTTGACTAATCCCAAACACCAAATCACACATAGGTCGGCAAATTATTTCCCAGTCCTCGTCAGATCGAACGCACAAAGACTGCCAGACTCGACAGTCCCCGATTGAGCAAAACTCAACACCCTCATCCTAGTCTGTTGAAATCGATTTACAAGGTGATTACAGCCAATACCGCATAGTAACTGAAAGTAAAAGATTCGCTCTCCATCGACGGTTTGTACAACTGTAAAGAAAGTCTTAAGTTTTTAGGATGAATAGTACAGTGGATTCAACTGTGATGTTTAAGATAGAGACGGATTGCACCAGGTTGAATTTGATGGATAACGCTAAGTTGAATTTGATAGATAACGCTAAAGATTGCCTTGAAGTCACATGTCCGATTCAATTCGTCGTCGATCTCCTGGGGAATAAGTGGTCAATTTTAGTACTGCGAGAGCTATTTACAGGCAACCGTCGAACGCATGAACTGTTAGCGGCGATGCCAGGAATTAGTACTAAGACTCTGATGGTTCGGCTACGAGAACTGGAAGAATATGGGTTAATCGATCGTCAAGTTTTCGCAGAGGTTCCGCCTCATGTTGAATATTCTCTGACGGCCAAGGGTCGTCAAATTCAGCCGGTGATGATCGCCCTGCATCAAGTGGGCACTCAATGGTTAGAACAAACACCTTGCTCTTGTCCGTTGGAGCAATTTAATCCGGTAGAAAATGCTTGCCCCTCTTCCTAAAAATACTTGCTCCTTGTCCTACCGCGAGGCTGTGAGTGCCAAATGATCGGGCTGAGTACAGGTTTAATAACTCTAATGGGAGTAGGTTAAACCTACTCATTTTGAGGTGCATGATATAAAGTGATATCCACGACTGACGGCATCATCATGCTATCGGAACCCCTTTTGGTGCAGGAATTCATCCATTTAATGAGGCGTACCTATCCTCAACCGAGCAAGGTGTTGCGTCATTGCTACATTAAGCTAGTCACCGTTCATTGGGGACAGCCTCCAAGCCGATTAGACTACTTTGCAATTTATTGTCCGAATACTTTGTTTGAGACTGTTTCTGAACAGAAGGAAGCATTTGGGCATATCTCTCGCTACATGGGACTTGCAGATCCAGTTTGCATCAATGCGAATCGGTTACTCCGCGATCCGATGTCGAAATTGAAAAAAGAAGCGCCTCGATTCTGGTTGGAATTGCACTGGTTACTTCCTGCCCAACTCCCTGAAACCCCATGAAAACTGGCATTTTTTGCACTTACGAGAACTATCATCAGAATGCACAACGCGCGATCGCAGATCAAGTCGCGATCGTTCAACATGCGGAACAATTAGGGTTTGAGGAAGCTTGGGTAACAGAACATCATTTTGATGAATTCCATGTCAGTCCATCAATTTTACCGTTGCTCGCTCATTTAGCTGCGGTTACAAGTCGAATTCACTTAGGGTCTGCTGCGGTTTTACTCGCATTCCATCATCCGATTCAAATCGCAGAAGATATCGCAACCTTAGATAACTTATGCCAGGGACGATTTGCTTTTGGAATTGCAAAAGGCGGCCCATTTCCAGAGCAGAACAAGCATTTTGCCATTCCAATGTCAGAAGCACGGGCTAAAACGCTAGAAGCGATGGAGCTAGTTTGGAAGTTGCTGTATGAGTCGGAGGTGTCGTTTCAAGGGCAGTTTTATCAATGCGATCGCGTTACTATCTATCCGAAACCCGTTCAGCACCCGATGCCCGTCTGGATCGCCAGTGGCGATGATGATGCGATCGCGTTTGCAGCGAAACATAATTTTGGATTGATGGGAGGCGCGCCATTCTCGATCCAAAAGTTAAAAACGACACTCGCGAAGTACCGTCAGTTGAATGCCAGTGGTTCTGAGAAACTGATGCTAGCTCGATTTTTTTATGTCGCACGAACAGATGAAGAAGCAATCAGCGAAGCTCTGCCGTTTATAGATAAATTTAGTAGCCGAATGCAAGGATTAGCAACTCAGATTCAGAAGAGCGGAAATGCTCAGAACTTTACTCAGTTGAGCCAACAATCGAATCCATTTGATGCTGATTTTCTGATTCAAAATTCGATCATTGGTAGCGTGAAAACCTGCCAGGATAAGGTGAGACAACTTCAGGAGGAGTTGAATGTCGATACGATCGCGCTTCAACCTGTCGCGCTCGATTTAGCCAAGAATCAGGAGAGTCTGACGCGATATTGGCAGGAAGTCCGCGGTTAAATTCGCTGATTCTACTTGCTCAAACGCTTTTAACCTAGCCGCCCCCAACGTCGTGCGATCGCATCATAAACAATCGCAACGGGTCAAGATGCACGAACCAAGGCAACGGCTGATCCTTCACCATCGCCCATCGTTCCTTAAAGACTTCTGCCTGCACATGATAGTCCATAGGATGCAGGGGCGGGCTGTTTAACTTGAGATAAATCGTTGTTCGATGCGGCGTTTCCCGTGTTTTTGTTACCCAGCAAGGAAACGTATTCATCTGATTCGCGTCGTCTGAAAACGTCAAATGATGGGCACGAATGCCCACACAAGCAAAGTCATCTGGAATCGGTTCCACCACATCTAATTGACATCCCCACTCACGCGCTGCAATCCGAGTCGCGCTAATCTGATGCGCCTGAGAAAAGTTCTTACATCCTGTAATTTGTGCCACTGTGTAAGTTTCTGGTCGATCGAAGATTGCCTCTTTGCGATCGTACGCCATTTGCTTTCCATCTGAGATGACTAAAATCTTCTGGCAGATTCCATACACTTCTTCTAAGTTATGCGTGACAAATAATGTCGTACCTGAATAGGTTGCTAATGCTTCTGCTAGCTGCTCTTGTAAATGACTTCGCAGATAAGTATCTAATGCCGAAAAAGGCTCATCTAAAATCAAGATTTCTGGCTCGATTGCTAATGCTCGCGCTAATGCAACTCGTTGCTGTTGTCCTCCAGAAATTTGCTGCGGATAGCGATCCTCAAGCCCTTGTAAATGGAGTTTTTCTATCTGTTCTGCTAATCTCGATCGCTGGTCTGTTCGTTTCAAATGCTGCAATCCATAAACAATGTTCTGCGCTACGGTTAAATGGGGAAATAAAGCATAGTTCTGAAACACAAATCCGACTCGGCGATCGCGAATCGGAACATTAATCCCCCGCTTAGAATCAAATAACACGCGATCGTTCAAGACAATTCGCCCTTGATCGGGTGTTTCGATTCCCGCAATACAGCGCAGCGTCATGCTTTTACCAGAGCCAGAACCCCCCAAAATTCCCAGTGTGTTCTGGTCTAGATCAAAAGCAATCTTAAGCGGATAGCTCGTTAGTTGTTTTTGGATGTTTACGAACAACGGCATAGCGAGATCTCCGGTTTGAATGTTCTAATCGACGTGCCCAGAGCAGCAAGAAAAATGTCCACAAGGTCATCACTGCAACCATTTGATGTGCGCGATCGTATTCTTGATTTTGCACCGCATCATAAATCGCTAAAGGTAACGTTTGCGTCCGTCCTGGGATACTTGCTGCAACCATTAAGGTGGCTCCAAATTCTCCCATTGCTCTTGCTACCGATAAGATAAAGCCTGCTAGAATTCCAGGTTTCGCCATCGGTAGGGTCACACGCCATAAGACTTCTAATTCCGAAGATCCCAAAGTTCGAGCAACGGCTTCAAGCTCAGGATGAATCGATGCGATCGCTGATCGAGCTGATTCAATCATCAACGGCAATGCAACGATTGCAGATGCGATCGCGGCAGCCTGCCAAGTAAATAGAATATCAATCCCGAACCATTCATAAATTGGGCTACCTCGACCGAATGCCATGAGTAGATAAAATCCCACGACACTCGGAGGGAGAACTAACGGCAAATTGAGAATCGTCGAAACAATCGTTTCACCTGGAAATCGAACTCGTGCAAGAACGATCGCCGCACCTAATCCAACAATTAAAATTAGGAGAGTTGCGACGATCGTGACTTGAATTGATAAGAGATAAGGGGAGAGGTTCATTCTGCTGCGATTTTTTCACCGGGTAGAACGAAGCCATATTTTTGCATGGTTGGTCTTCCTTTTTGACTATCAATGAATTTTGCAAACTCTTGCCCTAGTCCTGGATGTTGAGCACGTTTGGGCACTGCCATCATTTGGTCAAGTGGTTTGTGCAACTCTTCAGGAATCAGTTGCCATTTTCCGGATTTATGCACACTCAAAGAAAGAGCAACGAGTGCAACATCAACATTGCCCGTTTCAGCATATTGCTGTGCTTGACGAATATTTTCTGCTAATACTAATTTCGGTTGAATTTCTTGCCAAATCCCAATGGATTCTAATGCTTGCTGAGCAGCAACTCCGTAAGGTGCGTGGTTCGGATTGGCGATCGCAATACGTTGAATTTCAGATCGCGTCAGATCTTTTAAATCTTTGAGTGCTAATTCCCGATTTGGCTTCGTCCAGATGACAAGCCGACCTCGACCATACAGTAATTTTGTCTCTGACTGAATTAATCCTTTTTGGTCTAATGCTTCAATGAATGATTTGTTGGCTGCTGCGAATAAATCGGGTGAAGCTCCTCGCTCAATTTGTTGAGCAAGTTGCCCGGTCGATCCAAAGTTCAAGGCAACTTTATTTCCGGTCTCCTGTTCCCACTGCGTTGCCAAGTCTTGAAAGGCATATTTCAGATCTGCTGCTGCTGAAACAGTAATAGTGGTCGGAGTTTGTACAACAGGCTTGGATTGGCAACCTACTACAATCGTGCAGGACAGCAGAAGTAGCGATGCAAAAGCAAAGAATCGTCTTCTATTCATGGCGAAGTCATAGAACATGTTTAAAGAGTATCTTTGATTGATCACTGAATTTCAATGATTCTTTAACTCTTGAACCTCAATTCGTTGATTAGGAAATATAGAGCAAAATTTTTCTCGAAAAATCAGCTCAATCTACAATCCACTCAATCTAGGTAGGCTGAAAGACTTTCAATTCCCTATCCCATGCTGAAGGATCTATGAGACAGTTCAAAAGATTAAAACTAGCTAAAGAATCATTGAAGCGATAAAGGATCAATCAACTCTAATCAATCGCAACCATTACATCTGAAGATTTAACCACAGCATACACTGCTTTTCCAATGTCTAAAGCTAAGCCCTCGGCTGAGGATTTCGTAATCACTGAAACGACTTCAACTCCGGGTGCAATCTCAATTACAATTTCTGTATTGATTGCTCCTGGAACTACCTGTTTAACTGTTCCTTTTAGGGAATTACGAGCACTGATCTGCATAAACTCACTCCTACTAGAAAGATAATGAATTCAGAGCTTAGCTGAGTACAATTGGGCAAGCTGATGCGGTTGATACAATTAATTCAGAGATTCGTGGGTGTAGCAGTTCTTCGGACAAACCCGCGAACAAGCTTCGCAACCAATACATTTATCGCGATTCGCGATCGTCATCACCTTACGTTCGATCTCTTCATCGTCTTCATCCTCGACCCATTCTCCCTCGTCATTCAGAGCTTTGAGTGCTAAGACATCACGACCACAAGCTTTAAAACATCGACCACAGCCAATACATTTTGTCTGATTGATGGATTGTACAAACTGCGGTATCCAAGCCGTTCCACCAAACGTCACATTCGTTAAAGTTGCCACTGTGTTCTCCTCGTACGCTAGATTATCGACTAAGCCGGACATAAATTGCTTCTTGAAGCGGATCGCTGAGTGCGACTTGATCCGCTCCAACTTTCAGAAGAAATCGAGGCGATCGCTGTTCAACCGTCACCTTTGTTCCCAGGGTGATGTTCATCGATCGTAATTTCTGAGCTACAAAATCGCCTCTTGAACTATCAATTCGACTCACAACTCCTTGTTCTTGAGGCTTTAGAAGCTTGAGTGAGGAACCTTCGATCGTAAATCCTGTCATTCTTCTGTCCTCTACTAAACTAGGTAAGCTTCTTGATGAGTGCGAATCGTACAATCGGTGCGAGGATAAGTCACACAGAGCAAGACAAACCCTTTAGCAACTTGTTCCTCATCGAGGAAGGTTTGATCGTCTTGGTTGATTTCTCCTTCGACAACTTTACCCACACAGCTTGAGCACGCGCCAGAATGGCAAGAGAACGGCAAGTCGAGTTCTGCCTCTTCCGCAGCTTCTAAAACTGTCGTATCTTCATCGACAGGAAGTGTGATGTCGAGGTTGCGCTTTTTGTTGATGAGTCGAACTTGGTAAGTAGCCATAATTTGAGCCTCTGAGAGAGTAGTGTTTCAATTGTTCTTGAAATCTCAACGAATTGCTATTGCTTGCTATATCGTGAGATCGAGTGAGTTAACTACAAGGAACCGCTGCCGGAGTGCAATCTCCTGCTTGGAAAGATTGTCCACACCCGCAAGTATCTGTCGCATTCGGATTACTAAACTTAAATCCGCTATCCATCAAACCTTCTACAAAATCGACCACGACTCCATTAATCAAAGCAGCAGCCTGTGGATCAATATAGATTTTGACTCGCCCTTGCTGCTCAATCACATCATCGGGTTTCGGCTCATTCGCAATGTCCAGCGTGTACTGATAGCCACTACAGCCCCCATCTGATACCCCAACTCGAATGCCTTTCGTATCTGTAGGATTGGCTGTGCCTTGCAAGAATGCACGTAGGCGAAGTTCTGCTCTTTCCGTCAAAGTCACTGTCATGAATATTCTCCTGATTGTTCTAAATTGGTCTAGACAAGTTGAAAATGCGATCGCACATCTAAATCTCGAAGTTGTGACTCCAACGATCGGCTAACGTGCTGCCGCCAAGGTGCATGATTGCCACAGACAGGGCAATGCGGATCGCGATAAATCCGACGCTTCGCAAACTCTAATCGTCCTAAATTCATCGTCAGCAGTTCAGATACCAAAGGCTTCTCGAACCCCGTTATCAGCTTGATCGCTTCTAATGCTGCTAAACAAGCTAACGTCCCAGAAACTGCACCCACGACCGCAAAGCCGCGCCGATCCCACTCTGGCTTTTCTGGAAACAAACAGGTAAGACAGCCTGTTTGCCCCGGCAAAATGGTTGTCAAATAAGCTTCCATGCCATCCATCGCCGCTTCTACCATCGGCTTCCGGTATCTCACACAAGCTTCGTTTAACAGGTCTCGTTCTGCAAAATTGTGAGCACAGTCCAGTGTGATATCTGTCGATCGAACTAAGTGATCCACATTGTCCGGAGTAATATAGTCGAACACTGCTTCGACTTCGACATCGGGATTGATTTTCTCCAAAGTTTCTTTTGCTTTGAACACGCGCGGTTGTCCCACAGTGTCATGCGTCATGAGAACTTGGCGATTCATATCATCGAGTCGTAACTCACCCCCACGAACTAAAATGAGTTTTCCAATGCCTGCAACTGCTAGGTACAGGGCTGCTGTACCTCCCAGTCCGCCGACTCCAGTGACTAATGCTGTAAATGATTTCAGTCGTCGCTGTGCATCTTCGTCAAAGCCGGGAAGCATCATCTGACGGCGATAGCGTTCTAGTTCTGTAGGGGTTAGGTCTAACACGATCAGTTACCTTCAGATTCAAAAAGGACAGGGCAAGGGTTAGGGAGGATCAAATCTATCGGGCTGGAGAAGTAAGTAGATGGGCGTGATTCAATATCAGTTCGGAGAGTCCTCTCGAAGTTCGACGAGTCCTCTCGCTTCGTTGCTCACCCGCCCCGGAATGAATTCGGGGCTAACAGTGCGAAGTCCACTGAACTGGACTAACAGCCAATCTCAACGTCTTCTACTGAACTGAACTAACAGCTAATCTCAACATCTTCTTCAGTGGGTTGAAACCCACTTCGCACAGTTAGCCCGAACTTCCAGTTCAGGGCGAGACACAAACGCAGCAACTATCTTCAAGTGAATTGCACCGATCTACTTATGATCCCCCTGAATGCATCTGAATTAGCAAAACAGAGAGATCACACTCAGCGAAGCTTTAATCCGCTGATAGTTCCGACAACATCACAACACCTTTCGGCTTCTCATTGAAAACCTTGAACAGTTTCGTTTCCAAGGGTGAAGTTGTCAGGAAGGTTTCATAAGCTTGGATCAAAGCATCTCGATACTGTGCCAAACGCTCTGCATCATCAATCTCTGGGAAATTTGCATCAATTTCTGCCATAAACTGCGAGAGCTTTTTCAGAATGTGTAACCGATTCACATTCACAACCTTGGCATCATAAGGTAGCTGAAAAAACTCAAAATATGCCTCAGCATCAGTAATGTTCTTAAACTCAGCCAGCGTTAACGTCGTCATTTTGCTTGCTCCTGTTGCTTTAACTGTTGCTTGAGATCATGGATTTCTCGAAAAATCTCATAAGTTGAAGTTGCGACTTCGATTAAGGTTTCATAATCAGTTGGCAACCCTTCAGCGAGATCGTGCAAGTCCATTTTCATTTGACCTGCTTTGCTATTGAGGCGTTTGATTTGCGTCTTGAGTTCTTCAACGCTGGTCGTCGTTGGCATCGCTCTATCCTTTCGCTGCATCAGGGAATTTTTGAATTGCGTTCACGCCATTCTGGACAATCTTTTCGCCTTCCAGCGCAGTCTTTTCGAGCGTGTCAAATCCAAACCGTTGAGCATCTCGCAAGGTTCTAGCAACCACAAGAAGCCGACCACAGAAGACTAACGCCCAACCAAAGCCTTCATGACTTAGATCAATCACAACTTGGCAAAGCTGCCCAGTTTCTTCTTCCACACGAGTTGCGATCGCGCGATAGAACGCTAAAACTCTTCCCTTAGTAATGGGATCAACTTCACCATCGACCGAAATCTCGCGCTTTTGAGCCTTCGTGACCACATAGGGTTTCAGGAGCAACTCATCACTCCAAGCACGATAGGTTCCATACGAATCATTGGCGCGGATTTGATTAACGATCGCTTTCAAAAATGGGCTACTTGCGACTTCAAATGTCGATTCAACTTCTGTAACGCTCATACAATTGCTTCCTCTGCTTCAAGTTCTTCAAATGATTGTGATTTTTGCTGGAGTGCTTTGCGTAACCACGGTGGTGGATTGCCTTTCAACGTTTGCACCAACTGGGTCAGCACATCGTTAATTTCTTCTTCTTCTGACTTTGCTTTGACAGGGGTAATGCGCTTCTTAATCAGTCGGGCTGCCGCACTGCCACCAATCGATGAAACATAAACGATCGTGCAATCTGCTAGGGCTTCTACTTTGGGAGCAAGTTTGTCTTCATTACCGTCTTCTTTGAGGTCACCCCCAAATCTCAACGTCTCAACAAACTCATATCCATCTGCCGAAATCTCATACACATCAATCTTACTGGCTGAGCCAAAATGAGCATTGATGTGAACTTGATCTTGGGTTGTAAAAGCAATCTTCATGATGATCACTCCTAAAATTTACTAAAGCTGCTACGCGCCAGCAGCATGTGCTTCTTCTACTTCTAAAAGCAAGTTTCCAATGTTGAACAATAGCTGCGTTGTGCCTTGATAGCCAACTTTGCTAAACTGCCCATTCCCTAAGCGATCGAAGATCGGAAATCCTTGCCGATACAATGGAATTCCTAACCGCTTCGACACCGCTTTTCCATGCGAATTGGTGATGAGCAAATCTGCCCCAACGGCTAGCTGCTCAAAATCTTCTAAGTCGCCAATCGTGACTGAATCGATTGCAAGCTGTTCTAACAAGGGCGATTTTGTCGTCGTGACAGCCGCTTGAATTTCACAGCCCATTGACTCTAAGAACTGTGCTGTAGACCAGAGCAAATCAGGCTCTAATGCGATCGCGACTTTTTTCCGCCCAAAGTAGAAGTGTGTATCTAACATCGCATCCTGTAATTGCCGACGCTGATGAGAGAACTTCGCAGGCACTTCAGCCCCGCTCAAATCTGCTAAGCATTGAATAAATTCATCGACGACACCTAATCCAGTTAAGCGATCGAACACTTCAAACGGAATGTCAAATCGCTCTTGCAGAATTTCCGCGGCTTTCGTCATACTGTCTCCGACTGCCAAAGTAAAGACAGAACTGCCCATTTCGCGCAATTCGGCAAGCGTCGTGCCACCGCCAGTTACAGCGCCATAAGAGTCGTCTAAATGTCCATCCAAAGAAGCAGAGAGATCAGGAACCACGATCGGAGTCAGCCCAAATGCTGTGATCATATCTTTGATTTCTTGCACATCACCTGGAGTAAAGGCAGAACTCACTAAGAGATTCACTTGATCTGATCGCACTTCTCCCGGTTGCGGAAGTTCAGTCACAATGCTTTCCACTGCTGCCGCATATCCGTCTTGTAATGCACCTTTATAGTCAGGGGTCGAGGTGAATACTATTGGCAAATCAAACAGTTCTGGATGGCGCTTGCGAATGTTTTTCAGAATCCCATCCATATCATCGCCGCGAGTCTCGGTCAGCCCAGTGGTACAGAGTCCAATAATGCTTGGCTTCGACTTTTCAACCAAAGTCAAAATTGCTTGTTCAACATTGTCTTCACCACCCAGAACCGTACTCACTTCAGTCATTGCTGTCGTTGAGAGCGGGATTGCTTCCCGGTAGTGACGAACGAGCATCACTTTTGCAAATGCTGTACAGCCTTGAGAGCCATGAAATAGCGGCATTACACCTTTCAATCCCAAATAGGCTAGCGCGGCTCCAAGCGGCTGACTTTGCTTTAACGGATTCACCGCTACAGATTTTTTAGGAGTCGTGATTACAGCCATTACAAAACCTCCAATCGTTGAGTTTCCCAGGGAGCAGGTTGACGGACTTGTTGCCAAACAGGACTATGCAAAGCTTCGTCGATTTCTCTTGCCATCTCGATCATGCCGACATAGCCTGCATAAGGATGATGACGCTCTTGGTTGATGTCTAAAAAAGGAATTCGAGCTTTCAGAGCGGTGTACTGATTTCGTCCGCCTGCAATCAGCATGTCTGCTTTCGTCTGAGCAATCACTCGGAGCAATTCCTGAGCATTGCCTTTTTCTAGCATGATGCCGTCTTTGCCGAGCAACTCTTTAATTTTAGATTTATCTTCTTCAGTACTTTTCTTAGTACTGGTTGCCATCACTTCCATGCCTAAATCTTTTGCTGCGGAAATGATTGACCAACTTTTCACGCCACCTGTGTAAAGCACAACTCGCTTACCTTTGAGGCGTGCTCGATAAGGTGCTAGAGCTTCATCTAATTTCGCAGTTTCATCAGCGATTAGTAATTCGACTCGCTCTTGAAGGTTCGCATCTCCGATCTTGGCTGCAATGTTGCGTAAGCATCGATTCATATCAGCAATACCGTAGAAAGATTCTTCAATGTAAGGAATGCCATAGCGCTCCTCCATCTTTCTCCCCATATTGATCAATGCTTTTGAGCAGATCATGACATTGAGCTTGGCTCGATGTGCGTAGGTAATTTCTTTATACCGGGCATCTCCGGTAATCTTAGCAAGCACTCGAATTCCAAGCTTTTCAAAGAGTGGAAGCACGCCCCACATCTCACCTGCAATGTTATACTCACCGATTAAGTTAATGTCGTAAGGCGTAGTATATTCTGGCTCACCTGTACCAACAACATAGTCGAGTAAAGATTCACCACCGATCCGATTGCCTAAGTTCTTACTGCCAACAAATCCAGGTGAATTGACAGGCACAACTGGAACGCCGAACTTTTCAGCCGCTTTCTGACAAACTGCATCTAAGTCATCTCCGATCAGTGCAGTCACACAAGTCGAATAGACGAAGACGGCAGCAGGTTGGTAGCGTTGTTGAACTTCAGCGATCGCTTTATACAGCCGTTTCTCTCCCCCAAAAATGACATCATTTTCAGTAATATCAGTGGTAAAGCCCATCTTGTAGAGGGTCTCTCCCGAAGAAAGACTGCCTCGACTGCCCCAAGAATTGCCCGCACAGGCAATCGGGCCATGAACCAGATGGGCAACATCTGCGATCGGAACAAGCGCAATCATAGCTCCATCAAAAGCACATCCTCCCTGAGCGGCTCCGGGCTGAGCGACTTGAGTGCATGACTTATTCTTTTTTTGGTCTTTTTTGTGGTTGTGTTCACAACCTGTTTCACTCAATAGTTCGTTGATCTTGCCTTGGGTCATTCTCATGGCTCAAGCCCTTGTAATTTAGTGAGGTGGTTCAACTAGCAGAGATACTGTTAGCAAAGATACTGTGCAACATCTTCTTCGCAAATATCCGTTAAGTAGCTCAGTGCTCGAAAGCGAAGTAAAACGACTTCGTTATAAAGAGGATTGAGCTTACAAAGCGCTGGAATGTGAAAGGTTCGCCCGAATAGAGTCACATCACGCTCAAAAGGACAAGCACAGGGAACCACCTTACAGATAAGATGTGCAACTCTGTAACTGCGAATCGTGAAGTTATTGATCAAGCGGCGCAAAGGTAGGAGGAGGTCAGGCAACCCTTTTGGGCTTTGAGGAGACGGGTGTGTTGCAGTCATAGGACAACGTCATGGGTGAGGTGATTAGGAATAGGTTTTTTCGTCAGTTTGAAGATTCGCCCCCTAAACTCCCAAACCTTCGAGAATTTAGGGGTTGCCAAAGCCATAAAACCTATCGAGTGAACGCAAATGTCAAGCTATCTTCAGCTAAGAAGTGAGCTAAATGAAACGCTCGATCCTCTGTAGCAAGCAACATCTGCTCATACAGATATCGAGTTGCTCGATCGCCAACACTTTCAGCCTGAGCCGCCTGACGGCGCAGAACATTGATAATTGCCTGCTCTGCCTGCAAGTCGTTGCTGACCATCTGCCGAGCCGAGAAGATTCCATCCGGCTCAGGAGTAAAGCAGCACAGCTCGGCTAATTTAGAGAACGTTGCGGCAGGAGTTCCGCCGAGTCCATTCAGCCGCTCGCCAATCTGATGCACATATCCCGCAGCAGCATCGTAACCTTCATTGAAAAACTCGTGTAATGAGTAGAATTCAGCACCTTCTACGACAAAATGGTGCTTCTGATATTGCAGATAAAGTGCCTGAAAACTTGCTAATGCAATATTCAAACCTTCACAGATTGGAACGGTTACATCCTGCCCAAAACCAACTGGATTCTCTGCGACTTGACCAAAGGACTGAACGAGCGTTGCTGTCATTGTTTTACTCCCTTACTTATAAGGTGGACTTGATGGTTGAAATCTCGTTTCATCTAAACTCGTCTTACACACTCTCTGTCCAGCATCGCTCTAACCATCCGAGCAATTCACTCCGGGATGCGGCAAATTGCTGAACTGTACTCCGAACTAAAAAAGCAGCGATCGCATCATCCACTTCAACCCAAAGTGAGCCATCCTCTGGACACCAAGCAGGTATCCTTAATTCTTGTAAGCGATGATAGATTCGCCAGCGATCGGTTCGGGAAATGTTGACGACCTGAGCAGCCGTGATGCTAGGACTTCGAGTGTGCTGAAACATGGATTTGAAGGGTTAGGAATTGGTGAGGGTAGGGCGGAGCGATTGCAGTTGCTCCTCAAGCTGTTCGATGCGATCGTATAAATTCCGAATGACAACTGCTTGTGCATCAGGCAATTGATGATGTTCAAGTGGCTGAAAGGTCTTATTACAGCCCCGACAGATATTCCGACCAGGAATGCCCACAACGGTACAGGCTGAAGGAACATCTCGAAGGACAATCGAGCCTGCCCCAACTCGCACATGATCACCGACTGTAATGTTCCCGAGTACTTTCGCACCCGCCCCAACGACAACATGCTGCCCGAGAGTCGGATGACGCTTTCCAGTCTCTTTCCCAGTTCCGCCGAGCGTAACTCCTTGATAGATCAAAGTATAGTCACCCACGATCGCAGTTTCGCCGATCACAACTCCCATACCATGATCAATAAAGACTGCTTGACCGATCGTTGCACCGGGATGAATTTCGATTCCGGTCAGAAAACGAGTCAGAAAAGAAATAAAGCGCGGAAAGAATGGAACACCACAACGATGAAGCCAGTGAGCTAAACGGTGAGAGGCGAGAGCGTGTAAGCCTGGGTAGCACACCAAGACTTCTAACCAGTGACGCGCCGCAGGATCACGTTCAAAGATGATTTGAAAGTCAGCCTGGAGCGTTTGCAAGCCGTTCCTGAGAAAAGAGGGAAAGGGATTAAAAGAGCGTTTGGGGAGAACTAAGGGCTGGAGCATCGCTTCTCAAGAGGGAATTAAAGCTATGTGTGCCTGGTCTGCTTTGCTTATAACAGGCAGGCAAAATGCTGATTCGGAGATCGCTATGGATAGGATTTATTGAACTTATTAGCAATGTACTCAGCTTGCAAAGTCTGATGTACAAGCAATTTGAAATTTCTTTAGGGTGAAGGGACTAGCTTTTTTCAGGGCTAGCTCTAGTATTTATGGGAATAAGGATGAGTATTTCTACACTCAATTTGTCTAAGCTTCTATTCCTTACCTAGCAAGCTATTCAGCTTATTTCTAGTTCAAATTCTGCCACAAATTTGCCTGTACTCAACTGTACTCAAGCTGAGGAAGTTTGAGGCAAAACGAGATTTTCTGTATCTGTGGTTACGGTTTGAATTCTATTCTGATAGTTTTGAAAAAGCAAGTGTTCGATCGCAAATTGCTAGAGGTCATTTGCAATCCTTGAAGAACTGGATCAGTCATTCTCCAGCAATAGAAACGAAAACTGCTCAACAGTATTGCGGTTCGCAATTATTGCTATGCGCAACTGATATTTTTCACTATATATAGAACGTTAAAAAAATATTAAGTCGATCGCTGAATTCAAAAAAGTGATATTTTAGATACAGATTTGAATTTCGGAATTGTCTGGAGTAATCACACTTCGGTTACTCCAGTTTCTAACCCCGCCTAAAACGACTGAAAACTCAAGAGTTGAGTACAGGTTAATTCATCAAAAAACCAACTCAAAAATCCTTGAAACCTAATTAATTCAAGGATTCAACTAGAGTACAGAAAAACCCAACCCCCGCCCCTTTAATACTCAATCCCTCTGTTAAAAATACTCGCACCCTGCACCCCAAAATAATTTTTTCTCCTCTACAAATCGGGGTTTCAGCAGTTGAGTACATCTCTAATTATTTCAATAAATCCTATCAGCGCTCAGCCAAACGATGCAGAAAAACCTGGCTGCTATAACTTCCACAACACCAATCACTGAAGCTTCTACCTGGAACTGAGATTTATACCGTTCCTAACTTGAAGCAGACGTGTGTGGAGCAAAGTGATAACACCATGTCCCCGTCCAACCATGAAGTCGCTTTTGTCTGGATTGCTCACTAAAACAGCTCCCTTAACTTAACTAGGGTTTATTACTTGTTTAGACAAGTCTTGCAATCTCAACAGAAGCGACTTTCATTCCTTAGACTGTGACTGTGTAAACTCCTCCACAGGTGGCGATGTCCACTGACTATTCCGAAATTCAATGACACCACCACCCTCGGCATTGCTTACAACACCCGTTACCGATCTGACCATTAATAAGTCTACCGATCCGAATAACCCCCAGCCCAAATCATCCGATAGTAGCTGTGGTTGCAGCAGTAACCCAAATGCTACCCCCACAATGGATGACCGCCTGAGAGAACGAATCGAAAAGCACCCCTGCTATAGCGAAGAAGCCCATCATCACTATGCTCGGATGCACGTTGCTGTAGCGCCCGCTTGTAACATTCAATGTAACTACTGCAATCGTAAATACGACTGCGCGAATGAAAGCCGACCCGGTGTGGTGAGTGAATTGCTCACACCAGAAGAAGCAGCACACAAAGTGCTGGTGATTGCTGGTAAGATTCCGCAAATGACGGTCTTAGGAATCGCTGGCCCTGGCGATCCATTGGCTAATCCAGACAAGACGTTCCGCACCTTTGATCTGATTGCAGATAAAGCTCCTGACATTAAATTATGCTTGTCTACTAATGGATTGATGTTGCCAGATCATGTCGATCGCATTAAAGCCCTCAATGTTGATCACGTGACGATCACGATTAACATGGTTGATCCTGAGATCGGCACGAAAATCTATCCTTGGGTTCACTATCGCCGCAGACGCTACAAAGGTTTAGAAGCTGCTCGTATCCTGCATGAGCGGCAAATGGAAGGCTTACAAGCACTGAGAGAGGCGGACATTCTCTGCAAAGTCAACTCGGTTATGATCCCTGGAATCAACGACAAACACTTAGTTGAAGTTGATCAAGTGATCCGCCAAAACGGAGCCTTCTTACACAACATCATGCCTCTGATTTCAGCTCCAGAGCATGGCACACACTTTGGCTTAACAGGTCAACGTGGGCCGAACCCTAAAGAGCTAAAAGCCCTGCAAGATGAATGTGCAGATAGCAACATGAAAATGATGCGTCACTGCCGTCAATGTCGTGCAGATGCAGTCGGCTTACTTGGTGAAGATCGATCGCAGGAATTCACCAAAGATAAGTTCATGGAAATGGAATCTGAGTATGACTTAGAAACCCGGCAGGAAGTCCATGCAGGCATTGCTCAGTTCAAAGAAGAGATCAAGCTTGCAAAAGCGAAAGTGAAGCCGAGTGAGCGAGTGAAGAACAGCCCGAAAATCTTGGTTGCGGTTGCAACTAAAGGTGGCGGCATTGTGAATCAACACTTTGGTCATGCGAAAGAGTTTCAGATCTTTGAAGTGGATGCAAACGAAGCGAAGTTTGTTGGACACCGTAAGATCGATCAGTATTGCCAAGGTGGATACGGCGAAGAAGCAACGTTGGATCATGTGATTCAAGCGATCGCAGATTGTAAGGCAGTTCTCGCATCAAAAATTGGAGGCTGTCCTCAAGAAGAGTTAAAGAAAGCGGGACTGCAAGTTGTAGAAGCTTACGACGTGATTGAAAAAGTTGCGCGAGAGTTTTACGACGAGTTCATGACGGCACAGGTTAGTTAGCAGACAAACGAGGTGAGCGAATGAAGTCGCGCCTTGTACAGACAAAACTCACGCAGGCAGACTAGCTCCTACTTTTCTCCTGCCCGTGTACAGACACACACTTTGTCTATCGAGTCCCGAATTCATTCGCTCAGCATCGGGTGATCCGCCTATCGCAAATCGGGAGTCAAGCCATGAGCTACACGATTACCAGCCAATGTATCGGATGCAATCATTGTTTACCAGTTTGCTCGACAGGAGCCATTCAATATGATGGAACGCATCATTGGATCGATCCTAATCGCTGTAACAATTGCGCTGACTCATACTCCGTCGCCCAATGTGCAGCAACCTGCCCGACTAATTACGGATGTGTTCCTGGTACGACTTCCGTAGTCACTCATAGAGCGCTCTTTCACTCAGATGAGTACTGGAGAAAATGGTTCGCAACGTATGAACGTTTAGTCTGTCATCTCCATGACCCGAATCATAGCCCTTACTGGCAAAACTGGTTCGATCGCTATTCAGAAAGACTTTCCACCTTGCTCTCTCATCATTCGGGGACTCGCAATGCAAACCTGCATTTATCTAGATAACAACGCAACCACCCAGGTTGATCCACAGGTTGTTGAGGCAATGCTGCCTTATCTAACTCAGTACTACGGCAATCCCTCTTCGATGCACCGCTTTGGAGGGCAAGTCGGAAAAGCTGTCAAAACTGCCCGCGCTCAAGTTGCAGCACTGTTTAACTCAGAAGAATCTGAAGTCGTGTTTAATAGCTGCGGCACTGAAGGAAACAATACTGCAATTCGCGCGGCACTCGCCGCTCAACCTGAGCGCAAACATATCATTACGACTCAAGTTGAACATCCCGCCGTTCTTAACGTTTACAAGCAACTCGAAAAACAAGGTTACACGGTTACTTATCTCTCTGTCAGCCGCAAAGGTCAAGTGGACATGATGGAGTTAGAAGCATCCATGACGGGCAATACTGCGCTCGTATCCATGATGTATGCGAACAATGAAACCGGAGTAATCTTCCCCGTCGAACAAGCAGGAGCGATCGCAAAAGAATATGGTGCGACGATGCATGTCGATGCAGTGCAAGTGGCTGGAAAAATTCCACTCAACATGCAGGACAGCACGATTGATCTGCTCACAATCTCCGGTCACAAGCTCCACGCTCCCAAAGGCATCGGCGCATTGTACATCCGCAAAGGTTTCCGCTTCCGTCCTTTCCTACTCGGCGGACACCAAGAGCGCGGACGCAGAGCTGGAACTGAAAACGTTCCGGGTTTAATTGCCTTGGGTAAAGCAGCAGAACTCGCCCTTGAACATTTGCCGAATGTCAAACAAGAGAAAAAATTGCGCGATCGCTTAGAGAAAACTCTGCTCAAAACGATTCCAGAAATCGAAGTCAATGGCGGTGGTACAGAGCGATTGCCCAATACAACCAACATTGGCTTCAAGTATATCGAAGGTGAAGCGATTCTCCTCTCACTGGATCAATACGGGATTTGTGCATCTTCTGGGTCTGCCTGTACTTCTGGTTCACTCGAACCCTCGCACGTTCTCAGAGCAATGGGCTTACCTTACACCATTCTGCATGGTTCGATTCGTTTTAGTCTGTCTCGCTTCAATACAGATGCAGATGTCGATCGCGTTCTCGAACTCATGCCCCAAATCGTCGATCGACTTCGTGCCCTCTCCCCATTCAATAGCGACCAAGCAGAATGGCTCCAAGGTAGAGAAGAAGCAGTTGCTACCAGTAAATAACCCTTTCAGTGAGATAAAGCTATGTGGGAATACACCGACAAAGTTCTGGATCTGTTCTACAATCCACAAAATCAAGGCACGATCGAAGACCCGAATCAAGAAGGAATTGCTGTAGTCTATGGCGAAGTTGGCAGCATTGCTTGTGGCGATGCATTGAGACTTCACCTCAAAATCGAAGTCGAAAGTGATAAGATTCTCGATTCGCGGTTTCAAACCTTTGGATGTACTAGCGCGATCGCTTCTTCTTCTGCCCTAACCGAGATGGTCAAAGGTCTCACCTTAGATGAAGCTTTGAATGTCAGTAACCAAGACATTGCAGCATTCTTAGGTGGACTGCCAGAAGCGAAAATGCACTGTTCTGTCATGGGACAGGAAGCATTAGAAGCTGCCATCTTCAAGTATCGTGGTATCGAAGTCGAACACCATGAAGAAGATGAAGGCGCATTGATTTGTAGTTGCTTTGGCATTAGCGAACCGAAGATTCGTCGAGTCGTAATTGAGAACGGACTGACGACAGTAGAACAGGTCACAAGCTATGTCAAAGCAGGCGGCGGCTGTGGTTCTTGTCTTGCAGACATTGAAGATATCATCACTGCGGTGATCGATGAGAAAGAAACTACGGCTGCCAGAATTGCGGCTGAAATCTCCGAGGCACAGACCCGTAAACCTCTGACCAATGTTCAGAAAATTGCACTGATTCAAAAAGTGCTAGACGAAGAAGTTCGACCCGTCTTGATTGCAGATGGCGGCGATGTTGAACTTTACGATGTCGATGGCGATTTCGTCAAAGTAACGCTCAAAGGAGCTTGTGGTTCTTGTGCAAGCAGTACCGCCACGCTCAAAGATGCCGTCGAAGCTAAGTTGCGTCTTCGAGTCCTTCCCACCCTTGTTGTCCAAGCGGTGTAACGTTCCTACCTAATGTCCTAATGAATTTAAAAAAATCTCTGCCCTGGGGCGAACGATCGCCACCTCCGTAAACGAGAGAGTGAGACGTTTCGATTCAACAGTTTTGATTGGAACGTCTCTACCCCCCACCGACAACCTGAATTGACAAACCACACACCCTAATTCAAAGGAGATCCATTCTCATGTCTGACGAAAATATTAGACAGATAGCGTTCTACGGCAAAGGCGGTATCGGTAAATCCACCACTTCGCAGAACACGATCGCAGCTTTAGCAGAAATGGGCGAACGCATCATGATTGTAGGATGCGACCCAAAAGCAGATTCCACCCGCTTGATGTTGCACAGTAAAGCACAAACCACCATTCTGCACTTAGCAGCAGAACGCGGCGCAGTTGAAGACCTCGAACTCGAAGAAGTGCTATTGACTGGCTATCGCGATGTTAAATGTGTAGAATCCGGTGGTCCAGAACCCGGTGTCGGCTGTGCAGGTCGAGGCATCATCACCGCAATCAACTTCCTCGAAGAAAACGGTGCTTATGAAGATCTCGATTTCGTATCTTATGACGTACTAGGTGACGTTGTATGCGGCGGTTTCGCAATGCCAATTCGCGAAGGTAAAGCACAAGAAATCTACATTGTGACTTCCGGTGAAATGATGGCAATGTATGCTGCAAACAACATTGCACGAGGCATTCTGAAGTACGCTCACTCCGGTGGTGTACGTTTGGGCGGTCTGATCTGTAACAGCCGTAAGGTCGATCGAGAAATCGAATTGATCGAAACCTTGGCACAACGTCTGAACACTCAAATGATTCACTTTGTCCCTCGCGACAACATCGTCCAACACGCAGAACTGCGCCGGATGACCGTGAACGAGTACGCTCCTGACAGCGCTCAAGCACAAGAATACGCAACCCTAGCTCGCAAGATCAAAGACAACACGAATCTCACGATTCCGACTCCGATCTCGATGGACGAATTAGAAGACCTCTTGGTCGAATTCGGTCTGTTAGGCGGCGACGAAGAGTACGAAAAAGCGATCAAGCAAGACCTAGCGAAAGCTGGCGCGTAGGACTTAGAAGTAGGGGAATTGGGGAAACTTCCCCTACTCCCCACTCCCTCACTCCCCCACCTCCCCACTCCCTACTCTCTCTCACCCATTCCACAACCTTCAGCACTCTCAGCGAGGCACACCTATGACTCCTCCGGAATCTGTAACCCTAGAAAACGAAGCTCCTGCTGTTGACCCCAAAGAACTAATCAAAGACGTTCTAGAGGCATACCCTGAAAAAGGACGCAAAAAACGGGAAAAACACCTCAACGTCTACCAAGAAGGCAAACCCGATTGTGGCGTTAAATCCAACATCAAATCCTTACCTGGTTCCATGACCACCCGTGGGTGTGCATATGCAGGCTCGAAGGGTGTGGTTTGGGGCCCAATCAAGGACATGATTCACATTAGCCATGGCCCAGTTGGTTGCGGCTACTATTCCTGGTCTGGTCGTCGGAACTACTACATTGGTACAACCGGAATTGATACTTTCGGAACCATGCAATTTACCTCCGACTTCCAAGAACGCGACATCGTATTCGGTGGTGACAAAAAGCTAGCAAAACTGATCACAGAACTCGAAGAACTGTTCCCTCTCAATCGCGGGATTTCCATTCAATCTGAATGTCCAATTGGTTTGATTGGAGATGATATTGAAGCGGTTGCTAAGAAATCCGCAAAAGAAATTAATAAAGCAGTTGTTCCCGTTCGATGCGAAGGCTTCCGAGGCGTTTCTCAATCCTTGGGTCACCACATTGCAAACGATGCGGTGCGGGACTGGATTTTCCCCAGAACCGATAAAGCGAAAAAAGATGGCACGATCGATGTTGATCCCACTCAATATGATGTAGCAATCATTGGAGACTACAACATTGGTGGAGATGCTTGGTCGAGCCGGATTCTGCTGGAAGAAATTGGCTTGCGAGTCGTTGCACAATGGTCAGGCGATGGCACTATCAACGAGTTGATCAATACGCCGACTGTGAAATTAAATTTGGTTCACTGTTATCGATCGATGAACTACATCAGTCGTCACATGGAAGAAACGTATGGTATTCCCTGGTTGGAGTACAACTTCTTCGGGCCAACTCAAATTGCAAAATCGTTGCGCGAAATTGCTGC
>VFQU01000365.1_pt1 | contig 42716 bp, 42 predicted proteins | sample 3512311 | NCBI WGS metagenome assembly VFQU01 (sample SAMN10412377, study PRJNA504923) | tailings metagenome | isolation source: Relicate 3 Philex TSF3 active mining site | place: Philippines: Tuba, Benguet | collected 2017-08-29
TCAGCACGTGCTCGGCGAGCTTGTCGTCGAGCTCCTCGAAGCTGTCGTTGATCGAAGTGGGGTAGCGGAACAGGGTCAGATTCTGGAAGAACATCGAAGCTCCGGTTGAAGTTCTGTTGGACATCACTCGATCACGGTCTTGGCAAAGTGCAACTTGCGCGCAGCAGGGCCTTTCCTCCGAGCAACTCCAGAGTCGATCAGCGCACCAACTCCGCGAGCGTCTGCGGGCTCAAAACACACGCGCCACATCCAGGGGTCATCGCTGGAGGAGCGCGGGCCGTGCGCGATTTCGAAGTCAACGAGGAACCGTGTCCGGGGACAGACGGGCGCCCCAGCATGGCCTGCCTGGCGGGCTTCTTCGGCGGTGATGGAATGGAGGCGGCGTGGCGTGGTTTCCTCGGTGCGGAGAACCAGTCGGCTCGCCCACACCGGCATGGACGACCACAGCGCGCGATCCAGCGACTGCGGTGGCAGCCGAGCAAGACAGGCCGCTCCTTCGTAGATCCGCGCGCCTTCGTTGGGACGCCAGCGCCCGTCGCGCGGCTCAAGCCGGAGCGTGTCCATTGGCGCCTTCGTGCGCCAATGCGACTCAGCCACCCACGCCAGATCGCCGGGCCCGCCCAGCGGGCTACGGCGGACGCGCTCCCCCAGAAGCGGGCGGCCCAGGGCATCGAGCGGCAACCACTGGTGGTCTGGACCTGCGACGAACTTTTCGACTCGGTCAGAGGGGCGCGGCTGCATCAGCAGCCAGACTTCCCGGCACCGGCCGGCAAGCACCCGCTCAACCCATTCGGCCGCGCGAGGCAGGCGATAGACGCGCACAGCCCCGGGGCGCCCGACAGTGCCCCGCACGCTGTCCGCCGTGCTGCCAAGCTCGACGCTGGCAGGATTGGGGTCAGCGAGATCCATGGGAGGGCTGCCGATGACGGTGCGGGGTCATGGAGCCATGATGACGAGGCGAATTGACGCCCATTGCCGCTTTGGGGGCAGTTTCTGGGGGGATATCGGGAAGTTCGCCCTATCTCAGGGCAGTCCCATCTGACGTGCCCAGGGACCGAGGTGGCTGGCGCCGAACAGCATCCAAACCCAGATTGCGGCGCCGATCGCCGGCCCGAAGGCCAGATGCGTATGGGCGCCCTGCCCCGTCCGACGCAGGTGGATGAGTCCGAGCACCGAGATCAGGCAGGCCGCGAGGAACACAACCGGCAGAATGGCCTGCGGGCCGAACCAGGCGCCGGCGACCGCCATCAGCTTGAAGTCGCCATAGCCGAGCCCTTCCCTGCCCGTCAGCAGGTGGTGCAGCCAGAACACCGACCACAGGCTGAGATAGCCAGCCGCGGCGCCCAGGATTGCTTGGGCCGGGTGGACGAACACGCCGTTGACCGAGAGCAGGAGGCCGAGCCAGAGCAGCGGCAGCACGATGGAATCCGGCAGCAGGCGATCGCGCAGGTCGATCCCGCTCGCCGCGACGAGGGCTGCGGTGAGGACGAGGCCCGCCGCCGCCGCTGGCGTCGGTCCGAAGTGGTGCACAACGAGCGCGAAGAGAAGGCCGGTGCCCGCCTCAACCAACGGGTACTGGATGCTGATCGACGTCCCGCAACCTCGGCAGCGGCCGCGCAAGGCAACCCAGCTCACCACCGGCAAGTTCTCGAACCAGCGAATCGAGTGGCCGCAGCTCGGGCACGCTGAACGGCCGTGGAAGAAGTTCGGAGGGGCTGGCTCGTCGAAGGGACGCTCCAGCAGCTCGTGCGCGTCGCGCCGCCACTCCCACTCCATACGGCGCGGCAGGCGGAGGATCACGACATTGAGAAAGCTCCCCACCAGGGCGCCCAGCACCCCGGCACACAGCAGGGTCAGTGCGGGATTGAGCGCGAGGGTCAGTTGCAGCGCGTGCAACGCATCGGTCACGGTGACGGCCCTGCGTGTGCGCGGATCGACTCGCGGGCGCGTTCGAGTTCGGGGAAGCCCTCGGAGCAGACGTCGAGGGCTTCGAGCAAGGCTGCCCGTCGCACCGTCGGATCGGGATGGCGCAAGCGCGTGGCCAGCAGGCACTCAGGGGCCCGCCGCGGCACGGCGGCAGGACCGAGTTCCGCGGCGGCGAGCAGAGCCCAAGGGCTCTGCGGCGAGACGTGCGCGATCTGGATCATGGCGTCATTTCAACAAGCGGGGATGACCGGCAGCACCTTGCGGATCGGCAGGCTGCCGCTGCGGCCATCATTCAGCGACCAGCTCACAGTGGCGCGGTCGCAGGCCGCGAAGTCCATCGCCATGGTACCGAAGGGCTGGGTGTTGACCGGTGTCTGCCGGGCAAAGGCGACATCCTCGGTCCGGTAGACAGTGAGTTGGACACGCGGTCCGGTGAACGAGCCGAGGGCCGAGTACCAGTCGCGGGCGCGTCCGTCCGGCGTGCCGGTGAACCAGGCCACGGCCAAGATGCGGGCCGACTCATCGATGTCGAAGTAGAAGCCCTGGTTGCCCATACCCTCGGTGTTCCAAGCGCCGGCCATCTGCCGACGAACTGTCGAGATCCCAGGCGCAGGCGCGCCGTAGTCCGCCGCGCTGTAGGCCGGAATGTCGAGTCGGACGGGGTTGGCGATCCCGGCAAGGTCGAAGAACAGCGTCGAGGCCTGATCATCATCGAAAGCCGGCGAGAGACCTGTGCTGATCACGTACACGCTCGCGGCAGTGAACAGATTTCCACAGAGCGCAGTAGTGGCGATGTTGCGCGGCGAGTTTGTACGCAACAGCGACGTGTACTGGATGTTGTTCTGGACCATGGTGACGCGGCACGGAGAGAACGGAGTGCCAGAGACCGGGGAGACGGTGATGAGGAGCTGGGCATCGCCCGCCGTGCCGCAGGGCCTCCGCCACGCCGTGATGTCCATCTGCGCGCCTGCCAAGTCGCTTGTGCGTGCGGTCCATCGGGGACCGGTGGGCTGCACTGGGAATGGCTCGGTTACGCATCCTTCCGTGAACTCCTTCGACGGCGCGACAGCAAACTGGGGAAGCTCAGTCAGCGTCTGGATCTCCACCAGCGCGCGGGTCTGGGCATGGAGTCGCTGATGATCGATTTGCGCGGAGTCACCGGCGACAGCGCTGTTCGCGAGAAGGAGGGCGGAAAGCGTGAGAGCGACTTTGGTTCGGAGCATGACGACACCTCAAAGACTAGGTGGCGCGGGAGTCTGAGCAGTTGACAGCAGTGCCCACAACCGGTGTAGCCGACTTGCTTCAGAGGTTCGCGGATTGGCATGCTAGGTGCCAATTCGCCCTGGGGCGATCAGCTCGCCGGGCTGCTAATCCGGCACACAGGCCCGCAAGGCCACACAACACCCCACGGGGACGCCATGTCCCTGTCGGGGATGTGCGTCCCCTTTTTTCTTTGGAGACGCACATGCTCGACCACGATGAGATCCGCGCCTTTCGGCGCTTTGTGAACACCGCCAACCGCAAGGAACTGGCGGAAAAGCGCTCCCACATCGAGCGCATGATGGCCTTGGTCACCCGGGGCACCGAAGAAGCGCGTGACTTGCGCTTCATGCTCCGCCTGCTCCGCGAGGAGATCGGCGCGCGAGCCGAGGTCGACGCCATCGTTGCTCGGCGTTTGAACAGCTAGCACAAAGAGGCCGACGCACCGACAAGGGCGTCGGCCTCACGCCTTCGAGGGTGGTCGGCTGCGACGATGATCTCAGCCGTGGTCAGTCCGAAAGCTGATCTGATGGACTTGTAGATCTGCAAACCCAGATACAAGCGCTTGGCCTACCGTTCGAGCAGGTCGCCGGGATCACTCGCAGCACGCAGCCCGTCCTCGCGCACCAGCCGCAGCACGCCGCGTGATTCCAGCGAAGCCATGCCGGCAAGCGCTCCCGCGTCGTCACCGACAGCCAGCGCACGCACGATGTCGCGTTCCATCTGGACGCGACCGCCATCAACGGCCTTCAGGATCGGCTTGCCATCCGCCGGCCCGCTCACGCCGGGTCCCGCTGCGCGAACATGGCGTCGAGCCGCTGTGTCGCGGCTTCGAGCCTGGCCTTGGCTTGGGTATAGGCCGCCTGACCTTGCTCAGCGAGCGCGAGTGCTTCGTCGATAGCCTCGGGCGGCAGCTGATCGAGCTTGCTCACGCAGGTCGAGAGGGTCTTGTAGAGCGCATCGAAGCGCTGGGTGTCGGCGACTCCGCTCATGGGGTTCTCCATCTCGGGGATGACCGGAGTATTCGTCCGGTGCGCCCAATCATCAAGCTGCGTCAGGGGGGCACTGCCTGGGTAAGAGTTTTCCTAGCACGCTACGCGCTGGAGTCCGACTGCGCCGCGTCCGGCAGGCTGGCAACCTCACCACCATGAGCTTGTCCCGCAACGAGTTTCTTGATCAGTTGGCTGTGGCCATCAACTCCGGCGATGGTCGAGCCCGCGCGATCCTGCCGATGTTCCGTCACCTGTTAGCCGAGCTCGAACGAGACGCGGCGGCAGGGCGTCTTCCGCCTGACGGCCCTGGCCAGTTAGCGCACACATTTGCGCGTCGCCTTTCGACGGATCGGGACCATAGCTCGGCCGCCGGCTGACGCATTTAGCACTCAGCGCTCCGGCTTGAGGGTCGCTTCGCGAGCCCCGTCCATCCACTGGATGACCACTTGGCCAGGCGCCTCCGCAGCGATCTTCACCACACGCCCATGGGTGTCCCGCACGAGCGCGAAGCCACGCGTCAGCATGCGGCGGGGGTCAAGCGCCTTCAGTTCGCCGCGTTGTTGCTCAAGGCCGATCATCGCGGCATTCATATTGGCCTGCGCCAATTGATGGAGTCGCCCGTAGGCGCGCTCCAGCAGCAGCGGCGCCTGATCGACCCGCTGCCGCGCCTTCTGTTCCAGCAGCGCCCGCGCGCGATCCAGCCCCTGCCCTGCCGTCACCAGCCGCGACTGCGCTTGGTTGAGCAGCTGGGCACCTTGTCGCCCGAGATTCGCCTCGCACCGTGCAAGGCGGGCCCTTACTGTCTGCTCCAGCGTGCCTTGAAGGCCGGCGAGGTCCGACGCCGCCAGGGCCGCGAGGCTGCGTGCCCGTCTCTCCGCCTGCGACTGCAGCGCCGCGAGCTGGGTGCTTGCCTGGTCGCGCTTGCCGCGCGCTGATTGGGTCAATCGCTGCTGTTGTGCGTCCAGTCGCGACCGGGCCAATTCGACCTTGCTGCTTGCCATCCTTTGGATCTTGCCTGCGTTCTCGACCGCCGTGCGGGCGCGCTCTACGATCACCCGGCGAATGTGCCCGATCACCTTGCTGGGCGTATCGAACGCAAGGCATGCCACCTCATCCGGCAAACCTCGATCTCGCTCGTGACCGACTCCCACCATCACCGGCACAGGCGCGTCGCAGATCGCTCTGCCAATCTCATAGGCGTTGAGCCAATCGAGATCGAGCTGCGCGCCGCCGCCGCGGATCAGTGCGATCGCATCGAAGGGCTCGGCGTGATGGACGGCCGACGCTGTCGCGATGGCTTTGGCCACCGAGATCGCAGCGCTCTCGCCTTGGAACACCGCCGCAAAGGTCTTGATCTCAAGAAGGCCAAGCCGCTGCAGGATCTCCCCATCGCGCATGAAGTCGCCGAGGCCGGCGGCGCCCTCCGGAGCGATCACCGCGATGCGCGTGAAGTCGATGGGTGCCGGCAGCGCCTTGTTGCGTGCCGCCAGACCCTCAGATTCGAGGCGCGCCAGAAGTCGCTTCAACTTGGCCGCGAGTTCACCCAGCACGAAGGATGCATCGAGATCGCAAATGCTCAGGCTGAAGCCGCGGGAGGGATGGAATTCTGCGGTGACCTGCACCAGTAGACGCATGCCGACCTGCGGCGGCCCGCCGACAAGATCGGTGAAGCGCTTCCACCAGCTGCGCGCTTCCACGCTGAAGGCCTTTGCCGCCACCTTCGCAGCAGCGTTTCCCCGAGCGTCGAGCTCGGCCAGCGTCAGGTATAGGTGTGCGCCTCTACGGTTGCACTCGCTGACTTCGGCGATCACCCATGTCGGCGTGGCGCAGTGCGCCTTCACCACCGCTCCGATGCTCTGGAGGTAGCTCGACAGTGGCAGGCCCGTGGCTCCATTCGGAGCGATTGCAACGGGTTCGGGCGACGTCGCTCCGTCGCCGACGCTTGCGCTGCGCATTGGCGTCGCTGCGCGGAGCCCGATGGGAGCTGTGATAGGCCCCGCGGCGCGCGGGAGCCAAGCAGCGAACGGGGCCAGGTCCATGCCGTCTGGGACGAACCACACCCGATTAACGCTATCCCAGCGCGCCCCGAGTGCCTTGACCTGTTCTTTCTGAGCGAAGGTGACGGTGAGAGGGGTCATGTGGAAACGATGCTCGGGACCTCAGCACAAGGCAATTTGCGTTTCGCTGCGCACGTTTCGAGTGCGTCCGTCAGCCTCACCAGACGCGCGATGGGGAGACTGCGTTGACATTCTCAGACCCGCGCTCCTGCGAACTGGGGTGGCTCCCTGTGATCGACAAGTCTGATCAAGCCGTGGGTGAAGAGTGAAGCGCCGCCGTTCGCAGGATGTCGAATCGCCGCGACCGCGCGTACTCCGCTTGAAGCCACCAATGCCTCAGCCTTGCGCCCCACCGCGATAACGTTGGCGCGAGGGAACGCCTGCACTAGACGCTTCAGTGACTCCGTTCCGAGGGCGAGCTCACTCGGCGTTGGTGGGCGATTCGTCCACGGCTTTCCACATCGGTGTGGGTGAAGTTGCAGCGCGTTCCAAAGAACTGTTGTCTCTGCGATTCCCGCCCGGTAAAGCGCTCGGTAGACCAGCGTCGCGCTGGGCTCGGAGAATGGACGGGCGCGGTGTACGAGCCGTCCCTCTGGATCACTCTGCCTTGGAACCTGCCCTTCCAGCAGAAGGCGCTCACTGGTGAATGCAACCCCGGTATATCGGCACCCCTGGTATCCGGGCGCTTCGCCCACCAGGATCCATCGGGCATCGCAGTTCAGGTGAGCGGCAAGTCGCGCCAACCTTGCCTCGGGCCCATTGGTTGGAGTGTCGAAGTTGCAACGGTTGCGCCACGGGTTGAACAGATCTGTCCCGCTCGATGGGAGCGTCTCGATTAGCCAATTCGCAAGCTCCATAGTCATGCTCGACTACCCTCCGGCTCAGCACTGAGACACTGCCCAAGCGCGCTCCTGAGCGCATCGATGTCGACGTGGCGTTGCGCATAGCTACGCTGTAGCAGCGACGGGGTCAGAAACTCATCGAACTTGTGCTCCGGGAACGGCACGAAGACGTCCGCGATCGCCTGGGCCGTGATGGGAAGATCTTCCAGAACCTGCACCAAGGCCTTGACCACTTCGTCTCGCGTTGCGCCATGTGACATGACGGCAGGTCCTGCTTGCTCAACTTCAAGCCCGCGATCCGCGAGCAGGGCTGCAAGCGTAGCGCCGGTGGCGGAGCCTGCCCAATGCAAGACCGCAACACTATCGCCTTGATCCAAGACCCGGCGATGTTGCAGCTCCACGAGGCCATAAGCCCGCCGCGCTGCATCCAGCTCATCACGCCCCGTCGGATCCAAGAAGACAGGATAGTGCGAGGCCTCAAGCAACACTCGCATGCGTTGGTGCACCCACGCCCCAACTGTGCCGGCCCCTCCACCAAAGCCGGGAGGCCGGCCACGCGGACCCGGCTCTACGATGAGCAGCTTTTCGGACAGATCGATAGTGAGCACACGCCAGCGCCTGCCAGCCAGAACAATGAGCTGCCCCTCTGAGATGGGCACTTCGATAGGTAGGGCCCCAAGTACCTTTCCCCCCTGCGCGATGACGCGGTACTCATCAGGGGTCATGAAGGTCGCGTAGAAGCTGTAGTGGGAGGTCAGCGCCTCTCCGACCCGCCCCAGCAACAGGGCACCGTCGCTGAGCTGCTCAATCAGCTCTCGCGAGCCCATGGCGCGCAGGACCTCGGAGAACACAGCGGCGGATACGGCACCAAAAGGTCCCGTTTCCGCGCACAACTCCCGGTAGAGGTCTTGTGCTCGCTCCCCGCGATTGCCCTGCACGATTCGCGAGAGTACCTGCTGGACCAGCGTAGAGAGGTGCCAGTCGCGGTCATTCGGTGTCTCGAACTGGCCTTCAAGCAAGCCCTCCACCGTCGCGACGCTTTGCAGCAGCGGAAGCCTAAGGGACGCGAGCACCTCGAAACGGCCGGCGTACCGCGTGAGATCCACATAGTGGCGAAGCGTCTGCACTTGGCCGAGGCGTCTGCCTGAGCGTCCGACGCGCTGCTTGAGGGCGGATACCGTGGGTGCCGGGCCGATCTGGGCAACGGCATCGACATCGCCAATGTCGATGCCAAGCTCGAGGGTTGAAGTGCAAACAACGGTCGTTGGCAGCTGCCCTTCGCGTAGCCGTGTCTCGACCAGAGCTCGATGCTCGCGCGACAAGCTGCCGTGATGGGCGAAGGCCTCGATCGGCAACCCCAAGGTTTCAGCCCGCGCGACGAGCTCATCGGTGAGCAGCTCGACCCTCGATCGGGCGTTCGCGAAGACCAGGTTGGTTTGGCCACGTGTCTTCGCAAAGAGGTGATCTGCGATGCGCGACAACCCAGTCAGCACCGCGGATTCGTCCGCAGCCGCTTGAGCAGCTGCCAGCGCTTCAGCTTCTGCCAGCGTTGCTGGCGGCGGCGATGGCGTGAAGGGCTCGTTGTCCTCAGAAGCCTCTTCCGCCTGGTCCTCTTGCCCGGCGCAGACGGGGCTTTCCGGTACGACCGTCAACATGCCAATGCGAATCTCTGCTCCTGCTGACTCGCCTTGGATTATCTGAGCCGGCGTCGTCGAGCCTGGCCTCAGATATCTCGCGGCAAGCCCCAGATCTCCGAGCGTTGCCGACAGGCCTACCCGGGTTGGACGGCATCCAGCGAGCCACTCCAGGCGGCGCAGCAGCGAGAGCATCTGAGCGCCGCGCGTGGTGCCCATGAAAGCATGGAGCTCATCGACCACCACATACTCAAGACGCGGGAAGATCTGGGCAACGTCTCCGGCGCGACGCATCAGCATCGCCTCCAGACTCTCGGGCGTGATCAGCAGGACCTGCGCTGGATTCTTCCAGTATCCCGTGCGGCCCTTGCTGACATCTCCGTGCCACGGCTGGACCCGAATGTCCACGGCTTCGAACAGGTGCTCCAACCGTCGGGCCTGGTCATTGATGAGCGCCTTCAGCGGAGACACGGCCAGCGCCAGTACGCCCTCGTGCTGCCTGCGCGCCAGACGGCTCGCAATTGGCAGGAACGCCGCCTCGGTCTTGCCGCCGGCCGTGGGAGCCGCGATGAGGACGTCGCTGGTGCGCGCCAAGATCGGCTCTATGGCTTCCGACTGGATGAGCCGCAACTGCCTCCAGCCTTGCTGCCAGATCCACTGTTGAACGGCAAAGTCGAGGGAATCGAAACCCGCCATGGAGCTACAACTTGAAGCTGCTCAAATCGTCCTCTGCCGATGATCGAGGCTGTGCGACGGACGACGGAGACGTTGTCGTCTGCTGAGCGAGCCCAGCCGTACCCCCCGCATCTGCGCCATCCGCCTCTTCGCTGGGCAAGCCCTCGTCCTGCGAGGTAGCATCGTCGGTCAGATCAACGCCTTCTAGCAGCGCGCTCATCGGAATATCGGGCCGCGCTTCCGCGACAGCGAGCAGGTCCAGAAAGGCCCGGACGCTCGCTCGCGGACTCTGGAAGTAGGCCGCACCGATGCGGTCGTTACAGAAGGCGAGGAACGCCCTGATGTGATCGTTGGTGACATGGGCAACACCAGACCCGGAGAGATCGCGCAACTTGATCAACAGCACCAACAGATCTTCGGGCTCAAGGTTCGCAAGACGCACCACTGGTCCACCGAAATCCGCGACTCCGTGCTTGGCCGCGAACGTATTCTCCGCGAGTCGGGACTGCAGAGCCTGGTACGAGTAGAGCCCCCTTCTAGGATTACTGATCGTCTCCGGCGTTGCACCCAAGAGCACTCCCAGGTGTTCTGCCGATCCCTGAAGCGCGTCATTGAGTATCCGCAGGATCTGCTCATAGTTAGACGCCCTGCTCTGCGCGTTCGGGAGCTTGTAGAGATTCACCAGCTCATCCAGGCCGATGAGAGCGCCGCCATACCCAGCGAGCCGGGTGAACCGTGCGAAGAGCTTCAGGGCGTCGTAGATGTTGTCATCGTCGATGAAGGCGCGAACACCGAGGGCCTTGCGGGCATCGGTAACCGTTGAGAACTCGCCTCGAAGCCAACGCACGGCGTCAGTCTTGAGTTGCTCGTTACCTTTGTCGTGGCCGTGGTAGTAGCGCTCAATGACTGTTGCGAAGTCATAGCCCATGACCAGTTCTGAAAGACGCTGGAGGCGCTCGTCGATCAGCTCGCGCATGGGGCGGCCGCCCGCCTGGTGCTCCTGCAGCGCCGTGTTGACGAAGCGCTCAACGACGCTCGCCATCGCGCCTCCGTCCGGTTTGGTCCGTGTTGCAACGTTTCGAGCCAACTCTGTGTAGAGAGACCGGGCCGAACCTCCAGACCCGAACAGGCGCCTGTCCGGGTTGAGGTCGGCAGTCAGTGCAACCAGCCCCTTCTCCAGCGCGATGCTTCGCACCAACTGAAGGAAGAACGTCTTTCCTGAGCCATAGCTACCAACGACGAATCGAATGGCGGCTCCGCCGTCAGCGATGCGCTCGATGTCCCGCAGGAGCGCGCGAACCTCAGACTCTCGCCCGACCTGGATGTGCTGGATGCCTCGGCGGGGAACCACGCCAGCTCGGAGAGCCTGCAGCACGCTGTCTCGATCACGTGGGCTGATTCGCTTGTCGACCGACATTCTCAATCCTCTTTCAGACCAAGCTCAGTGCTGGCGTAGTCGTTGAGTTCCAAAGGATCGTCGCCCTCAAGCAACGCCTCTCCCACCTTTTCGCAACTCCACTCGTTGATGGCTTCCAATGTGCCATCAGGGAGAACCGCATGCTCTTCGCAGATGGCATCCCAGGACACCCGATCCCATCGTTCCGCTCCTTTCGACAGCAGCGCTCGGAGAACCCGAGCAGCAGTGGGATTGAGGCCCTCCATCGTTGCATCGCTCTCGGCCATTGGCGGAGGACTAGATGGCTTCGCCAGCACGTGCCCTCGCTCCGATTCTTCGTCAGCAAAGATTTCGTGCAGCATGGCTTGAACACGCACGGTCTCCTCCAGCTTTCGAGCCAGGCTTTCCTCGCTGATGCGCACAGCCGGTGACGTGGGCGCATTTTCCGCGCGCAAGGTGACCCGATCTGATGTCGACCCGGCGAGCACGGCATGCAGATCGGCGTGGAGAGAATCCGGAGGGATCTGCAAAGACTTGTACAGCTTCTCCAGCGCGCGAACCTCGGCAGGGTCCACGCGGCCGTCTGCGGCGGCGATTTCAAGTAGGGCTTTGGCCAATGCGTGCCGATCCGACTCTGGCAGCGCTCGGATGCGACTGTCCAACTTCGTGACCTTGGATGCATAGGCATCAACGAAGGCGATATGTGCCTCAAGGCGCGCCGCCTCGTCGGCCGCAAGGCCGAAACGGGTGCGCACGAGATTTAGAAGGGTGTCGCGCTCAGCGCTGGACTGCCCCTCGGAAGCTTCAGCGAGATGTCTACCGGCTTGGGCAACCAAGAGCGCGAAGCCATAGCTCGACGAAGGTCCCGTGGCCCCCAGGCTGCTAAGCCTAAACAGGACAACGTGAGAACCAGGGGTGGATCCCTCAAAGCGAGGGTCGGGCTCCATGCCAATACGCACAAGGCCGAGAATGTGTCCAAGTCGGGCAGCACCGCGCTTGTCTTGGCTGTTTGGTAGCGCTATGCCGAGGGCCCGGTAGATGTCTTCGGTGCGAACATGTGCCAACGATCCGCCAGCGAAATGGACTTCCAAGCGGGCGAGCGCGTCCTTCAGCGCGTCCGGCAGTTGAGCCTCGACGAGAGACGCGGGGTAGGCCGCAAGAACCGCTTCTCGTGTGGCCGTCGAGCTGCGACGCGCCTTGCGAAGCGGCTCCAACTCGGCCATGACCTCCAGCAGAAGGTCGAGGAGTGGCTTCACCGGCCGCGTCAGCTTGCTGACGTCAGGCACCTGCGCGTCGACCCGACAGACCTGAGTGCTCTCATATGCAAAGCGGTGCTCAAGCTTGAGGGTGCGCGAAGACACCGGCTGTTTGAGAACGATGCCCTCCGCATGGCGCTCTCGGTATCGCCGGACGAACAGAGTCTTCAGCTCCTCTTCGACGACCTTCCAAGGGGCATAGGACACCGGAGGATGACTGGCGTATGCCCACTGGTAGGCCCACTCAGGCGACAAGCGCGACTCCATCGTGGCGCGGCCCAAACCCAGCAGGAGCGCCCCTTCGTCTAGGTGGCGGACAGGAGGCCAGGGCGGAGCTTCATAAGGCGGTGGACCAAGAAGGCGGACGCGCGCCACCGAGATAAGGGTTGGCAGGTAGCGGCCGTACGAGAGGGCCTGATAGTTCTGCTCCTGGTCGCCCTCGCCGTAGTTCTCCAGAAGCTCGGTCAGCTCGCTGACGAGCCACAGGCGCTCGGCGAGAGGTATCTCAGCGGGCGGGTCAACCAACGCGCGCCGCTCGAGGTTGTAGATGTACAACCAAACGTAACCGGCGTTGATGTGTCTTTCCCGCCGGGTGCCGTGCAGGAAGCCGAGGAAGGCCTCGCGCTGCTGAGGGCTCAGCTGCGCATAGCGGGGAAAGTAGTAGATGCCCTGGCCAGACCAATCTGGCGTCCGTTTGCTGATGGGCAGGCGCGTGTCCACCGCCGCGCCGAACCCTGATTCGCCGTCGCACACATAGAAACCGCCCCGTCCAATCGAAACGCGTTCCGTACGGACCGGGGTATCGAAGGGCATCCACTGCAGCGCTCTGGCACCGTGTGTCGCAACACGACCGCTCTTTGCTCCGGGTTGGTCGCCAGCAAAATCGGCGCGTTCGGCAGACCTCAGCGCGATGTCCCCGCGCTGGCCGCGGTCCAGAACACGCGCCGCTATGCCTGCCACATCAATGGTGAGCGTTACGCTGCGCCCGGCGTCCGCAGTGGTGGTCTTGACCAGGTCGGTCGAGGAGCCCTCCGTCTCCACAGATTTCCCGGGCAACTGCGTGGGCTGCTTGGAGACTCTCTTGCTAACCGACTCCGAGAATCGCTTCTGTTCCGACATCATCTGAGCGAGGGTCTTCTCCGACTCGTTAGACGTTGCCTTGCCTCGCTTTGGATTTGCACGTCTGCTGTTGTTCTTCTGCAGCAAGTAAATCGCAGCGCCGATGGCGCCCACGACCGCCACCGCGATCCAAACCTCTTTCGGTATCCAGATCAGGATAGCGACCACAACGATCAGCGCGCCTATGCTTAGGTTTCCACTGCGCTTGGCCATGCTCTATGTCTCGTCCCCTGATTGAGTCTGCCCCGTTTGCGCTCGCGACCCGAGCGTGGCAAACGAGTCAACCTTACTTGATGCTTGGGGGCGTCTGAAGTCCCATGAATGCCCACGCCTCCGGGTCGATCGCCAGCGGCTGGACCCGCATCGGCGCCAGGCTGAAGAATGCCCCGTGCGTCTCTATGCGCCCCTCGCGGAAAAGGGTCCAGAGAAGCTCTGCACCGATCATGGCCGCGATTCGATTGACAGGCCACGCCTGACGGCGAATCGCTTCCTCCGTGCTGCAGCTCGGCTGCTCGGCATCGGCCGCTTCCATGTCGGCCAGTTCGGGGTAGAGATCGAGCACGTTGGGCAGGCGCAGGCCGCCGCGGTCGCCCCGCCCAAGGTGGCCGAGCACCACGTTGCCGCGATCCGCGCCGTTGCCGAAGTCGAGCCACAGGGCACCGGAGTGACGCTCCGCATGCGCCTCGCCCAGCTGCACCCGGAACAGGGCCTTGTCGACGCACGTCACCACCAGGTCGACCCACGGCAGGGCGGTGGGATCGAGGTGCCGGGGTTGGGCTTGCCAGTCGAGGCCGTAGAACAGGTTGATCCGGTGGACCAGGATCTGGGCCTTGTTGAGACCAACATCCACAGCCGTGAAGCGCTGCCGACCCACGTTGGCGGGTGAAACGGCATCGCCATCGTAGACAACGACCTCGAAGCCGGGATGGCCGAGACGGGTGAGCGTCGACTCGAGACTCGCAAGCTGGTCAAGGAACTGCGAGCCGGTGCCGCCCGCGCCGATGACGGTGATCTGCACGCGATGGTCGGCCCAGCGCTCGGGCAGAAAGAAGGGCTGGTCGGCCATCAGGCGAGCACTCCGTGTTCGATCAGCCATGCGAGCGGCAGCGGCTGCAGATAGGGTGGGAGGACCGCGCGGCCAACGATCTCGGGATCGGGCTCGTCGCAGCGGCCAACGACCAGGGCGAAGTACGGCCCTGGCCGAGAAAGGTCACTTGCATCGTCCGTGCGACTGAAGAACGCTGGGCCGGATGCGTGGCTGTGTAGATCGAACACAAGCCGTGCGTCATCGAGCGTGTCTCGATACCGGATGTGGCCGGCGCTGGCCGCCTCCACCTCCGGCCAGTGCAGCCGGTACACACCCTCCCCATCCAGCACGATGGCAGCGGCGACCTCGCGCTCCGCCTGTGCGTGCGCCTGCTCGACGAACTCCCGAAGCAGGGCTCGGGGCACTGGGCCCGCGTCCAGCTCCACCTGCGCGGCGAGCGGACCGAACGGAAGGACGGCGTTCGCGACCTTGAGCCGCAGTCGCATCGCCGCCGAGCGCGCCTCAACGTAGAGGCCGTCGCAGGCACCCAAGAATCGCTTCTGGCCGGGCTGGAGTTGCGACAGGCTCCCGAACCGAGGCGCAGGCACGAGCGGTGGGAACAGGGTTGCGTCGAGCGCGTTGCCATCGGCCATCACAGCGGCCTCCGGGCGCCGACGCGGCCGGAGCGCTCGCTGGCCCGCAGGCGGGGCAGCCATTCGCCGAGCGTGATGCCCAGCGGATTGAACTGCGCAACCGGCAGAGGGCCCTCGCTCGCCCGCTTCAGCCAGAAGCTCGCATCGGTCTTTACGAAGCCGGTGCCGCGCTTCCGGGTGCCCGGTGTACGGAGGGTTGCGTCATGGTTGGTGTGGGTGAACGCGGTGTCGGTGATGACCGCCTCCCACGCCGCGAGGTGCCGCGTCTCCGGTCCTTCAGGCAGACGGGCAGAGCCGGTGCAGACCCCGGTGTCGACGTAGACATTGCCAAGCGGCGCATGGAACAGGGGCGTGTCTGCCGTGGGCCGCGCATCGCAGGCGAGGGCAGCGAGGTAGAGGCTGCGCTCGCGCACCAGGAAGGCCAGCGCCGGCCAGTGCGCCTCGATCGTTCTCAGACCCTCTGCATGCGTGCGGAGGTGCATGGGCCGCACGGCCGCAGGCAGCCACCACAGCAGGGTCGAAGGATCACGGTAGAGGACGCGCTCGGGAAGGATCTCAATGGACTCTTCCTCGGCACGGCTGCCGAGCAGAGCGAGAATCGATTGCTCGTCCTCATAGCTCAAGGGGCGGCCTGGGCCGACCTCGGGCATGCCCTCTCGGGTGGTCGTCACGGGGTGCACCGTGGTCAGCGCCAGCATCCGCTCGCGCTGATGAAAGAACAGGGCGTGCGTGGTGCGGAGCGAATCGCGCATAGCACGGACCACTCCGTCTGTGTCGTACAGGTCGACGAACAAGGCGTCGTCCTTGCTGGGTTCCGCTGGGTGTTCCATGAGGCTGGCTCCGAGAAGGTGCACAGCCATTTCCGCATTTCTTCGCACGCCGGCAAGTTGCGCTAGATACCGCCAACGAGCCGCCAAGCCAGACGCGACCTACCAGCGACAGCTTTGAACATCAGTTCATTGAGGTAACGAAAACCGATACGACGACGCCGGCTTCAATGTGAGCCCGTCCGGAGCATCCTGCGAGATTGTCCCAACTCTCCGATGAGGTTTCGAAGTTCCAGCCGCCCTCACCGTCGGGAGCCAAAGTGATGCGTTGGCCAAGGCTACGCGCTACCGCGAACGTGACTGGAATCAGTTGTCCGTCACCCATGGTCGCAAGCAGGACTTGATGCCCCTGTTCCTCCATAGCCTCCTGAATGAGGTATGCGTCCGAGGCCGAGAAGCCGTCTCCGATGGACCGGAACTCTTCGAAGGACATCCGCTTCGTTGGCTCCGCCGCGATACGCGCGATATAGGAGGCAGCTCGGCGAGAGGGTTCGGTTGGGGGCTTCCAGTCCGCTTCGGCTGAAGACTGGGCGTTCTCGCCTCTGAAGGCGGCGAAAAGCACCAACGGCCACGCGATCAGAACGGTCGCTGCGAGCAAGCCTGCGAAAACCCACTTCCGCCATGGGAGAGGCGCGGAGTTCTTGTCTGAGGGCTGACTACCACCTTCGTCCACAGGCTCCTCCAGCCAGTACACGGCCGGCGCCTCATCACGGACGAACTGCCGCAATGCCATCTGCAGCCATCTCGCCGCTGGGCCCAGGAAGCAATTGGCGGCTCCGATCGAAAGGTACACAGCAAGTGCAGCGATCACAGCTGACAACATATCCTCCTCCAACGCCTTCTAGGCATTAGCGCCGCGGTTCGCGCAGCGCAGTCAGGACGCGAGGTCGCGATCGTTTGTTCGTTCGTTCAACCATTGCGCCACCATGCGCGCGATCTCAGCGGCTTGTTTGCGCGTGCAACTGGAGGGCAGGACGACCAGCATCTGCCGACCATCGGGAAGCAGCACTTCATTGCCCTTGGCCTTGAATCCCTGATCCATGTGCTCGTCCTTCGACGTTGTTCGCAGCGCGACACGATGTTGAGCTTGCGTGCTCCCCGCTGGACCGTATCGGTCCCTTGGCGTTATCCGCCAGGAGGCCACAGTCCAGCATCCTTGCGTTTGCGATACCAGCGGAGCATGTCGGTGTTCTCCAGCGCGTAGTCGCCTCGATCGGACTTCCAAAGCACGGGCGGCTCGATGTTCCTCAAGGACTGAACGGCATCGCGCGCTGAGCCAGCCCCCACTGCCTTTCCGATCACCCCGCCGTAGTAAGCCAGAGCATCCTGCGTAAAGAGGCGCGCACCAGGACCGTGCTCCAGAACCCAGCGCAGAACTGCTGCCTCCAAGGGAGACAGGGCCGCGAACACTTCCTCGTGCTCCTGATCGAGCATGCGTTCGTACTTGTCCGCTTCGGCAGCAAGCCGCTCGTGGAAGTTTGCATCAGGCCCTGCCAAGGGGTTCGCGGCAAGCCCGATCGCTTCTTCGAAAGGCTCAGGCCGGCGAACAAATCGGTCGAACGCGACGTCCAATGCGTCGTTGCTGATCGTCAAGCGCGAATGCGCCTGAACCAGACGTCCGGCGACATGAGCAGCATAGTCGCGCCCAAGAGGAGGCAGATCGTGGATTTGAGCGCCAAAGAAGGGCGCACTCGGCGTGTTCACCAGCCGAAGCAGCTTGTCTCGATCCGATCCTGACATGATCAGCAGCAGCTTCCGGGTGCCATCAACATTGAGTGTGTCGCGCGCAGACTTCAGGGCGAACATGGCATCCATCGACTTGCCTTCCGCGACAACGTGCTGGGCTTCGTCGACGATCAGCGCGATGGGCCTGCCAAGCGTTGCCTGAAGCTCCCTCAACGCCTCTGCAAGCGTGGCGCCTGCTTTCTTGCCAACTTCGTGCAGGTCGAAGCTCACGCCATGGATGGTGACCGCCTTGATAGCGCTTGCAATCTTGGCGGCGGCACCCTGCGTCTCAGAGAGATCACGAGCGATGGCGTTCGCGATCAGCTCGGAGGGTGGCACTTCCTTGTTGGCCCACAGGTCGACGTAGATCACGTGGACGCCTTCGCTGCGGAGGGCGGGCGTCAGATCCTGGAGCAAGAAGGTCGTCTTGCCGGTGCGTCGCGGAGCAGCCAGGAACACACCAGCCCCGGCACGCCCCAACGCGTTTCGCCCCAGCGCGAGGTTCGCCACTTCGGTGGCCAGCTGCGGGCGATGAAAGACAGGATTCGTCATTTACGGCCTCCTTCAGCGTGTCCCGTAAATTACGGAATCTGCACTCTAACCCGCTCATTGTGCGCCCGCAAGGTCCGTCCAAAGGGGCTATTTGGAAGCTTTACGGCGTCCCTTTGCGTCGACTCGTAATTTACGCGCAGGAATTCTTGAGCGCAGGTTCATGACACCAGGTGCTTGGCCGCGTCGCTGAGCGAGCGGAGGCGCACGGACGGCGACCGCCCGATCAGCTCGGCTCGCCAGACCCCATGTCGGCCCAGGACGGTGCCGCAACGCACCCGTCCGCCGTCGGGCTGCAGGGCGAACGCGCAGTAGCTGCCCTGCCCTTCTCGGTCGAGCGCGACCGTCAGGACGGTTGCGGTACTCACCCTCATGAGCCGGGAGCCTCGCGCACGAGCACCGTCACGACGCAGCCTTCGAGCTTGAAGCCGTCAGCATCGTCATCCGGGGTGTGAATCAGGCGGTCGAGGGTGATGCGACGGCCACCCTCCCGCGTGGCTTCGTCGCCAAGGATGCGGGCCACGCGGGTTCGGCTGCCGCGCCGGGTGCGCACGGTGACATAGCCATCGCCAACGGTCAGGGACAGCGAGGGGCTTCGGTCAGGCTGCATGTCGCTCCTTCAGGTCTCGTCGCTTTAGGCCGGTCTCGGCTTCGACCGCTTCGACGAAGCGATCGATGATCGTGTGCAAGTGCTCGAACTCCGCCTCATCGTCCGCATCGAGGTGGTCTAGGCCACTTGCGGCAGCCGCAGCCTTCATCGCAGTCATCTGTCGCTGGTAGGGGTCAATCGACCCGCGAAGTTCGAGATCCTCGATGACCACTCGCTCGCGCTGCTGTGGGCGCATGACACGGGCGGCCGCCTGTTCCTCGGTCTTGTGCGTCCAGGCGCGCGCGGCGCGGATCACGACGGAACCTTCGGGCAGGTTGAGACCCGTCTGCGCTGCGCCGTAGGTGGCAACGAGATAGGGGCAACTGCCTCGGCGGAAACGCGCATTGATCTCCTCGGTGCGCGTCTCGATGTCCCGCTCACCCGTCACCACGACGGGCTTCTCCCCGGTCGTTGCCGCAATCAAAGCCGCGATCACGTTGAGGGTCGTCGGCGACTGTGCGAACACGATCACCTTGCGGCCTCGCCCCGCCCACTCGATGGCCCGCTCGGCAGCCAGGCGCTGCTTGCTGCTCGGCCCGGCCAGCCGGCCCCACTGGCCGATCGCCAGCTGCGGCGCGTTGGTTGCGCGCTCGACTGCACCGATGTGGGCCAACAGGCTGACCATGTTGATCCGGCGCGCATCGGCGCCGTCGGCGGCACGCCGCTCCCGCCACCAGTGCGCGAACTCGTCTGCCACGCCGAGGAACAGAGCGCGGTGCGCGGGATCGAAGTCGCACTCGATGACGTGGCGCTCGGCCGCGGGCAGCGCGATGTACTGGCGCACCTCCGGTTCGGCGCGGGTGCGGCGCTTCACGAGGGGCGCCGCCCAGCTGCGATACAGGTCGGGGTTGGCCAGCTTGGGCACCTCACGCTTGCCACCGCGCGTCAGGCCGTCTTCGAACTTGTGGGTCACCCACTCCGTCACCACATGGCGTTCGCGGAAGACGTCCACGCCGCGCTCCAACCGCCCCTGGCCCCACAAGACCGACGGCTCCATGAAGGCGCGTGCCAGGCCGTAGGGCTGTATCGCAGTGCCGTCACCGCCCGCCCAGCGCAGCAGGTACAAGAGGTCGCGCGGGTAGCTGGGAATGGGCGTGCCGGTGAGCCCGTAGCGGCGGCGGGGGCACAGCGCCCAAAGAGCGCGCGTCTGAGCGGTGTCCGGTGAGCGCAGCAGATGGGCCTCGTCCGCGACGAGTGTCGCGATGCGGCGGCGCAGGGCCTGCGCGTAGGTCTTGCGATGCCCCTCGCGGAGCGGCCGACGCAACCGCGTGTAGGCGATCACGTTGATGCGGCGCAGGCTTTCAGTCTCCGCCGGCGACTCGATGACCTGCCAGCTGTGCGGCGGAAGGCCTGTCGCCTTGAGCTCGTCCGTGAACTCGGGGACAAGGTGGGCCTCGACGGCGATGAGGTTGTGGAGGCCGCCCATGAGGCACAGGGCGATGGCCAGACGGGTCTTGCCCAATCCCATGTCCCACGCCGCGACGCCGCCGCGGCCCATGCGCAGTTCGACCAGGTCGGAGGCCTGATAGCCCCAGGAAACGATGTCCGCGACCCCGCGACGCGCCATCTCCGCGCGGACATGGCGGGCGAGTGCAGGGAACTCGACCTCGCGCCCGGCATGTACCACGCGATGGCCGCCACCACCGCCTGCCCCGGTCTGCACGTCGAAAGCGGACGACAGCGCGGCATCCTCCAGCACAAGCCGTTCCCCGCTGGGATGCACATACACCCACTGGGTGCCCTGCCGCTCGAACTCGACCGCCTGCGTCGGGCGCAGCACCGCGCTCCCCCAACGGTCCGGATCGATCTGCATCAACCGGCGCGGCGTGGCCTGCACTCGCTCGACGGCGGCGAAGGCGCTGGCCACCTCCAGCCGGAACGGAGTGCGCTCGCGGCGCGCGCGGCGCGTCCTGCGTTGCAGGTATTCTAGGAGGCCCGGGGCGAACTCCGGGTGTCCACCCGCTTCCCGAATCTGGTTGGCTACCGCGCGCAGCGCGCCCACCGGGTCCGTCTGGGCAAGGTAGGCCTCGACATCGAACACGCCTTCGCCGGCATACACCCAGTCTGACGGCCGGCGCAGCCCTTCAATCGGTTGAAGGCGATGGCGCATCAAGGTGTTCAGAACCTTCGCTTCGACGAGGCCACAGTGGAACTGCAGGCTGAGCTTGCGTCCGCTGTGCACGATTCGCACGCGCGCGTTGCCGGTGACAGGTCGGGTGATGGCCGGCTCGGAGGGATCGACACCGTCGACCACGAAGCGCGTCCGCGCGCTCGTGGCCGCAGGCCCGAGGTCGAGCGCCAACGTCGGCATTGGCTGGCCGCGTCGCAGGACGACGCTCCGCAACTCGCCGCGGCGCTTCAGGTTTCCGTAAACGGCGATGCTGGTCGCAACCTCGGTGCCCTCGTCCTCGAAAGCGCCCGCCGGCAGGTGCAGCAGCGCCGCCAGACGCTCTGCGCCGTCTTCCGAGTGCAGCGTCTCGGCGAAGCTGCGGGGAAGGATGGCCGCGACCACGCGCGCCGCGCCCAGCGCCTGCTGGAGCGCGTAGCGATGGGACAGGGCTTGGGTGCCCGGCCCGAAGGGCCCGTGGCCGCAGGCGGCGTTGTAGGCCATCACCGGGCTGCTCAAGGTCAGCGAGAACGGCGGATTGATCAGCGCGACATCGAACCCGGACGCCTGGACGACCTCCATGCCGGCGCGCCGCAGCTCAAAGTCGAAGCCGGCGGCCTTCATTGCGGCGCCAAGTGCTTCCAGCGGCTCGGGGTCGACATCGCAGCCGGTGATCGCGTGCGCTTCGGGGTCGGCCCATTGCAGGAGCCGGCCGGTGCCGATGCTGGTGTCGAGGAGCTGCGCGCGCCGCCCTGTAGCCGCGACGGCGTCGAGATAGGGCCGCACGGCGGTCCACGCGATCGCGGCGACGGCGGGCGGCGTGTAGAAGGCGCCCAGGTTCTCGCGGCGCGCGGCTGCGAGTCCAGCGAGGGAGCCGGGTCGGCAATGGGCACCGCGGCCTTGGATCGACGAAAGGGTGTACCAGGGGGCGGGAGTCATCATGCCCGCAGCATCCCCCGAGCGTGGCAGTTGTCCACATGCGCAGGGCCCCTACTACAGGACTTCTAAAGGTAGAACTACAGGTAACTATAGGAGGGGCCCGGAAAGCCTTGCTCCTCCTAGCTTCCAGAGGATTCCGCGTCAGCGATTATGCGCAAGACCGTCAGCGTTTATGCGTGCTGCCGTCACCGCTTATGCGTGGACAACTCTGCTCCGAATCCGCGGCTCGCAGGCATTGACGCAGCTTTCGGCACGATCCGGCCCGTCGTCACCGTTGATGCGTGGATAACCTAGCTTATCCACAGGCTTCGGGGGATAACCGTCACCGCTTATGCGTGCCCACGTTCGAGTCCCGGCGTATCCACCCTAGCTTGAGGGGCTGGTGTCACCGTTTATGCGCGACAGCCGGCGGAAACCGGGCGTCACCGTTTATGCGCGGGACTTCCCGATATCTCCACGATTTCGCCACCTATCGGGAAGTGGGGGGGATTTGCGCCCCCTAGAGTGGGTCGCCTGTGCCCCGCCTTCCCTGCTCACCGTGAACACAGCCACCGAAACTTCTTTGTTGCCTGCACGCCCCAAGCGCGATCGCGCCGCGACGATCATCGCCCGGCGCACCGCCGAGCTCGCCAACATCTGGTCCGAGACCCCGCGCGAGGCGGGCAGCTTCGCCTACATGGCCCGGGTGCTGGCGCAAGCCACCCTGCCCCACAGTGAGCCGGAGGGTCTGACCTACAGCCGCACGAACGGCAACCTGACGCTGGTCGTGACCACCACGCCAGATGCGGGCGGCCTGCCGTATGGCTCGCTGCCGCGCCTGCTGCTCGCCTGGATCACCTCGGAAGTCGTCACGAAGCGCTCCCGGGAAATCAGCCTCGGACACAACGTGAGCGAGTTCATGCGCGACAAGCTCGGCATGGCGATGACCGGCGGCAAGAACGGCACCATCACCCGCCTTCGCGAGCAGCTGCAGCGACTGACCCATGCGACCTTCAAGGTCGTCTATCGCGACGCCGAAGTGCATGCGGTCTCAAAGGGTTGGGATCCCATCGAGGAGAGTGCGACCTGGTGGCAGCCGCACGCGAATTCCCGCCAGCAGGACCTGTTCGAGTCGAGGCTGCTCCTAGGCCAGAAGTTCTTCGACGAGATCTGCGCCAGCGCGGTGCCCCTCGACTGGCGCGTGCTCAAGCATTTCCAGAAGTCGCCAATGCGCATCGACATCGCCATCTGGCTGCCGCACCGCCTGCATGAGTTGAAGAAGGACGCATTCATCCCATGGAACGCACTGGCGACGCAGTTCGGCGCCGAGTACAAGGAGCCGCGGCAATTCAAGGCCGCGTTTCTGAAAGCGCTGCGTGACGTGCTGCGTGTCTACGACCGTGCGCGCGTGGACATCTCCGACACCGGTCTTCGGCTGCGGCCCTCGCCGCCGCTGCTGGCTGCCGCCTGATCGCGCCCCTATTGGCCCCCCTCAACTTGACGCCTGACGCCGGCGAAGTAGGCCTCGTTCGATGCTACCCACTGAAGAAAGGTTCGTTGGTAGTAGCCCTCCCCATCAGGGTGTACCGACGATCGCAGATGATCGCGCCAGTAGCCTTCCGCGATCGTGGCGAGCGGCCCCGAGAACGGTTCTTTGACCTTCTCCCGGAAGTACACCTCGAAGCTAACAGCGGCTACCGCCGTCGAAAGTTGCAATCCGCTGATGGACGCAGCGTGCTTGCGGAAACAGTCGCGTTGAACGTAGCCCAGAAGGGCTGCATTGACCTTCTGCCCCTCCTCGATCACGCAACGGTCGTAGTTCTGCCATTGCTGCCACGCCGGGAGTTGTTGCGATGGCTTTCCCGAACTTCCCCAGTACGCGGCGACTGCCAGGACGACCACAACAGCCATTCCAGCCGCAGCCCGCGCGCGAGTGGGGGCGCCCCTCCACAGGTGCTGCCCTCGCTGTACGAGTGGCACCTCAAAGCCCCAAGGCAAACCCCTCCGGAAGCGTCCCCAGAGGACGCCGCCTATGGCTGCAAGTGAAGGCAACAGCAGGACGAAGAAGAGCGTGGCCTCCCACCTCCAAATCGTGGCGAAGCCGGCGCAGCCGTACAAGGCGAAGGTCGCCCAACGCCGGGCTGAATGGAGCGAGGACTTGACCTCGCGAGGGCGCACCAGAAAGTAGGCACAAAGCCCAATCAGAGCGGAGAGCAGGACGCGCAGCACGGCTTGCCATGCATTCGCTTCCAGCATCGTCTGAGTCACATCCACGCCTGTCTCCTTCTCGCTGCTCTGCGAAACCCACCATGCCGGCTTCACACCGCTGGCTGACGCAACCACGAGCGCAGCAGGAAGCCCCCCCAGAGCCTTTCTGGGGCGGCCGAGAATACGAATTTCGAGGGTTGCTGCGGAAGGTCCGAGCGAAACCGCACAAAGGGTCGCTGCCCAATCAGGCGGCCGCCGAGCTCGGGCTTGGGTACGCTGCCAAGAACAGGTTGAGAGCCCGCGCCAGATCGCGGCCCATCTGCAGCTCGAAGTAGTCCTTGCGACAGAGCACCTGCACGGGGCCCGCATCGAGCCGCTGGTGTGGGAAGTAGGGGCGCTCGCGCTGCCATGCGTGGAGCTGTCCCACGGGGACCGTGATGCCCGACTCCCCGGCGATGATGCGGATCGCGTTTAGTCCGTCCAGCAGCCGATCCGCACTGTCTGATGAGTACTGTGGCGCGCTCCAGCTATAGGTCTCCTGCGCGGCATACATCTTCAACTTGATCCCGTCGCGATGGGGCTCGGGTGCGGGATAGCGGCGCCCGAAGAAGATATCTCGGAAGCGTCGCGCGAGGTCCGCTCGGGCGACCTCATGCGCGTGCTCCTGCGAGGGGAAGCGGGCGCACATGGTTGGCCACAGGGCGTCCAGGGTGAAACCTGCTTCCCCATCGGCTCCAGGATTCAGACCGCGCAGGGCAAGGGCACGTCGCTCATGTCTGCCAATGTCGTCCGGAACCAGATCTGCGAACGTGTTCGCCGGCATCGGCAGCCCCTCCGGCCCAAACACCCGGCGAGCGTAGTCGGCGATCTCGCGGGCTGCCTTCCGCTCGGCAACAAGGTAGGCGACCACAAGTTCGTCTTCGATGCTGCTCCAGCTCGCCAAATGAGGACTGAGGGCCTGAGCGTGCTTTGCCAACTCGAACGCTCGCCTGTACTGGCAGGTCTGCAGCTTGCAACGCTCGATGATCTCAACAATTTCCGGAGGTGTCCCGTTCATGGCCTGCCTTCCTGGTTGATGCCGGGAAGTCAAGCACAGTCACGCCCACTGTCGAGTTGGATCGGGATACGCAAAGAACCATGCGATGACGGGCGAAGGCATTCTAGGCTTGGGCAACTTCAGTGCGTCGAGGCCGGCCTTGATGCTCTGGCTCCGTGGTCGTCCATCTGCCAGTCAATGTTCTGCTTGCGCATGACGCGTTCGGTCGAAGGGTCGCCGGACGGCCGCCAAGAGTGCTGCCGCAGAGTCGGGAGGATCACAGGGGAGCTACCCCTCGGGTTGTTGGCTCGGCCGGTCTCGCAGTAGACCCTGGCGCAATCTCTCCATCGAGCGCTCGGCTTGCTCACGGGAAACTGGCATGCGGCTCGGATCGACGGACACCCCACCGTTCGGACTCACCGACACGCAACGCCGGCTCCACTTACGGATTTCCTCTTCCATCCACGCTGGGCTATCGGGTGTCGGTTTGCCACCAAGGCGCTCGCGCACCTGCGTGAGGAAGGCCACGAGGAGCGACACGAGGCGGGGCTTTTGCATTGCCTTGATCTCCATCAGCGCTGCCAACGAGCCGCAATCAATCACGCATGGTTGGCTGAGTCTCACGCTCGGCGCGAGTGCCCCAGTATGTCAGCGCATGTGCGACAGGCTCAACACTGCGCCGCCGACGGCGGCTTCTGCGATCAGCGCGTCGAGCACTCGCCCGAGCGACAGCTGGGAACCCGGCTCGCGCGTCACGCGCAGCGTCGCGCTGCAGACCTGCTGCTGTTCCTGGTGGATGAAATCGGCGAGATGCTCGCCAAAAGGCGCGGCTCGATGAATCGGGGTGATTGAGAACAAACCCTCCTCCTCGTCGTTGGAAATGTGAAGCCGCTCCTTCAGGGCGAACTTGCGCCGCCAACGAGCAAGTGCCAGCAATCGTTCGACTACTTCGCCAGCCGGGGAGCCCGCTTGTGCAGCGCGCCAGGTCTGAAACGCCCTGCCGCGTCTCGCCCAGGGGGGATTGAAGCCCTCAAGCCTGACTTCGCGCATGTGCGCGCGCATGCGCTGCAGCAGAACCTGGTCATCGGGGTCCTCGCCCATCTCCTCGGCAACCTCTGCAAGCTGTTCGTAGCTCACACGCGGCTCGTGGCCGTCCCATTCGCAGTTGAGCGCCAAATCGTTCAGAGATTCGAGCATGTAGGCGAGGTAGCTGGTCTCTCCGGCCGACTGCCACGCGTCGAGCGTGCCGACATCCAGTGCCATGACAACATCGTTCCAAGCGACACGCAGTGCGCGTGTCTCATCCGGCGTGTCGCCAGCGTAGCCCACCCACACGAACGCATCGTTGCTGAGACCGATCACCGCATCCACGTCGGTCAGCTCGGCGTCGCCTTCGTCGCTTGTGATCGAGGACGGATTGATGAGGTACAGCAGCGCTGCTGGGTAAACGAAATGGGTGGTTTCAGGCTCGCAGTCCGGCGGCAAAAGGCGCCGCAAGCTGCGGGTCACTCGCGTCACCCGCCGGACCCACGCGGCATTCAGGCAGATGGCCAGCTCGCGGGGCGACAGGTTGGGAACCGTCGCCAGCGCCTCGGGCGTGAGATCGCCGTCAGCAGCCAAAGTCTCAATGAGACGCGCGAGTCCTGCGAGGACGCGATGGTCCGGTGCGGAATCCATCGCGCGCAGGTCGATCGCATGGGTCGTCAGCCGTGCCCGCTTCGGCCTGGTCGCATGCGCTCGGAACAGGGCGGCCACGCCGCTGTCGCCGCCGGCGACCGCCTGGGCAACGGCACCGGGGTCGATACGACCTGCGACCACTGCTTCCCGCAGCACGCGCCGGGCTCGCGCCCGCTCCGGCGGGGTGGGCGCCAGCATAGCGACATGGCAGGCGTCCGGCACGAAGCCGGTGCCGCGAAGCGCGGGGCGCGGCAGGGTGAGGAGAGCGAGGCTCATGCCAGCGGGATCAGCAGGGGATCACGCAGGGGGCGCGCGGGCCGCGCCAGGGCTCCGGCGCACAGTTCGGAGACGGCCTGCCAGCGCGCATCGGCAGCAGGCAGCGGAGCGCGCGGGGCACTCCAGCTTTCGAGAGCGTCAAGCGCGGCCTGCAAGGCCGGATCATCATGGGTGTTGGCGCGCTGGAGGCGGGGCATGGGAAAGCTCCGTAGTGGTGCTTTGAGTTCAGCAGACAGCCGCCACCGCGCAACTTGGAGCAGCGCCCCGGAGCCGCCTCCAACGGCGGCTCCGGGCGGCGGCTGGCTCAGGCCGCCTCGGCCTCGCGCTTGAACTTCAGCTGGCCCACGGTGCAATCCTCGGCGCCGAGGTCGGAGCGCTGTCCCAAGAGGACAGGTTGGAACAGGCTGCCGCCGGGGAAGGCGTACAGGTAGGCGACCTCGACCAGATCGCCCTCGGCGGGCACCGGCTGATTCGCAGGAATCGCCACGTTGCCCACGGCGACCCACACGCCCGCAGCCGGGTCATGCAGTTCAAGCTGCACCGAGCGCTTGCCCTCGTTGATCGCGCGGACCCGGCAGGTCGCCGAATCGACGAACTTGTGCTTGCGCTGGGTGCCGCCGGAGTTCGGACGATCCGGCGTATACGGGGCGTCCATGCGCTTGAACACCACGCCCTCGCGGCGCTCGCTGCGCATCGTGTCCAAAGCGCGGCGCTTCTGCTCCGCAGTTCGATAGGTGAAGGGCCGCCCCCATTCGGTCGCGTCGATGACGAGCGCTTCGAGCGCCGCCAAGCGCGCAGCGTAGGGGCGGTCCCGCAGATCGACGCCGTTGCAGACCAGGAGATCGAAGGGGAAGTACGACTCGCCCACTTGCTCGCCATCGATCACTGTGAGGCCCGTGGTTTCGACCTTCGCACGCACGGTCTGTTCGATGCGCACTGAGAGCGCCACAGTCAGCCCTTTGCGGTTGATGCCGCTGACGGTGCCCCCGTCGATCACCAGCAGGCGGCGCTCGCCATCGAGCTTTTCCTGCATGCCCCAGGCCGCGTCCTCAAGCAGCGCGTCCAGCTGGGAAGCATCATCGACGGGGTTCAGTAGCTGCGGTCGATAGCCGCTCACGCGCCCCGCGTGCTCAGTGCCGCTGTAGGCGGCAGCGCCCTCCATCGGGGAGTACCCCTTGCTCTGCTTCTCATTGACCAGCTTGTCGTAGATGCGCTTCGCCTGCGCATACGTCACCGGAGTCGGCGTCTTACTCCCCGCGGTCAGCGCGGCACCGCGCCGACCGTACTGGAACTCGACGCGCCACTGCTCGCCGTCCGAGCGCAGCTGCGCCTGATACACCTTGTCGCTCGCGCCTTCGCGGAAGTAGAGCGTGATCGATTCCTGCATGCCTTCGTCCTCTTGGATTGGGTTGTTGCGATTGCCTTGGCGAGGCGATCGGACGCACCTTGCGTCGAATTACTACGCGGCCTTGAGCCAGCTACACACGGCTTCAGCCAGCGCTCGCTCCGATTCCGAGGCCATGTTGATTGCCGGATGTCTGAGGTGCATCTCCTCGGTCCACCCGAGTGGACGAAAGTCTTCCCACCACGTCTGAGCCAAGGCGACGATTCGCTCCTGCGAGCGACTCTGCGCTGCACTGTCCTCGCCTTGCGGGTCAGCGTCCCTGCTGGGCTTACACGGCGACTCGTCGGACGATCCCTCCGGGGAAGGACCGCAGCACACACTCCGAAGCCGGGATGCTTCTCGCAAGTCCGCCGGCACGTTGCTGTCGCACCAGCGCTCGACCGCGTTGGCTCTCGGTGCGAGTTCCTCCGCGTCCGCCGCTACGCTCAGCAGAACAGCACGCTCTTCTTCGCTGATTCCCTCCCTCACGGCCAAGGCCCGCACCCGCTCCGCGAACCACTCAAGGCGTCCGGCGAACAGATTGAGCGAGCCCCGACTCATGCGCGCGCGCCCCTGCCCTTCGTCTGCACCTCGGGCTTGCGCGCGGTGTAGACGAGGCAATCGCCATCGACCTCGGGCTCACCCAAGGTCGCGCTCGCGAGGAAGGGATAGTTGGGCTGGTACATCTGCAACGCCTGCAGCGGCGGCAGATGCGGCGCCGGGTCGTCAAGCACCGTCGCGCCGAACTTGAACTTGCGGGTCAGGGGCGTCAGAGAGGGCTGGGTCATGGCGGTCATCCGAACAGGTTGAGGGTGGATGCAGCGGTCGGCACGCCAGCGGTTGATGGCGGCGTAGCGGTAGAGGCAGGCGGCAACTCGGCCGTATCGGCGCCCTCCTCCTCGACTTCCTCGTCATTCTCGTTGGACCGCGGGCTTGCCCCAGCGGCGGCCGTTGCGGCTTTCGGCTTCTTGGCCTTCGAGCGTGCATTGGCCTGGGCCTTGGCCGCAGCATCCTTCGCTGCCTGCTGGGCCTGTGCGAGCGCATCCAAATGGGCCTGCAGGTCGCTCAGCACGCCCGTGCGCGCCCCGGCATACTCCGTCAGCGCGGCAGCGAAGGCTGCGTCCGGGTCTTCGGCCGGAAGGACGATACGTAGGGGCTTGGCGAGCGCGGCCTGCAGCGTGGACACCGCGGGGTCGGTAGTGTCGGGGTCGAAGTTGCCGAGCGTGCTCACGATCAGCGCGGCGAGAGCCCCAGTCTGCTCGCGAGTCAAGGTGATGGTGACGCTCTTGCTGCCGGTCAGCAGCGGCGACAGGGCGGCGAGGAAGTTCATCGGATGCTCCTTGGTGGGCTCAGGCGCTCTTGCGCCACTCTTTGGCCTGCGCGGGCAGGGTCGCGGGAAGGAAGCCGGTGAAGTCGAAGCCGGCGGCCAGCACCTGCTCAATGAGGGGCTCCTTCTTCTGCGCGAGCAAATTGCGCAGGCGCTTCTCGCCGTCCTCCTGTCCCTTCATCCAGTCGCTGAAGCCGGACTCGTCCAGCAGGGCTTCGAGGCCCGCACGGGTGTAGGTCTTGAGGTACTCGGCGTCGATGCGGACATGCGGCACCAGATCCACCTGTCCCTGTTCGACCAAGAGCGCGGCCAAGGCGCGGCGGTCGAGGTGGCCGCCCGGCGCGTTGCGCCCCGGCTCGTGGTCAAACAGCAGAGCCGCGGCATCGACGATGGCGCGCTTTTGCTCCGTCGCATCGAGACCGACCAGCGCCGGCAGCAGGGCGGTGTCCTTGCCATAGCCGCGCTTCGCGCCCTTCAGACCCAGCGCCTTGCTGAGATCCGCGATGGAGCCGCCGCTCTCGGCGGCGATCAGCCGCATGAGCCCGTAGAGCGCGAGGCCCAGCACCGCCTGACCGTCCTGCTTGATGCGGCTCACCGCCGCCCGGCGAACCACGGCGGCGTGCTGCTCGGTGACCGCAGAGGGCGCAGCGCGCACCGCGCCCTCGGCCGCCGGCCTGGACTTCGGCTGCGGCGCGGGCGCAGGGGGCTGCCCTGCCGCCTCGGGCGCCACGGGTGCGGCCTCCCCGGTCGTGACGACCACCGGCACGCTGCGCAGGGCGGCGTAGGCTGCACGCTTCTCGCTGTTGCAGCCCGTGTTGAAGCAGCGCGGCTGCTCGACGCGGCCCGTTGTGGCACCCGGGCGATCATCGATCAGGGCCCCCCGGAAGGCACAGCCACGGCAGGCGGCGTACTGGACGCTGCCCACGCCCTGCTCGCCCGTCTCCACGAGCGCGACGGTGGCGTGTGCAGGCGTCTCGCTGACCAGCGCGACGACGGGGAAGTCCTCGGCCAGCGCCGCCTTCCGTGCCTCGATCGCCTTCGCGGTGTTCTCGGCGAAGCACGCACGGTTGGTGCATTTGGCATCGTCGATGTGCTGGTCGAAAAGCGAGCGCTGCACTTCGCTGTTGTACGGGCAGCCGGTGCAGCCCGCTGCCGTGCGGTCGAAGCAGGCAGTGGAGAGCGGCGTGGCATAGCTGTTCAACTCGCTGCGCAGTGCCGCCACCGAGGCGTTCTTCGCAACCACGTTTGCCAGCACCTTCGCCTGGTCGGCCTCGGGCAGCGTGGCGAGGAGTTCGGCATGCCCCAGCAGGATGGTGCCCTGCATGACCGCATCCATCACCGCCGGGATCGCGCAGTTCAGGCGCACGCGGTGTCGCAGCTTCTGCACGCCCCAGCCCAGCGCCCGCGCCGCCGCCTCGTAGTCGCCCTCGAACGCGGCGATGTGCTCAGCGGCTGCGATGGCTTCCTCGGGCACGGTGAGGTCGGCACGGTCGGTATTCTCCAACAGGGCCGCACGCCGTGCTTCCTGATCGCTCAGGTGACGCACCAGCACCGGCGCCTCCTTGATGCCGAGCGTGCGCAGCGCCCGCAGGCGCCGCTCACCCGCCACCAACAGGTAACGCCCGTCGCCCGCCGGGCGGACAAGAAGCGGCATCAGCAGCCCGTTGGCGGCGATGGATTCGACGAGCCGTGTGAACTCCGCATCCGCGAAGTGCTTGCGCGGGTTGTGCCCGGCCTCGACCTCGATAGCAGACAGAGGAATCGTGCAGGCCGCGTCGCGGCTGTCGGCAGCGCGCCCCTGCGTCGGCAGGGGAGCATCATTGGCTTCGAGCATGACAGGTGTCCGTTGGGTCAGGTGACGCCATTCCGCCATGCCGTCCGAGGGGCTCAAGTTGCGCAATGCCGACCGAAACGCCGTCTCGCCGCTGTGCAGAGCCCCTTGATCTTGGCCGCGCCCGGCGCTCCGTCACGATCTGTTTAGTTCTAGTTCAGCCCGATTCGAGGCGTCAGGACGCGTCAAGACGCGTCAAGACGCATCAGGAAACGTCATAACAGTCGCAGCCTCAGGCAGTGTTGCGCCGGTGTGCTCAATGTCCTCTTGCGACGGGTAGGTCGCCTCCAGACGATGGGGTTGCACCATCCACCCACCAAGGACGTTATCCATATGAACACTGTCGCCTCGATCCTCATGGCCTTGAACCTGTCGTCTTCGGACCACCTCGGCGCGTGTGAAACCCCAGACAACGCCAACACCAAGTGCTTCGTGCCTCTCGTCGCCGCGTTGGACATGGCGCTCGAATGCCTTCCACTGAACGCCATCGAATGTCGCGTTCAGCGGGCCTAGAACGGCCGTGTCGAGCTGGCGCCCAGCTTCCGCATCGCGATCGCCTCCGGGGACCATGATGGCGTCGCATCGCTCGCCCCCTGGAGCGGTGACTCCACGACGCTATCCCAGCGGCCCTTCGCGCAGGCGGCCGCGATCCTGTCTGCCTGCGGTGCCTTTTTTCGCGCACCTGACGGAATGGCAGTCCCGCTCCTCGGTCGAGGTGGTGGACGCGCTGTTCGAGATGGCGAAGGCCTCGGCGACGGCACGCGGGGTTACGGACCCCGAGGAGCTCGCCGTCTCCGCCCAGGCCCTGGCCGACCATGTAGTGCAGCTGCCGGACGACTGGACCACCGACGACTACTTCGGCCTGTCGGATGCGGACGCCTGCGCGCTCCGCGCCCATCTGTCGGTGTTGACGGCCGCATCGCGAGACGCACTCGCGCAGGCGCTCCTCGGTCGCAGCGTGCACGCCACCGCCGAGGCCTGACACTGGCGGCCACTGGGTACCGCCCGGGGCATGACGCCCCGGGCACGGTCCCAGCGCGAGAGCCAAGCCGCCGTTCCGGCCGGCGGCATGGGGACAGGGTTTGCGGTTCGGTCGGACCTGACCGATCTCCCCGCACCATGCCATCTCGCAGGTCCACGCTGTCCGTGCACGCGACCCAGCGAGTCGCCGAGCGATTCCGGACTCCGCCGAGGAACTCCTCGAGCTCCTGAACACCGGCCAAGGAAAGCGGATCGGAAGCACACACGGATCGCATCTCGTGCATCGGCTCCCGTGGAGCCACATCGACGAGGACCTGATCGTGGCTATGTAGGACATCCGCGACGACACGGTGCTGACCTTGCTGCCGCTCGAGATGTATCGCCGCAACTTCGAGAAGAACCTCACCGAGCGGTGGATGCAGAAGGTCATCAACAGGATGGTCCATGCAGGGCTTGCGCCTGCCCCGCTGTGGAAGCCCGGCGTGACCGACGAGCGGATGATGGTGGAGGGCATCACGGCTCCTGTCACGATTGGCTCTCGGCGCGTCCCGGTGGAATCGGCCGACCTCCGTCCCGCCGGCGAGAAGCGCGAGTTCTGGGTATGGGTGACCGAGCAACTCAAGGCCCGTGGCGGTGCCGTGGAGGATCTGGTGGCGGTCCACGACAAGTTCACCGGTGGTGACTTCGAGGAGATCCCTTTCGCCGTGGACACCCTCGCGGTGCGAGAGGCAGCGACTGGATAGGGTGGAGCCCAGCGCCAGCATCATGCGACGCGCTCTGCGCCCTCCAGGATGACGAAGCCGCGCCCAACCTCAATCGGGATCAATCTCAGGGGCCACCATCATCGCCAGCAGCGCCCGTTGTGCCGCCTCGAAGGCGGGCCGCGTCGGCGCCACTTCGCCGAGCAGCATCGTCGCTTCCCGATGTAGCGCGCCCGTGCGCTCCAGCGTGTCGACCAGGCTGCTGGAGACCAGCGGCAGAGCCGTGGCTGCCGGATAGGCAGCGGCCTTGAGTGCGGCGGCCCACCCCTGACACAGCGACGCCAATGTCGCGGCTGGCATCAGCGCCGCCGCGGCGATTGCATGCGCAGCACGCGCGTGTCGCAACTCGACCCGCTCGCGTGCCAGCGGGCTCGCGCAGGCCAGGAGATCGCCGAGCACCTGGTAGCGTGGATCCGCGACGCGCACCGGGCTGCCGCCAAGCCGCAGCGGTGCGTGCCTCGTGACATCGCCGGCGGCGTGCGCCGGCAGCAGGACGTCGTCGCTGCGCAGCCGGTAGAGGCGCGTGGCCTCAGTCGGCCGGGTCAGCCCGTCGGCCAACACAAGGGTCACCCGCCAATGCCTGGGGTGGACGCATTCCAAGGGCCAATGGCCCGAGCGCGGGCAGGTGCTAATCCCATCGGGCAGCGGCGCGCGACCCCGCTGCCAGCCCTCGGCGAACAGACACTCTGCGATCGATACTGCCGTGGCCGCCCAGTCGTCATTGGCCAGCGCCAGCGTGAAGCGGGGTGCGCTGTGTGGCTGCAGCAGCGCGGAAGGGCACAGGGCAATCCGGGTTGCAGCAGGTCCCACGACGACGCAGCGCTCAAGCAGCGCCGACGGCAGGGCCTGTTCGAGTTCGGCAAGGCCGTCGACCAGCCTCGCGAAGGAGGTCTCCGAGCGCTTGGGCATCTCAGTGCGCAGCGCCGCCGGGCACGCGATGGGGCGCTACCCTTGCAGAGCCCCGGCTCCCTCGACTGCTCATGCTCTCGCTCCTACTCATGACTGCCCTCGCAGGCGGCTGCGCTGATCCGGCGGCCTACTACGCGGGCCTCGACACATCGACGGCAGCCGCCGCCCGCGCGAGCCTCCATGCGCGCATCCGCGGCCACACCCGAATCCCCTACACCAGCACCTCGCAGCTGGACGTATGGTCGGTCCTCGAGATCACCGACGAGGACCCGGCAGATCCGACGCGCGTCCTGGACGTGTATCGGAACGCCTCGTATGCGAAATCCGAGCGGCCCTACCAGCGAGAGCATAGCTGGCCGAGCAGCCTCGGGTTCCCGAACGACACCGCCAGCAACTATCCCTACACCGACGTCCACCACCTGCACCTCGCCGACGGCAGCTACAACGCGAGCCGCGGCAACCTGCCGTTCGATTGGTGCACGGCCGCGTGCGCCGAGCGGCCTACCGTGGAGACCAACGGCCAGGGCGGCGGCACGGGCGTGTACCCCGGCAACTCCAACTGGCGCGCGAGCGATCGCTGGGAGGTGTGGCGAGGCCGCAGGGGCGACGTCGCCCGCGGCCTGCTCTATCTCGACGTGCGCTACGAAGGGGGCACTCACCCCACTACGGGTCATGTCGAGCCCGACCTGGTGCTCACCGACGATCGATCCCTGATCACCACCTCCGGCGGGGTCAACGCGACCGTCGCATACATGGGCCTGCTCTCCATCCTGCTGGAGTGGCACGTGCTCGACCCGCCTGACGCTCGCGACCACGCTCGTAACGCCGGCGCGTGCGCCGCTCAGGGGAACCGGAATCCTTTCATCGATCGACCTGAACTTGCACCGTGTGTGTTCCTGAACAATTGTCCAGCTGCGATATTCGCTAGTGGCTTCGAAGTTGCGGACTATCCTTCAGTTGTCAAATCTCTCTGGCCATAAAGCCATGCGCGATAATCCCAACGCGGGTCAGACGCCACTAGCCCTTTGGTGGTGTATGCGCGATCCAACGCGGGTGCGCTTCGCCTCACGATCACCGCGGCACCCGCAACGGCTCAGAGACGGGGAATTCCCAACGAGGCCGCAGCGGCGGCAACCGGCGTAAGCCAACGCCACCCCCCAGACGTAATCGCGGGCGCCCTGAGGTCTTCAAGCCAAGCGTCCCGCGAGCCTCGGCGATGCCCGGTGAAGCGCAACGTGTAGTTGATAGGTTCACCATTGAGTCGGTCGCGCAGGGAAGGTGCAACGCGCACAAGGTGAGCTTCGTTGGCATAGCGCGAGGCATCCATATCCATACCTTCGACTTCAAAGATCCAGCGATAGTTTTCAACGTCGACAAGGTCAAATGCCCTCGCGATCTCCAGCGCTGCGGTGATGGCCCACTCCTCGCTGCCAGAAAGGTAGCATCCACCGTTCCAGGGTTGGCGGACATAGACAACCCGCGGCACCTCGAAATGCCATGCACATCCCTTCGCTGTTCCGGTGGACAGGGGAAGGCTGAAGCGCAGCGCTGACTGGCAGATGTCTCGGTCGTCGAGAATTCCCGAGTCGATCAGAGATCGCCACGCGTGGTCCGCGCAAAGGACCTCCACTGATTCGAGGGGGATGCCAGAGCTAGAGAACCTGCCGCCGCTCCCCTCCAACCGCGATGGGCGGTCGATCACGGATGCCACAATGCCTCCTTCACCCGTGTGCTCATCCACAGAGAACCTGAACCACCGGTCGCGAAGATCTTGGACCCGAATCCTCAACAGCGCCGAGGGAGCGGCGCTGAAGCTATACCTCGTCAAGGCGGTGGGCAGGTCCTGCCAGAAACAGATGCGGAAGTGCGCTGCGCCCAAGGCTTCGGCCTCTCGCCGAATGGGGTCAAGGCCAGGGTGATTCGTGGTACCCGCAACCCCCTGATCGAGCAAGGCTCGGTAGAACTTGTCGGGTGGAATCTGTCGCAATGTGCGGAGACTGTCGCCTCGATAGAGGTACTCATGATTGTCAGCCAAACTCATCTTGATGACCTCCACAATGAAAATTCGCAAGCGTAGTCCAGGTCTGACCTTGCGCAACCCTGAAGGGTGGCAGCCAGAAGTATCGCCGAACGCGTTTCAGTTGAGATGCCGCTCAGGATCTCGCAGCACGTTGACTGCCGGTAAGGGTTTCCTTCAGTACTGACCATGGTCGGCAAGATAGATCCCAGTGCGCTGATTCGCCCTCAGCCTTCCAGCGGGGTGCTGTTTTCGTGCGTCGCCATGCCCTCCAAACGCAGACTTCACGCCCGAGAAAGAGAAGCTGCAGCTTGACCTCATTCCAATGTCCTCGGGTCTCGGCTCGCCCGAAGATCACATCACCGACCTTGAGTCCCAACGCACGCGCCTGCTTGGCTGGGCCGCTCGCTACCCCGTGATTCCTCAACATGGTTACCTGGCCTCTCGTCAGTGGGCAGTGGGAGCGTCCCTGTCCCGCTACTCCCTATCGCTTGGGATCAGCATAGTGGCTCGCTCGCCCACTTCCGGAATGAGCCTTGCATTCCAGAGATTTCCGCCGACTTTGGCCCGCGATCACCCTCGTGCCAGATGAGGCCTTCGGACCTGCGCTCGTATCGTGGCCAGATTCCCCGCAAGGATTCCCCAACGCACCCGGGCACATGCTCGAACGTGCGGGCCGCGGCGGGGCATCCCTGCCCTTCCCTCTTCTGCGCCATCCTGGCGCCTACTCCGTCCTGGAGATCGAAGGTCGACCCGCCGTTCCACGTCCATGTGGGTGGGCATCCTGCCCCGGCGCCGGTCGGTCTCACCGCTTGAGATCGACAATGGACTAGCGTTGGCTGTCGGCAACTTGCGCCAGGATTTGCGGTGGGTATCTGAACGTCTCGGGAGTCCGTGGGTTTCCGGTACCGACGCCGTGGCAGCCGCCAAGTACCGTGCGGCCAACACCACTCGGAGCTCAAACCATGCAACCCATAGAACCTGGTGCTGCGCGTGCCGCATTCGAGGCCATCCTCGAACACGAAAGGCGCTACAACATCGAGCACGGAATCCTGGTAAGCGAGATCCGAGTGATCGATCACCTGCTGGCGCGCGGCCTCGAGCTGCAGGACGCCTACAAGGAACTGCACCAGAAGCTTTCTGCTTACCCCAATGCTCTCTGGCGCTTCCTGCGACGTGTTCTGAGTTGTGCTGCCCACTGGAGCCAGTCGCGCCTGCTTCAAGAGCGACAAGCGGCGCACGAGCTCAAGGTCTTGAATGCGTCCATCGCCAAAGCCGCCGTAGAACTTGCGTCTTTGCTCGAACGGCGAGCACATGTGCGCAATGGGTCGGCCTTCAGTGACAACACGCTGTACCACCCCATCGAGCTCATAAAGGAGGCCGCGCGCGGCCACCACCTATTCGAACACTGGGTTGCTAGACCTCTCGAAGACCTGAGCTGCAGCTTCGACCTCAAGTACTGGCCAGGCTTGGATGACCTTCTGCGGGCCTTGGCGCGCGATGCCGCACGCGCCGAGGTAGTTCCCACCGATCCTCTGACTGCCGCTTCAACGATGAGCGCTCGCCCATCGCGGGCTGATGTGTTCCGGGCCCTTTTCGCTGACCTTGAGGACGAAGGGCGCGGATGTGAGCCCAGCTGGCCTGAGGACTTTCGCCCAACCGATGCAACGGTCGCAGCGTTGATGAACTGCGCGCTTGATCTGGGCCCGGACGAGATGGTGGGCGCGGAGTACGTGAAGGGACTTCGCCAGCGCGATCGCGCGAGAACATCGAGGTGACCTCCGAGCCAGCCGATGGTGCGCCCGTTGCGAGGCGGCTTTCAGTGTCCGCATGCGACCACGACGCTACCGCAACGGTGCGCCCGAAATCAGATGGATGGGGCGTTCGTCTGCGCGGCACGAATCGCCCCACCTTCTCGCGTCACCTGGTTTCGAATCCGTCCCTTAGAACTCCCCCGCGAACTGCCTTGATGTAGACCGCGCGGTCGTCGAACGGGTTGTTCACCACAGTGCCTGGCGTCGCTCGAACCTCGGCGTTGATCTGCACAAAGTTCGCCTCAGGCGGGCTCGTAGCGTTCAGCACCACCCTCACGAAGCCAGTTCGTTCCAGGTCGAGGGTGGCGACCGTGATGCCGTCTTCTTCGCTCAGAACACAGTCAGATCCGCCTGAGACGAGGCACTGCAAGCTGTCTACCTCGATGCCTTCGGGCTTGGGGATCATCACCTGTACGCCCTGTGCCACCGCCGGGCCATAGTTGGTGGCCACCACCTCATAGCTTGCTGACGAATCGTTGCCCGAGGTTCTGCTGATACTCACCGAGAGATCCACGGCCTGCGGCGAACTCGGCATGTTCACAATGAGGGTCTTCGTCACGCTCGTGTCGAGCCCGCCATTCGCGGTGCCAGCGTCATCGCGGGACGCTAGATCAATGAACACGGTGCCCGACTGACCATTCAGGTCGAGATCGAGGGTGTCCGCCTGGATGCTGTAACGGGCGCCGGTTACCTGCAGGTTGCCGCTGGCAGGCCGCACCGTTATCAGCGGCGTCAGCCCCTGGCCAGATTCATTGGCCGGTCCCGGCGCCAGGAAGCGCAGCAAGTTCAAGGCCGTCAGGCGAGTAGCACCCTGCTCGGCCTGAAGGTTCGTACGCTCCAGTTCGAAGCGCGGCGGATCGTTGACCGGTGTCACGGTGGCATTGATGAAGATCGTCTGCTCCTCCCCGACGGGATCCTCTACCCGCAGCACGTATCGCGCCTCTCCTGCCTGATCTGGGTGGGGAACGATGCGCAGCGGGCGAACCGGGCCCCCCGTACGGATTTCGTTGCTGGCTGCGGTGATGTCAAAGAGCAGCAGATTGGTGTTCTGCAAGAACACCAGCAGGTCCTTGGCTGGGTCGTTGGGGTCACGAACGTCGATCGGCACGACGGTCTCGGAGTCCTCGAGCAAAGCAACCGAGGGTGGCGCATCGATCTCGGGCGGTGCGTTGCGCGTGAGCGAGAAGCGGTAGGTACGGATGGTCCCCACCTGAGAGGTCACCTCTATCTCGATCGGTGGCGGGGAGCCCGTCACGTCAATCGGCCCGGCCACCTGCCCGTCCGCCACGGGCTGACCGTTCACACGGATCGTAGAGCTCGGCTGCATCGGGATCGGCGCAACGGTGACGCTCGTCTCCGTGCTGCGCAGACGGAACTCGTACTCCTGGATCGTGCTGTCGAAGCTGGGGAACAGGCGTCCGCCGCTGATGCCCGGGCTCAGCAGGGTCGCGTTCGACGATCGGCCCAGCAGGAAGGCCGCATAGACTTCACTCGTGCCGTCCTCCGCGATCACCTGGAAGCCAACGCCCAGCGACGCGGACGGCAGCAGGATCGGCGGTGTGCTCTGGCCACGAGGGATCTCGATGGTGCTGGGCAGCGCGATGCTGGCAAACAGCACACGTGCGCGCGGATCGCTGGCGATCGGCGTAAAGGTGACCGCTTCGCCAAGCTCACCGCGTACGTCGTAGCCCGTGCGAAGTGGAGAGAAGGCGGGTTGGAGCTCGCCGCCCGAGACACTGAGACCGCTGAGCGACTTGTCGCTGCTCGGCTCGCGAATGATGTAGAGCGTACGCTCCACCTCAGCCGAGCCGTCCGCTTTCCGGACGCGAAGCGGCAATGCGAGCGGAGCAGTCGCGGGGTACGGTGTCTCGACGCTGATTGAGCGGAAGGTGTCGTTCGCCAGGGGCTCACCGCCCAAGGTCATGGTGCTGGTCGGATCCGCCAGCACGAACTTCACGTCAATGCTCGACGCAGTCGGTGGAGCGATCGCCTCGAACGGGCCATCAAGCAGGGTTGTGGTTGAGCAGCAGAATCCCGTCGTCTCGAAAGCGGTGAGACGCAGAGCGGGATCGATCAAACGGCGGACGCTGAGCTCGTACGCACGACTCGATGTACCGTCCTGCGAGGTGACGCGCAGCACGACGTCCACACCCTGCACCGGGACGTTGATTGGCCCGAACGGTTGCCCTGAGGGGGCGGCCACCGCAGCCTGCGCACCCACGATGACCTCGATGTTCGCATCAGCGTCGGCGGCCGTCGGAACGATGCTGATCGCGGGCACCGCTTGCGGCAGTCCAAGCGACCAGGCTGTCGGACTCTCCTGCACGAGCGGATAGGTGGGGTCCGCATTGGTGAGACTCGCGAGGCTCGCATCGCTGCTGCGCGCGCGTACGATCTCGACCGTGTACTCACGCGTGGTGACGCCATCCTCAGCGGTCGCGCGAATCAGGATCTCGTTGACCGCGGGCTCGAACAGCGGCACCGGAACCCCCTCAACCGGCACCCCAGCCGTCGCTGGCAAACCTGCCACCGTGAACCTCGTCGTCGGTTCCACCGGGGTCGCCGAGATACTGACACTGGTCTGTGATTTGGGCACAAGGACGCGCATGCGCTCGACGCCGGTGGGATCGAAGCCGATGCTCGCTGTTCCCGGCACGACTTCCACCGTCTGGATCGTGGGGTTCGAGCTGACCTGTGCGATCAAGGTGAACACATAGAGGCGGGTCGTGTTGCCGTCTGACGAGCTGACCTCAAGGCGCACGTCGAGTGGCAAGTCATCGACGTCGACGGCCAGCTCTTCGCCGCCTTCGCTGGCCACGTTGGCGCCGTTGAGGCGCACCGTGGCTGCCGTGTCCTCGGCAACCCACTCGATGTAGACGGCGTTCAGTGACGAGGGCACCGTGGCGGAATAGGCCGTGGTCGCGGGATCGAACTGCAGGTCCACCTGCCCGCTCGTCAGGTCATTGCCCCAGAAAATGGCGACGCTGCCCAGGTTGGCATTGGTGCCTTGGGCAGCGGCAATGCCGCTGAGTCCGAGCAGGATCACAAAGGTCCAAAGTACGCGAAGAGTGCCCACAAAGAGTCCTCACTAAGCCAGTCACAGTTGGGGTCGCGGCCCGCTCCGCCGTGCGCAAGATGCGTTCGGAATGGGGTGGGGCCGCGTGGTCTAGGGGTTAAAGCTCTGTCGAAACGTATCTACGGCAAGCGGTCGTACTGCGTCACGCATCATCCGATGCCTTTGCCGCCTGTTCCCATGAGGCCGAGCACCTCGTCCGGCGACTTGCTGACCTGAGCGGACATCCGAAGGATGTTGTCCTGCATGCTCATCGGCTGTGCCAAGGAGTTGAAGTTGCGCGAGCGGATAGCGTTGGCGACCGGATGACCTTCGCCATCACTGAAGAGCAGACGTCCCGTGATCACGCCCCGTTTCCAGCCGGTCACATCGCTGGCGAGAGAGAGCTGCTGGTGCACCACCAGGCGCAGCGCACTGGCCAAGAGCTCGCCGGCCTGGCCGTCGAGCTTGCGGTCGGCGAGCGAGATGAGGCGGTAGATCGCAGCCTGCGGCGACAGGGCATGCAGGGTCGTGATCACCAGCAGCCCATTGACCGCCGCCTGTATCAGTTCGGCCGCCGTCTCGGCGTCACGCACCTCGCCGACGAAGAGCATGTTTCCGCGGGTCGTCGGGAACGAACGCAGCGCGCCGCGCATGGCACCAGCCCAGCCGCGATCACGCTCGAAAGGCGCATCCCAATTCACGGAGGCCCTCCAAAGGCAGCTCGGCGGGGTTCTCGACCGTCTGCCCATAGCCTCCGAACTTCTCGCTGCGGGAGCGGACCATCGCTGACGCCGCCGTTGTTTTGCCCTGCCCTGCCTCTGCAGCGAAGATGACGAGCCCGCCGGCGAGCAGTGACTTGGAGGCGAAGATGCCCGCCCACATCGGCGGGAACTTGAGATCCGACAAGGTCGGGCACTGTAGCGGGATATGCCGCAGGTTCACCTCCGGACCGGACTCAGTCATCTTGCGATGCGCTCGGTAGCGCCGTCCGTCGAAGAGCACGGTGTAGTCGCTGTCGATGGACTGTGCATCCTGCTGCCAGACGTCCTCCGCCAGTCGAGCCATCCAGGGTTCAAGCGGTGTATCGCGAACCCAAATGACATCGGGCGTGCCAGCGAAGCAGTACACCCCCGACCCCGGCGTGTTCGCAGGGCCGCCGTCTATCGGCGTCGCGGGGATGTAGATGTCGGTGATCTGGTCGATTTGCGACTGGGGTTCTGCGGCTTCCATGAGGCATATCCGCTCAGAGGGTTTCGAAGCGGACGGTGTTGGCCTGGGCACTGCTGCACCAGCTCGTGACCGTTGCGACATTCAGCTGCGTCCCCTCGGACGTCACGCGACGCGTGAGGCCCAGCAGGTTCGGCGATGCGCCTGTCGCGGTGCCCGTCGCTACCCCGCGATAGCTGGCGCCGGCCTGCATGATCAGCGACGTGCAAGCATCACGGGGCAGCCCATTGAACTGCACGAAGAAGCCCGCGTCGGCGACCACCGAAACCCCATCCCAATTGTTGACGTTGACGAACATCGCCCCACCCCACGGATGTATCGCGGTCCAGTTGCCTGGTGAGATCTCGCGCGCTATCGCCGCCGGGATGACGCCGAGCTGCACCGCTGTGCTGGTATTGAGCCCAGCGTAGGTGTCGCGCACGCTGTAATGGGTACGAACGCTGGCCTCGATGGTGGCGAGCAAGTTGAGGGCCTGGTTGGTCGCGGTCTGCTGCTGCCCACTCCGCGCCAAGGCGCCAACGACCGCCAGGGCGCCCATCAGGAGGCCCAAGGCGACGAGCGCTTCGAGAAGCGTCATCCCTGTCTGTCTATGTCGCATCTG
>VFQU01000367.1_pt1 | contig 42647 bp, 29 predicted proteins | sample 3512311 | NCBI WGS metagenome assembly VFQU01 (sample SAMN10412377, study PRJNA504923) | tailings metagenome | isolation source: Relicate 3 Philex TSF3 active mining site | place: Philippines: Tuba, Benguet | collected 2017-08-29
CGTCTGGATCTCGACATCCTCGGCGAGGCCGCCCTCGCGCAGGGCCACCAGCAGGCGCTCGCGGTCGGCGGGATCACGGTAGAGGCGCAGGGCAAGGTCGCCTTCCTGCAGACCGTAGAGCCGCTCGAAGGCCGGGTTGGTGTAGCGCAGGACCTGGTTGGCGGAGAAAGCCGTGGCGACCGGCGAGCGGTCGAGGATGAGCGCCAGCCGCGCGCGCTCGCGGCGCAGCGCTTCGTCGCGCTCGAAGCGCTCGGTGATGTCGCGGACCACCGCACAGACGCTGACGCCGCGGCCGCCGATCTCGGGAAGCGAGGCCAGCCCAGCCTCCATCGGAAACACCGTGCCGTCCCTCCGCTGACCGCGCAGCACCGCCCCCTCGAGCCCCATCAGGCGCGACTGCGCCGCTTCGGCGAAGCCCGATCTCAAGCCGACATGGCGCGCACGCAGGGCCTCGGGCACCAGCACCTCGACCGGCTGGCCCAGCAGTTCGCCGGAGCCATAGCCGAACATCGCCTCGGCCTTGGCATTGGTCATGCGGATGACGCCGTGTGCATCGGCGACCAGGATGCCGTCGGGCGCGTTGCCAAGGATGGCGGCATACCAGCGTTCGGTCTGGCGGGCCTGTTCGCGCTGGCGGATCGCCTCCCAGCGCAGGCCCAGCACCGGCAGCAGTCCGGCGAGCACCTCGAGCAGTTCGCGCGAGGGGGGCTTGAACAGGGCCAGCTCGACGCCCCCGAGGACGCTTCCGCGACTGTCGCGGATCGGCAACACCAGCAGCGCCTCGGGCGCGGTCTCGCCGAAGCTGGAGGCGAGCCGGAAGTAACCGGCCGGCAGGTCGTGCAGCACACTGACCTCGCCGCGCTCGAACAGCGGCTGGATCAGGCCGGCATCCTCCAAGCCCCGCGCCGACGCACCGTGGCTGGCGAGCACGGCCACCGCACCCTGCGGCTGGGACACCAGCACCGCCGCCGCCGGCGCATCGCACAGTCCGGCCAGCTCGGTGGCCAGATAGCGGCCGAACTCCGCTTCGCTCTGCTCGATGGGAAAGCCGGACAGGAGCAGGGTGATCCGTCCCTTCAGCCGCCGATCGCCCTCGGCTTCGATCGCTGCAAGGCGATGCTGCTCGAGCCGGCGGGCGAGCGCGCCGATCTCGTTGTCGAGCTGCTGCCACTCGAAGGCCTCACCGTGGCGGCCGCGCGCCAGCCCCTCGGCCTGGCGCACCAGGCCTGCCACCGGCACCACGATGCGCTTGTGGATGTAGAGCCGGAAGAACAGCAGCACGCCGAGCATGCACAGGCCGACCGCGGAGACCGCGATCAGGTCCTTGGCATCGCCCTGGCGCTCGAGGATGTCGGCGGCGTCCTCCAGCGCCGAGCGCATCTGCAGCGAGGATGCGGCCATCTGCTCGACAAAGCCGGCGCGCAGGCGCCGGTAACGCTCCCCCTGCAGCGCCGTGCGCAACTCGTCGACGGTGTCGCTCTGCACGGCCGCCGCCTCATAGGACGCGAGCCGCTTCCACGCGTGCAGGGCGGTCTGCAGGGGCACCGTGACCTCGCGCGGCGCGCCCACGGCCTTCAGCCGGTCGAGGCGCGCCTCCAGCGAGGTCGCCGAGGCTTCAAGGCGCACCAGCTCAAGCTCCGGCTGCAGGTGCGCATCGGACTGCAGCATGGCGTTGAGCGCCGCATTCGAGTGTTCGAGCGAGCGGTCACGCAGCGCATCGACGAACTCCTCGGCCTGCACGCGCTGGGCCTGCAGCACGTTGCGCTGGTCGGCTGACAGCAGATGCAGCAGCACCGCACCGACCGCGATCAGGAACAGCAGGCTCATGCAGAACAGGGCAAGGCGACTGATCTGGCGGATCTGCATGCATCGGCTCCGGGCTGTGTCGAGGGGACAGGCTCCCGTCCGTGGGGACCTCGCGCCTCGCTGCGCGGGCGCGCCGCTTCGCTCGGCCAGGCGGAGCGCGCGGCGGTGATGGCACCTGCGTCGGCCACCACGGCGAGGCCGCAGGCTTCGCGCGGAGGGCGGAAGCGATCGGGGTCAGCCCCACGAAGGGCTGTCTGTTGCCGGGGATCGCCTGCAAGCGGCATGCCCCGGCCCTGCGTCGCCAAGCGCCCTGCGCGCGGCGCACCGCCGGCCTGCCCTCGCCGATGCCGGGCCGCAAGCGCCTCGCGATGCCCGAGCCGTGCCGCACACCACCGGCGCTCGAAGGGTGACCCGCGCGCCGCGCGGGTCGGGCGCAGGCCCGATTGCGCCCACCGCGTCGCTCAGTCGTGGGCCGGAATCCAGGCTTCGAACTCGGCACCACCGCCGACCCGATTGCGGGCCCGCAGCCAGCCTCCGTGGCTCTCGCAGATGCCGCGGGCGATCTGCAGCCCGAGACCGGTTCCGCCGGCACCGGTCTTGGTGCCCGAGCTCTGCGAGAAGCGCTCGAAGATGCTCTCCAGCTCATCCGGCGGAATGCCTGGCCCTCGATCCATCACCCGCAGTCGCCAACCGCCATCGGCGCCCTCGATGCGCAGATCGACGCGGGAAGCCGGCGGCGAGAAGCGCACGGCGTTGGCGAGCAGATTGCGCAGCACCTGGGCCATGCGCACCGGATCCACGGCGCAGTGCGCGGCGACCGGCATGTCGAGGCCGATCGACGAGGCCAGCGCGATGTCGGTCTGGAACTCGGCGGCCACGCCGCGGGCGATCTCGACCAGGTCGGCGCGCACTCTGTGGATGGAAAAGCTGTGCGCTTCGATCTTCGCCGAGTCGAGCAGGTCGTTGACCAGCAGCAGCAGGTTGGCGGCGTTGCGCTCGACTTTCGCCAGATAGCTGCGCTGCCGCGCTTCCGGCAGGCTGGGATCGTCGATCAAGAGGCGCGTGAAGCCGAGGATGCCATGCAGGGGCGAGCGCAGTTCGTGCGACATGTTGGCGAGGAACTCGCTCTTGGCGCGATTGGCGGCGTCGGCCGATTCCTTGGCCGAAACCAGCTCGGCGGTGCGTTCGGCCACCGTGGCTTCGAGCCGCGCATTGAGCCGGCGCAGGGAATCCTCGAGCGCCTTGCGCTGGCTGATATCGCTGACCATGACCAGCCAGCCCGGCGCGCTGTCCTCCTCCCGCCGCAGCGGAATCAGCGCGATGTCGCACAGACGCTCGCGATCGTGCCCGTCCAGCAGCACGCTCTCCCGGCGGATCACATAGCTGCGGATGGCAGCGCTGCCCAGCAGCGCTTCGACGTCGTCGCGCCGGGCGAACAGACTCTGGAAGGGCCGGCCCGCGAGGCTCTGGTAGCCCTCCAGGATTTCGTGCAGGCGCGGACTGCAGTAATCGATGCACAAGCCCTCGTCGAGGGTCAGCATGCCGTCATGGGAGGCCTCGAGGATGCGCGCGTAGCGGTCGTTCGATCGCTGCAGGGCGAGACTCTGGCGTGTCTGCACGCGTTCCTGCCACTTGCGCGCGCTGATGTTGCGCACCAGCGCCACCCAGACCCGAGCCTCCTCGTCGAGCGTGTCGGTCGGTGTGAGCGAGAGCGAGAGCCAGCGCCCTTCCGCGGGCGCGAACTCCAGCTCGATCGGCCGCTGGCGGCGGATCGCGTCCTGCAAGGCTGCCAGGGTTTCGCCATCGCCCCAGCTGCCGTCGAGGAACGCAGGCGTCTGTCCCACCGATGCACGCCCCTGGTTCAGGAGCAAGTCGAAAGGCGGGTTGGCGAGCAGCACTTCGAGCCGACCGCCCGCGCTGCCGCGTGCGATGGCGAGGCCATCCTGGATCTGCATGATGCCGGTCTGCAGGAGACAGACATCGTGCTCGGCCCGACGCCGCTCCTCGTCGAGGGCCAGGAGGCGCCACTGCACGCCCAGCCGGCGCGCCGCCTCCAGATGCGTCGGGCTCCAGGGCGGCGATTCGTCGCGACGCACCTCGCGCCACTTCGCGAAGGAGCGCCTCGGCCCCAAGCGCTCGGTGCCGGCGGCAGGCTCCATCGGCGAGGTGGGGTCGCCACCCCAGAACACCGAGCGGGGCACTTCGCGACGCCACAGCAGCAACCCGCTGCCCGCCCGCGCGAAAGGAATCCACAGCGCACCGGACACCGCCGAGCCCGGCTCGACCACGCCCGCCGAAGCCAGCGCCGATGAGGCCAGCGGCGCATCGCCGCCGTGCCCAAGAAAATGCGCGACACAGGCCGCCAGCGGCCCCTGCAGCCCGAGCTCGACGGGCTCGGCGCGCCCGTCCTGCACCAGCAGTCCGCCGTCCGCCTCGAACCAGGCCAGGATCTCGCCCTTCAGCGCCTGCCAGGCTGCAGTGACGCTCCGGAACTGGCTGCCCTGGGACTGCAGCCGCTCGATCAGGTCCAGCAGGTTCTGGTCATCGGCGAGGCGCCGCCGATAGTCGAGGGCAAGCAGTCGGGCGCCAACCAACTGGCCCATCACCCGGCAGGTGACGCGCAGCGCATGGACGATGGCATGGGGCGGCACCCGCGGCAGCTCGTCATGCGCGACCAGCAAGCCCCACAGACGGCCATCCACGAGCAGCGAGATCGCGACGGTGGCGCGCACGCCCATGTTGCGCAGGTACTGCAGGTGCATGGGCGAGACGCTGCGCAGCAGGGCGTGGCTGAGGTCCGGGGCGGGCTGGCCTTCGGCGATGCCCACCAGCGGCATGCCCTCGTCCTCGGCATCGGCGATCACCCGCAGGTGCACGCTGGCATACAGGCGCCGCGCCTGCGGCGGGATGTCCGAGGCGGGAAACTGCAGGCCCAGGTAGGCGACCGGCTCGCCGGCGCGCACCTGCTCGGCGATGACCTTGCCGTTCCAGTCGGCATCGAACTCATAGGCCATGACGCGCTGGTAGCCCGTCATGCGCTGCACTTCGGTGCAGGCGATCTCGCAGAGCTCGACCACGCTGCCCGCCACCGCGAGCTTCTGCGAGAGGCTGTCGATGAGACTGGCGGCGTCGGTTTCGACGAATTCCGGATCGACCAGGGTGGGCTGCAGCTCGACGATCAGCGCCGCATCCCAGGCGTGCACGGAGGCCTCGAGCACGACCGCGACGGGTCCGAGCACGACCCGCGTCTTCAGCCGCACCGGCGTGCCGTCCGGCCATGGCCCCTGCGCGGCGGCGCTGCGGGCGAGCTCATCGAGGCGCGGGCTGAGCCGGGCCAAGGCGCGGCCCAGCAGCTGCTGCGGAGCGATGCCGAGCACCGCCTCGGCGTTCATCGAACACATCGCGATGCTCGCGTCCTCACCCCTGCAGACCAGGATCACGCCGTGCGACTGCGAGCGCCCGAGGCGATGGATGGGTTCCTCAGCGCAGGCCCGCTCGGCCGCTTCGAGAAGTGGATCGGCCTTCATGCCGTGGCCTCGAGCGCCGGCGCGCCCGCGCTCAGGGCGGCAAGGGTGAAACGGAAGTCGGCCACCGCGAGTTCGACGGCAGCGCTCTGCGACGGCCCCTCGAGACGGTCGAGGACCCGGCAAATGCGCGGCCAGTCGCTGCGTCGGACCAGCGCCGCATCGAGGAAGGCCCTCGGCAGGTCGAGCCTCGCCGCGTGCCGATCGAGCTGCCGGGCCACGATCGACAGCCCTGCCTCGGCGCCGCGCACCACGTAGATGCGGCCCCAGATCGCATCGGGATGGACAGGCACCGGCGGCGTGGGCGCAGCGAGGGGCCAGGCGACGGAAAGCGCCCGCAGGTCCTGCCGCAGGCTGCCCCAGGCGTCGGCCGAGGCCAGGGCGGGCAGTCGGGGCGTCTGCTGCAGGCGCGCGGCGAGCGGCGCGATGCCGGCGGCGAGCGCGACGAGGTACTGCCCATAGCTCGCCGCCGACAGCGGGGCGCCGAGCAGCCGCTGCATGACCGCGGTGCCCTCGACCGCCGCGTGCAGGCCACGCGTGGCGGTGCGCAGGGCCTCAAGTCCCGCGGGCATGCGCCACCTCGACAGGCGCCCACCGCGCCTCGAGTTCATGCGCCGGCACCGGCCGGCCGAACAGGAAACCCTGGAAGCAGGCGCAGCCCATCGCCAGCAGGACATCGCGCTGCGCGGCGGTTTCAACGCCCTCGGCGACCACGTCCATGCGCAGCGAATGGGCCAGCTGCACGATGCTCAGCAGCACCGCACGCGCGCCTTCGTCCTGCTCGGCGTCGACGACGAAGCTGCGGTCGATCTTGAGCAGGTCCGCGGGAAAGCGGCGCAGGTAGCCCAGCGAGGAGTAGCCGGTGCCGAAGTCGTCGATCGCCAGCCCCACCCCGTCGGCCTTGAGCGACTTCAGCACGTGGATGGCGTAGTCCACATCCTGCAGCAGGGCGCTTTCGGTGATCTCGATCTGCAGGGCCGACGGCTCCACCCGGAAACGCTCGAGCGTGCGTTTGAACTGCCCGCGGAAATCGCTCTGGTTGAACTCGTAGCCGGACACGTTGACCGCGACCACCGGCGCCCGCCAACCGCACTCCCGCCAGCGCACGACCTGCGCGCAGGCCTTCTCGACCACCAGACGGCCCAGGTCGGGCATGAAGCCCGCGCGCTCGGCGATCGGAATGAAGCGCGCCGGCGACACGTTGCCCAGCGTGGGCGACTGCCAGCGCAGCAGGGCCTCGACGCCCTCCAGCTGCGGCGCACCGTCCAGCAGACGCACCTTGGGCTGGAACACCAGATGGAACTCGTCGTTCTGCAGCGCACTGGCGCAGGCCGATTCGAGCAGCATGTCGTCCTGCATCTGCCGCGCCATCGCCTCGGAGAAGGCCCACACGGTGCCCCGGCGCTGGCGCGCGGCGGTGAATGCCGCCGCCGCCGCATGGTCAAGCAGCTCACTGGCGCTGCGGCCGTGTTCCGGCGCGATCGCGAGCCCACCGGTGACGCGATGCGCATGCTCGCCGCGGCCGACCCGGAGCGGCTGTGCGAGCACCCGCAGCCAGTGTTCGGTGGCGGTCATGGCGGCTTCGGCGGTCGGCTGCGCCAGCGACACCAGCACCAGCTGGCCGTTGCCGAGATGACCGGCGAACTCGCCGCGGCGCAGATGGGCGATGACGCGGGCGCTGATCTGATCGAGCAGCGCACCGGCTTCGTTGCGCCCGTACAGCGATTCGATCTCGTGGTACAGACCGAGGTTGAACTGCGACACCGATACGATCTGGCCCAGCTGCAGGGCGGTTTCGAGCGCCCGCTCGAGTCGGAACAGCAGGCCCGGCGCGTCCAGCAGCGCACCGCATCGGCGCGGCACGGCCCCCGTCCGCCGCTGCACCAGACGAGCGCCGTCGCCGCCTTCCAGGGCCAGGACCTCGGCGTCCGCGGGCAGGGCGCCGATCGGCTCTCCCTTGCCCAGGTCGTACCAGGGCAAACCGGCCTCGCGCAGCCAGGCGCGCGCCTCCGGATTGGCGAAGCGGAGCCGGTCTGCGGCATCGACGACCAGCAAGGGCCAGACAGCGTGCGCCAGGACCAGCCAGGGCAGCTCGCTGTCGGCCGACATGCCTAGAACTCCCGCCAGGCCGACAGCGCCACCCGTGCGCGTACGGTGTTGCCGCAGCCCAGATAGTCGACGCTGTCGAAACTGAGCTCGCGCGCGATCTGGATGCCGCGGCCGTTGGGCTCGGTGAGGCGGTGCGGCAGCGCCTCGAGAAAGGCGCTCGCGTCGAAGCCCGCGCCCGGATCGGCGACGGTGTAGGTGACCGCCTCGTCGTCGCGCTCGATGCGCACGGTGGCGAACCAGCGCGACGGCTCACGCTCGGCGCGGCGCGCGGCGAGCACCGCGGGGTAATCGCCGCGGAGCAAGGCCGCCTTCTTCTGCTCGTAGCCGATCCCGAGGCAGCCGTGCTCGATCGCATTGCTGAGCAGCTCGAACAGGCCGAACGCGACCGGGCTGGGGTCGCCGCTGGCGCGCGCGAGGAAGGTGGCCAGCTCCTTGGCCTCTTCCAGGGTGGAATAGCGGAACTCGCCCGACAGGATCAGACCGAGCGCCACGCTGGACAGCATGCGCCGCGTCATCTCGCGGATGTTGCGGTAGTTGCCGACTGCGCCGGCCACGATGGGGATGAGCTGGGCGCGGTCGAAGGGCTTGATGAGGTAGTAGTGCGCGCCCGCCTCGAGGCCCTGGGCGACCTGGTGCGGGCTGCCCGCCGCCGTCTGCAGGATCACCGGCAGCGCGTTGAGCCGGGGGTTCTCCTTGATGCTGCGGAGCACGGTGATGCCGTCCATCCCGGGCATCATCCGGTCCAGCAGCACGGCGTCGTAGCGGTCGGGCTCGGCGGCGAGCAGCTCCAGCGCTTCGCGTCCGGACTCGGCGCGCACCAGGCTGTACGGGCTGCGCGCCAGCATGCCTTCGATCAGATCGAGGTTGTCGGGCTCGTCGTCGACGATGAGGAGCGTCGCCTGGGAGGTCGCAGGATCCGCGTTTCGGTCAGCGTCCATCAGGCAGCTCCAGTCGTGGCCGGGGGAATCAGGAACTCGCTGACGCGCTGGCGCCCCAGCGGCTTGGCAAGAAAGACCACGCCCGGAGGCAGGCCGCCGCGCCGACCGATCTCGTCGAGGTCGAAGCTCGACATCGCGGCGATGCGGAGCGTTGCCGTCGCCGGGTCTGCGCGCAGCGCGCGCAGCATCGCCAGGCCGTCCAGTTCAGGCATGTGGATATCGGTGATCAGCACGTCCACCGCCGTGCGGCCGAGCTGGATCAGGCCGGAAAAGCCGTTGTCGGCCTCGAGGATGCGTGCTCCCGGCAGGAGTCCGCGGACCGCGCGGACGGCGAGCTCCCGGTCGTCCTCGTCGTCGTCCACCACCAGCACGCAGGGTGCGGCAGCGGACTGCGAAACCGGCCCCTCCGCCGCGCCCGCCGAGGCGGGTGCGGGTTCGGGCGCTGGCCCACCCTGCAGCTGCAGCCTCGAATTGCGGACGAAGTCGTCGACGCTGTCGACCGCGAGCCGGCGGTGCCCGCCGGCGGTGCGCCAGGCGCGCAGGACCCCCGCGTCCACCCAGCGCTGCACGGTCTGCACCGTGACGCCCAGCATCCGGGCCACTTCTCGGGTGGTGTAGGTCTTTTCGTTCATGGCATCAGTACGGGCTGGAGGTGGCGCGACTGCCCGTGCCGACCGGGCGAACCAGATGACGCGCATTCGCCGCCCAATACTGCCGCAACAGCGCTGCAGCAGGGTCGCCGGCGTGGGGCCCGGACAGCGACTGCTCGAAGTTCGCGACTTCGGTGAGCAGCCCAGGTGGCGCAATCGCCTCGACCGCTTCCATGTGGAAGAAGCCCATGGCCCAGGACGAGAACAGCCGGGTCGCCACCATCGGCTGATCGCTCAGCACGGTGAAGGCGGCATGCCGCCGATCGCGCGCGATGCGCTCGATCAGGTCGGACACTTCGAGCGTTGGGCCCTCAAGGCACTGCAGGAAGAAGCGGTCCTGATAGAACAGCGCGCCGGTGACCCCGCGCGCGGTGTTGGCGCGACGCGAGTGCACGAGCAGTTCGAACAGTGCATCCAGGCCCAGGGGCTTGTGCGAGAAGCTGGCGTACACGATTCGGCGCATGGCGATGGCCTCAGGGTCGCGAGGAGGGACTGGCTCGACGCTGCAGGTCGAGGGTGGAAACCGCAATGATTTCATCGGCGATGCCATCCAGCGGCACCACCGTTTCCGCCGCGCCCAGGCGGATCGCCTCGCGCGGCATGCCGAACACCACGCAGCTGGCCTCGTCCTGGGCGACCGTGCGGGCTCCGGCCTGGCGCATTTCCAACAGACCGCGGGCGCCGTCGTCACCCATGCCGGTCATGAGCACGCCCAGCGCATTGGCGCCGGCGTACTGCGCCACCGAGCGGAACAGGACGTCCACCGAAGGCTTGTGGCGATTGACCGGTGGCCCATCCAGCACTTCGACCCGATACAGCGCACCGCTGCGCACCACGCGCATGTGCAGGCCGCCGGGTGCGATCAGCGCACGCCCGGGCAGCACGCGGTCGCCGTGCTCGGCTTCCTTGACCTCGATTTCGCTGAGGCTGTCCAGCCGCTTGGCGAAGCTCGCGGTGAACTTCTCCGGCATGTGCTGGACGATGACGATGCCGGCCACCAGCCGCGGCAGCGCCACCAGGACCTGTTCCAGCGCCTGCGTGCCGCCCGTGGAGGTGCCGATCGCCACGACGTTCTCGGTGGTGGCCATGCTCGAGGCGCGCGCAGCGGGCGCGGCTGACGCGGCCTGCAGTGCGGGCTTGGCGGTGCCGCCGGCGCGCGGACCGAGCGCGCGGGGACGCGCGCGCGCCGCCTCGCGGATGGCCTGGATGAACTCGCGGGCGTTCTCCTCGAGAAAGCCTTTCAGGCCGAACTTGGGTTTGGCGACAACGTTGACCGCGCCGGCCGCCAGCGCCTGCAGGGTCGTGGCGGCGCCGGCTTCGGTGAGCGTCGAGCAGACGACGACCGGCGTCGGGCGCTCGGCCATGATCTTCTTGAGGAAGGAGATGCCGTCCATGCGCGGCATCTCGACATCGAGCAGCACCACGTCCGGCCATTCGACGGCCATGCGCTCCATCGCGATCAGCGGATCCGCCGCGGTGGCGATCACGCGCAGGTCCGAAGCGCTGCCGAGCACCGCCGACAGCACCTGCCGGACCACGGCGGAGTCATCGACGATCAGCACGCGGATGGCGGCGGCGCTCATGACGGCAGCTCGCAGGGCGCAGGAAGCACACGATGGAAATGCACCGAGACCACGCCCGTGGCGACGTCGAAGCTGATCCGTCGATGCCCCTCCCCGCCCACCGACTCCGCCGCCAGCGCGATGCCGGCCTCGTCGAGCAGCGCGCGGGCGCAGGCGATGTTGTCGGCGCCGATGTCGCCGGCGACCGGCGCGAACATCCGCCCGCCGCCAAACAGCTTGTGCACGCAGCGCTCGCGGGGAATGCCGCGCGCCGCCAGCTCCGCCCACATCTTCGGTATCACTGCGCGTCCGAACTTGCCGGCAGACTCGCTTGCCGCGCTGGCGCCGAGCCTGCCGCTGTCCTCGGGCAGCATGAAATGGCAGCAGGCGCCGGTGAGGGTCAGCGGGTCCCAGAGGGTCAGGGCCACGCAGGAGCCGAGCAGGGTTTCGATGACGCCCTGCCCCCACCGGACCGCCCATTGGCCGGGCATCAGCACGATCGGCGAGCCGTGCAGCGCGTCCGTGCTCATGGCGATGCGTCTTCCGGCCGCGCGTAGATTCCCGGGCCCCGCGACACCAGGGGCCCGGCCACCTGATGCAGGCTTTCGGACAACCCCACATAGAGGCGTCCACCGGGTTTGAGCTTGGACGCGACGGCGCGCACGACCTGCGCTTTGGTGGGCGGTTCGAAATAGATCAGCACGTTGCGCAGGAAGACCGCATCGAACGGCCCGATCGGGGGCAGCGCTTCGATGAGATTGATCTGTTCGAAGCTCACCCGCTCGCGCAGGGCGCGCTCGACCAGCAGGGTGCCGGCATAGTCGCCCTGGCCGCGCAGGCAGTAGCGGTGCAGCAGTTCGAGCGGCAGGCGCTGGGCGCGTTCCATCGGGTAGTGGCCGCGCCGCGCGCGCTCGAGCACGCGCTGACTGATGTCGGAGCCGAAGATCGACCAGACGAGCGGTGGCCGCGTGGCCCGCGCGATCTCGGCCAGCACCATAGCGATGCTGTAGGCCTCCTCGCCGCTGGAGCTTGCCGCGCTCCAGACCTCGAAGCGGCGCCCGCCGGCCGCCGCCGCGCGCGCCTGCACGGCGAGGGCGTCGAAGTGCTGAGGCTCGCGCCAGAAGTAGGTCTCGTTGGTGCTCAGCAGGTCGATGGCGATCTGCAGCTCGTCGTCCTGCGACGTGCTGCGGAGCTTCTGCAGGTACTCGCCGAAGCCGCGGAGACCCAGGGCGTCGAGGCGCCGCTGCAGTCGCCCGGCCACCAGCGCTTCCTTGCCCGGGCCGATCGAAATGCCTGACACCTCGAACAGCAGCCGGCGGATGCCGTCGAAGTCGCTGGGGCTCAGCGCTGGCCGGTCGAGGAGCATGCGGACCTCAGTGGTGCTCCAGGGCGGCCTGGCGGACGCCGGCCAGCTCCTGGAAGTCGAACGTGGACGCGATGTCGAGCAGGATCAGAAAGCTGTCGCCACGATTCACCATGCCGCGGATGAAGTCGGCACGCACCGCCGTCCCGAAATTGGGTGCCGGCATCACCTCCGAGGCGGCCACGTCGACCACCTCGCTGACGCCGTCCACCAGCACGCCGATGTCGTGGCGTTCGGCGCCGTCGGAAAGCTCCACGATGATCACGCAGGCCCGCCGGCCGGGGGGCGCGGGCTGCCGCTCGAGGCGGATCGCGAGATCGACCACCGGCACGACCAGGCCGCGCAGGTTGATGACCCCACGGATGCAGGGCGGCGTCATCGGCACCTCGGTGACGCCCGCGTACTGGAGGATTTCCTTCACCGCCGCGATGTCGACGCCGAAGTGGGTGCCGCCGGACACGAAGCTCAGGCACTGGTGATCGTGCACATGGCTGGGCTGGCGAGCCGGCTCCGCGAGCGTCTGCAGGGCGTGTGCGCTGTCCATGGCGGTCGCCCTCAGAAGCGCGAGAAGTTGGATTCGAAGCGGTCTTCGCTGTCCTTCGCACCGGTCTCCTTGCGGCGCTTGCCGGGCAGCGGGGTGACCCGCGGCTTCTCGCGCAGGCGCGGCTGGCCAACCTCGCCGCTGGCCGTCGAAAGGCGGAAGAACTCCATCAGCTGCTGCAGCTGTTCGGACTGCGCCGACATTTCTTCGGCGGTGGCAGCCAGCTCTTCCGAGGCCGAGGCGTTCTGCTGGGTGGCCTTGTTGAGCTGCGACATGGCGGAGTTGATCTGCTGCACGCCAGAGCTCTGCTCGTCGGAGGCAGCGGTAATCTCCTGCACCAGGTCCGAGGTGCGGCGGATGCTTGGCACCATCTCCTTGAGCAGATCCCCTGCCCGTTCGGCGACCGTCACGCTGCCGGCCGCCAGCTCGCCGATTTCCTGCGCCGCCACCTGGCTGCGCTCCGCGAGCTTGCGGACTTCCGCCGCGACCACCGCGAAGCCCTTGCCGTGCTCACCGGCACGCGCCGCCTCGATCGCGGCGTTCAGGGCCAGCAGGTTGGTCTGATAGGCGATGTCGTCGACGATGCCGATCTTGCCGGCGATCTGCTTCATGGCGGCCACCGTCCGGCCGACCGCCTCGCCACCCTCGCCGGCCTCCTTCGCGGCCTTGGAGGCCATCGAATCGGTGACCTTGGCATTGTCGGCGTTCTGCGCGATCGAAGCGCTCATCTGCTCGACCGACGCGCTGGTCTGCTCCACGCCGGCCGCCTGCTCCGAGGCCGCCTGGCTGATCGACTGCGCGGTGGCGCTCACCTGTTCGGCGGCGGCCGTCAGCGAGTCGGCCGAGAGGCGCACCTCGCCGATGATGCGGGCCAGGGTCTCGACGGTCTGGTTGGTGTCGTCCTTCAGCTGACCGAACAGGCCGGAATACTCGGCTTCGATCTTCTGGGTGAGGTCGCCCTTGGAGATGGCGGACAGCACCCGGGCCACGTCGCTCAGACCGGTCTCGGCGACGTCCATGAGATTGTTCATCCCGCCCGCCAGCTTGCCGAAGAAGCCGGCCTTGCCCTCCACGACCAGGCGCTGCGAGAAGTCGCCGGCGCCGGCGCCCTCGACCATGCGCTGCACCTCGGCTTCGATGGCGACCTCCTCGGTGCGGTCCTTCCACTCGACGACCGTGCCGAGACGGGCGCCACCTTCGCCGAAGATCGGCGTGGCGATCAGCGAGAAGGTGCGTCCGCCGACGTGGATCTCGGCGCGGTAGGTGCTGCGCAGGTTGCCGAGCAGGTTGCGCTGGTGGGCGGGGTTGCGGTGGAACACGTCGAAGTTCGAGCCGACCACCTTCTTGGCGTCGAAACCGGGCAGCTGCTTGCGCAGGTCCTGCTCGGCGGTGGCGAGCATCTCGAGCACCGAACGGTTGCAGAACAGGATGCGGCCGCTGTCATCCGCCAGCATCACGTTGGTGGTGGTGGCTTCCAGCGCCTGCTTCACGCGCGCATTGGCCACGCTTTCCTCGGCGGCATTGGCGAGGTTCTCGCGGACGGCGTCGATCGCGGCGGTAATCTGGGCTTTCTTGCCCGGCAGACGGTCCATGGCGACCGAGAAGTCACCCTTGGCATAGCCGGTGATGACGTCGACGACCTTCATCTTGACGGCAATGTGCGAAGCCACCAGACCGTTGATGCCTTCGGCGATGGCCCCAAACCCGCCCTTGAAGCGCGTGCTGTCGATGCGCTCGTCGATCCAGCCAGCCTCGTGCTGCCGGACCATCTCCGACTGCGCCGCCTGGAACTCGCGCAGCGAACGCGCCAGACCGTTCACCGCCTGCGCGGATTCGCCCAGGGCATCGTCGCCGCTGTAGCGCACCGCGGCCTGGAAGTCCCCGGCACAGATCGCATCGACGCTGCCCGAGAATTCGCGCAGCGTCTGGCCGGTGTAGCGCGTGAGCCACCACGCGCAGTAGACGATCGCACCGATCCCGACGGCATCGACGGCGATGACCGCGGCCCCGGACACGAAGTGCGAGACCGCGATGGTGAGGACCGCAAGGATCGAGACGGCCACCATGGTCGCCTTGATGCGGGCTTGGAACGACAGGCTGGCAAGTGACATGTGAGCTCTCCGGAGCTGCAGCGAGTGACCAGGTGTGGTGAGGACGGCGTCGGGGGGATCGGTGGCTTGGTTCAGGCCTGCGGTGCGTTCTCAAGGCCCAGCGCGAGTGCGCGCGGCGGCGGGCTTCCGCGCGCGCTGCGCAGCAGTTCGCTGATGTCGAGAATCAGGGCGATCTCGCCGGTGCCGAGGATGGTCGAGCCGGACAGCGGGCGGATGCGCGAGAACACCTTGCCCAGCGGCTTGATCACCGTCTGGTGTTCGCCGATGAGCTGGTCCACCAGCAGACCCGCACGCACGCCGTCGGACTTGACGATGACGATGCTCCGGCGCGTCGCCGAGGCGGAGGACGGAATGCCGAGGCTGCGCGCGACGTCGAGGATGGGCAGCGCGGTTCCGCGCTGGCTGATCACGCGTTCGCCCTCGCCGAGGCTGGCGGCGGACAGGCATTCGTCGATGTTCTCCAGCGGGATCGCCAGCACCGCGTTGCCGCAACGGACCAGGAAGCCGTCGATGATCGCCAGCGTGAGCGGCAGGCGGATCTCCATGCGCGTGCCGCGCCCGCGTTCGGACTGGATGGCGATGCGCCCGCGCAGCTTCTCGACGTTCTGGCGGACCACGTCCATGCCGACGCCGCGGCCGGAGATGTCGGTGACGGCATCGGCGGTGGAGAAGCCGGGCTCGAAGATGAGCGCGTGGATGGCCTCTTCCGACAGCACGGCGGACTCCGGCACCAGGCCTTTCGCCCGGGCCTTGGCGAGCACGCGCTCGGTGTCGATGCCGCGGCCATCGTCAGCGACGCGAATGACGATGCTGCCGGAGTCGTGCCGCGCCGACAGGCAGAGCCGGCACTCGCGCGGCTTGCCGGCAACCTCGCGCTCGGCCGGCGTTTCGAGGCCGTGATCGAGGGCATTGCGTACCAGGTGCATCAGGGGGTCGCTGATCTTCTCCACCACCGACTTGTCGAGTTCGGTGTCGCCGCCTTCGATGTCGAGACGGACCTCCTTGCCCAGACTCGCCGACAGATCGCGCACCACGCGGCGGAACTTGGCGAAGGTTTCCTCCACCGGAACCATGCGCAGCGCGAGCGAGCTGTTGCGGATCTCCTCGACGAGGCGCCCCATGTGGTGGGTGGTTTCCTGCAGCTGGGCATTGCCCTCGGACTGGTTGCGCGCCGCCGCGCTGACGATCACCAGTTCTCCGACGAGGTCGATCAGCGCATCGAGCTTCTCCGCCTGCACCCGGAAGACACGGGATTCCTCGGTCTTGTCGCGCACCTGCGCCTGTTTGCGCAGGGCCGCGTCCACCACCGCGGGCGCCACCAGCCGGTTCTCGACCAGCACCTCGCCCAGCGGCTTGCGACGGTCGCCCGCGAGACTCTCCATGTGGTGCACCGCCAGTGCGCGGTGCAGGTCCTTCTCGCTGATCGCGCGGCACGCCAGCAGGATCTCACCGAGGCGGCCCGAATCCTGCGGCAGGGCCTGGATCAGGCGGATGTATTCCTCGGCGTCTGCGCGCGGGGGAATCAATCGGACATCGCACTCGTCCTCGATGAACTCGAAGGCATCCTCGATCTCGCGCTGCGTGGCCGTGGTGGACAGCCTCAGCTCGAAGCCGAGATGGCAGCGCTCGGGGTCGAGTTCGGACAGCGGCGGCACCGCATCGTCGATGGTTTCCGACAGGGTCAATTCACCCAGCGAGCCGAGGTAGCGGATCGTCGCCAGCGGGTCGATGCCGCGCAGGTGGCAGTCGGGATGGAAGCGCAGGGAGATGTGCCAGGTGGATCGCGCGGCGTCCTCCTGCCTCGCGTCGGCATCGGCCTGAGCGATGGGGCTGATGCGCGTACCGCTAGCCGGTATCAGGGTCGTCGCGCTCGGCTTGAACGCGGCCAGCGACTGCAGCAGCGCGTCCGAGGCGAGCCGCTGGCCGGCGGGCGCGTCCGCTTCGGGCCCCTCGCTGCGGGCGAAGTCGACGAGCTCGGTGACGTGGTCGCAGCAGCGCAGCAGCAGGGAGCTCAGCGCCGGCGACAGCTCGATCAGGCCGCTGCGCAGCTGGTCCAGCAGGGTCTCGACCTCGTGGGTGAAGCCGACGATTGCGTTGAGGCCGAACAGCCCGGCCGAGCCCTTGATCGTGTGGATGCTGCGGAACAGGGCATTGAGCAGATCCGGAGACTGCGGAGCATCCTCCAGTTCGAGCAGGGTCTGCTCCATCTGCTCGAGCATCTCGCCGGCCTCGATGTAGAAGGTCGCCAGCGCCTTCTGCAGGGCCTTGTGGTAGTCGTCGGCGCTCATGCGCGCACCTGCGGGCCCGGTTGCATTGGCGCGAAGCGGTGCTCGAGCGCCAGCAGGCCCAAGGTCGCGGCCAGCCTCGGGGAGCGCTGCAGGCGCAGCTGCCAGCCCCGCAGCTCGGCCTCCTTGGCGGTCGCCAGCAGCAGCTGGACACCCGCGCCGTCGATGTCCTGCACCTCGCGCCCATCCAGTTCGAACGTGCTGGCGGGCTGGGACAACTGCTGCAGCAGCGCTTCGCGCACGCTGACCACCGATTGGATGGTGAGCGACTCGGGGAGTGCCCAAGCGATCATGGTTCGCGCTCCTCGCGGCGGGCCGCGGGTGTCAGGTCGGCGGTGCGGTCGCGTGAAGGATTCGCGACCGCGTGACCATCATACTCACCACAATCATCACTTTCATCTTTAATTGACGGCGCAATCTACCGTTCGTCGGTCTTTTAAGGCCGCTTGTCTCCATCCATCGGAATGCGGATCCAGAATCGTCCGCCTTCAGGACTCGCCTCGGCCCAGAGATCGCCCCCGTGAGCCCGGATGATCTCGCGGGCAATCGGCAGGCCCAGGCCCGTGCCGCCCTCGCGCTGGCGGCCGGGTGCTCCGCCTTGGATGAACTTGCCGAAGATGGTCGTCGCCTGATCCTCGGGAATGCCCGGACCCTGGTCGCGAACGCAGAGGTCGAGGGTCCGCTCGGGGCCAGCCTTGACCTCGATCTGGATCGCTCCGCCCTCGGGCGAGAAGCGCACGGCGTTCGCCAGCACATTCCGCAGCACCTGCAGGGTGCGCAGCTCGTCCACATCGACGAGCGGCGCATCGCGGGTGCCTTCGTCGGCGGCCCAGGCGTCCAGACCGAGGACTTCGAGCCGCAGGCCCTTGGCCATGAGCATGGCGGACAGCTCTTCCTGAATGGCGCCGAGCAGGTGCGTCAGCGCAACGGGCTGGCGGCGCAGGGCCACGGCGCCGCTTTCGAGTTTCGCGAGATCCAGCAGATCGTCGACCTGGGCGACCAGTCGCTGCGCGGCCTTGCGCGCGCGCGCCAGCTTCGAGGCGGCCTGCTCGGCGCTGGCGCGGGTCGTCCCCTCCGGCCCCGTGAGGTCATCGCTCGCAAGATCGATGAAACCCAGGATCGCGTGCAGTGGCGTCCGCAGCTCGTGCGAAACGTTCGCCAGAAGGTCGGAGCCCAGCGCCTCGGCGCGCTCCGCCGCGGTACGCGCGCGCACCGCTTCCTGCGCCTCGGTGTGCAGCACGCTGGCCAGCTGGTCAGCGCGCTCGCGGAGCGCCTCGGCGGCCAGGTACTCCATCGAGCAGTCCCAGGTCGCCCCCACCAGCCTGCGATACCCCTCCGCCGAGGTGGTGGTCGCCGCCACGGTGCGCAGCCGATGGCGTTCGCCGGTGGGAAACAGCACGGTGTAGTCGCCGGTGTGCGTGGCATCGCCGCCGTTGCGCAGGCTGCGGACAAAGCTCTCCACCCGCGCCATGGATTCCGGCTCGAGCCGGGCGCGCAGCAGGTCTGCCGGCGCTTCCGGGGTGTCGGGCTCTTCGCCGAACAGCCGGTACATGGTGTCGTCCCAGAGGTGCAGCCCAGTGCGGGGGTCGAACTCCCAGACGCCGATCCCACCCGCGGCGAGGGCAAGCCGGTGGCGAAGATTCAGGCGGTCGAGCGAAGCCTTGGCGTCCTCCAGCGCCGCCGCGGCCGTACGCAGCGCCGTGACATCGATCATCACTCCCGTCAGCCTGGTCTGGTCGCTCGCGTCGCGGCCCACGCTGACGACATCCCGAATCCACAGGTAGTGGCCATCCGCATGCCGGAAGCGGTACTCGAACGCGTGCGAATGGCCCGCCGCCGTTTGCGCCGCACAGAAGGTAGGTGCCCAGGTGCAGTCTTCGGGGTGCATGTGTTCCGACCAGAACCCCGGACGCAGCCAATCGGCCCTCAGATAGCCCAGCAAGCGCTCTGCGCTGCCGCTGACGAAGAGAAAGTCGGAGCTTGCGGCGTCGGCCTCCCAGACGATGCCATCGACCTGCTCCAGCAGGCGTTCAAGCCGGTTGACCTCGCGGACCCGCTCGCCGCGCTCGCTCAGCGCAGCCGTCTCGGCCACGCGGCTTTCGGCGAGCAGCAACCTCACGTACAGCGCGGTGATGCCGATCGCACACGCCCTCAACTCGTCCGCGGCCGCGCCGGCGATGAACGCCCTCTCGATGCCGAGCAGCGGGGCCAGCTCGAAGTCGTGCAGGGCGAACATCAGCATGAACAGCAGCGCGGACAGACGCAGCGAGAGCTGGGTGGCGGCCATCAGCAGCAGCAGCGCGACCAGCGCGTCATCGAAGGTGCGGAACAGCAGCGGCAGGGTGAGCGCCAACGCGGCCAGGGCCAGCGCACCCGAGAAGCGCAGGACGCGCCAGCGGCCAGCCCGAGCCGCGAGCGGCGAATCTTCCAGCGTGCTGCGCCAGACCAGCCAAGGGGTGACGACGATGGCCGCGGCGCCCGCGCTGGCCGACATCCAGTCAAGCAGCGGCGGCGGCGTGGTGCGGCCCAGCAGCACCTGCCCCGCGGCGACCGCCAGCGCCGACAGCAGGGGCGGCAGCAGCACCACCGCCAGGCCCGCCTTCGCGAAATCGCTGCTGCGGCGGATCCGACCGTCCGCGCTGATGGTCGCCAACGCGTACAGCATCAGGCCCGCCTCGATGAGGTCGGCAAGCACGTGGATCAGGTGCAGCGGGATCGAGGCATCGCGCAGAACGAGCTGCACGAGGACGAGCCCTGCGGCGTGGCCCGAGAGCACCGGCACGAAGGCCGGTCGACCGCCCAGCCAGAACGCAAGGACCAGCACCCCGACATTGGGCCACCAGCGGCGCAGAACCTGACCATCGCCGGCGAACCAGAGCTCCGAGGCGAGCCCCAAGGCCAGTGCCAGCAGGCCGGCCAGCAGGGCCTGCAGCAGGTGAGACCGGAGCGTCGGCGCGAGCGTCACGTGCTGGGCAGCTCCATGACGAAGCAGGACCCGCCGCCCTCCCTGCGCTCCGCCCACAGGCGGCCGCCGTGCAGCTCCAGAATGCCGCGCGCGATCGGCAGACCGAGCCCGGTGCCGCCGGCGCCGGGCTTGGTGCGGCTGCTCTGGGTGAAGCGATCGAACACCGCTTCCAGTTCGGCCTCGGGAATGCCCGGCCCCTGGTCGCTGATGCGCAGCTGCAGCCCCCGCGACTCCACGGCCCGCGTTTCGATCTGCACGCAGCCATCCTTCGGCGAGAAGCGCACGGCATTGGCGACGACATTGCGCAGCGCCTGGCCCAGCCGCCCCGGATCGGCGGTGATCCGGCTCGGGCCAGAGAGATCCTTGCGGATGCTCAGCCCCTTGTTGCTGGTCGCCACCTCGAATTCGGCGACCACCGCATCGATGATCGCGTCGAGCTGGGCGTCCTCTGGCTGGATCACCAGGCGGCCGGACTCGATCTTGGCCGCGTCGAGCAGATCGTTGACGAGCTTGAGCAGCTCGGTGGCGCTGGCCTTGGCCTTCTCCAGAAACCGCTGCAGGGTGGCCCGGTCGGCCGACTCGATCTCCTCCAGCGCGAGCCCGGTGAAGCCGAGCACGCTGTGCAGCGGCGAGCGCAGCTCGTGCGAGATGTTGGTCAGGAACTCGTCCTTCGCGCGGCTCGCATCCTCGGCGTGCTGGCGGGCGGCTTCGAGCTCGACCGTGCGCTCGCGGACCCGCGCCTCCAGCTCGCGTTTGCCGGCCTCGAGTGCCTGCAGCAGGGACTTGCGCTCGGTGATGTTCTGGAAGGCGCCGCGCAGAAGGCGGACCCGACCCTCGCCGTCGCGCTCCGCCTCGCACTGGGCGCGCACCCAGCGCCGATTGCCCCTTGCGGTGACGATCTCCAGCTCCAGGTCCCACGGCGTGCCGTCGGCAACGCAGGCCTCCACGGCCGCCGTGAGCTCCTCGCGGCAGTCGTCGGTATAGAAGCCGAGGGCCTGCTCCAGCGTCGGCCGGAACCCGGGCTCGACCTCGTGGATGCGGCAGGTCTCGTCGGTCCACACCGGGCCGGACTCTCCGAGCCTGAAGCTCCAGCCCCCGATCTCGGCCATCCGCCCGGCGGCATCAAGCAGGGCCGAATAGCTGCGCAGGGTCTCGAGACTGAGCTGCAGTTCGTCCTCGGTCTGCTTCGCCCGGCTGATGTCGAACTGGCTGCCGACCATCAGCTCCGGTCGGCCGTCACGGCCGAAGCGCACGAGCTGACCGCAGTCGTGCACCCACACCCAATGCCCCTCGCGGTGACGCACGCGATAGGTGGCCTCGTAGCGCGGGGTGGCCCCGGCCAGATGTGCATCGATTGCGCGTGCGCAGAGCGGCAGGTCGTCCGGATGCACCCTGGCGACCCAGGTATCGACGCTGAGCGGCTGCAGGTCGTCGAGGCGATGGCCGACGATGGCCGCCCACCGCGCATTCATGCGTGCCCGGCCGCTCTGGACCTCCCACTCCCAGGTGCCCGCGCCGGTGGCATCGATCAGGCTTTGCAGGCGGCGTCGCGCCTGGCGGTCGTCCTCCTGGCGCCTGCCGGCGGCATGCACGCGAATCGCGAGGCGCAGCGCGTCCTCGGCCTCGCTGTGCAGCGCCTCCGAGGGCGGCTGCGCGGCCCCGAGCAGGACGAGGGTCCAGAGTCCCGCCTCTGGCGCTTCACGACGGAACCGGAGCAGGCCCGACGGCAGGGCCGCCGGCGGGTCGCCAAGGCGCGCAAGCAGGGCGCTCCAGGCTGCGTCTTCCTCGGCTCGCGCCGAGGGCGGCCGGCCGACACGCGCGATCACGGCGGAGTCTGCCTCGCTGCCCGGCGATCCCCGCAGCAGGACGGCCGCGCCCAGACCGTGCAGGCGCATCAGGCCGCGCAGCAGTCGCTCCAGCCCATCCTCGCTCCGGTCGGATGCCAGGGCCGAATCGAGGGCCTCGACTGCGATCGCCAGCCAGGCGGGGGACAGCGGGCGCGCGGCGTTCATGCGCCCGCCGCCCTCGCGAACGGCACGCGCGCCGGTGCGTCCCCACGACGAGGGCCTCTGGCGCGCCCGGCAGGCAGCGGTGCCTGCGGGGTCGGCCGCACCCGAGCTGCGCGCATTGCTTTCGCTCCTGAAGAACCGCGTTCGGGAGCGCGTGCAAGAACCGTGACGAAGCGATCGCAGCCGAGATGGCGGAAAGCCGTCGACCCCACAGGGATCGACGCGCAGAGGGGACGTCAGGGCGCCAACTTCTTCTTCAGCGCCCGCGCGAGCGGCGCAGGCAGCTTTGGCAGCGCCTTCAGCAGCCAGGGCAGGGCCTTGCGCTTCACTCCGCTCAGGCTCTCCGGCACCACCGCCTCGATCAGGTGCGGGCCGCGCTGGCCAAGCGCGTACTCCAGCGCGCGGCAGAAGTCCTCGGCGCTGTCGGCGCGGGCCGCATGCACGCCCATGCCCTGCGCCAGCCGGCAGAAATCGAGTCGCGGACCCATGAGATCCAACTGGGCGCGCGCCTTGTCGCCGATGCGCTCCGCACCCACGCGCTCCAGCTCGACGTTGAGCACCGAATAGCTGGCGTTGTTGAGGATGATCGCGGTGACGTCGAGCTGCTCGCGCGCCAGCGTCCACAGGGCCTGGATCGTGTACATCGCGGTGCCGTCGCCGATCAGCGCGAGCACCGGGCGATCCGGGCACGCGATCGCGGCACCAATCGCATTCGGCAGGCCCTGGCCGATGGCGCCGCCGGTCAGCGTGATGAGATCGTGCCTTGGGCCGCCGGCGGTCATCAGCGGCAGCATCAGGCCGGAGGTGATGGCCTCGTCGACCACGATCGCGCGCTCGGGCAGCAGGTGCCCGACGGCCTTGCAGACCTTCTCGGCGGTGAGCCGCCCGCGCGGCCGACCGGGGCGGGCCGCCGGCTGCAGCGCGGGATTTGCGTCGCTGGCACCCAGCGCCGCGGCCAAGGCTTCGAGACTGGCGGCCGCGTCCTGCGCCGGCGTGCTCAGCGTATGCACCGTGCAGCCCGTGGGCACCAGCTCGCTGGGCTTGCCGGGATAGGCGAAGAAACTCACCGGCGCCTTCGCATCGACCAGCACCAGGTGCTGGAACTCCGCCAGCTGCACGCCGGCCAGCTCCGCGAGATAGGCGATGCGCTCGACCGCCGGCAGGCCGGCGCCACGCTCCAGTCGGGTGGGGAACACCTCGGCCAGCAGCTTGACCCCGCTGTGCGCAGCGATGCGTGCAGCGGCCAGCAGCGCCGGTTCGCGCAGCGCATGGCGGCCGAGCAGCAGGGCGACCTTTCCGCCGCTGCGGATCACCTCGGCGATCTTCGCGACCGCAGCCGCATCAGCCGCGGGCGGCGGGGAAACGTCAGGCGGCGCACAAGGAATCCCACCCTCGCCCCAGCTGACGTCGGCCGGCAGGATCAGGGTGGCGACCTGCTCGGGCCGGCGGCGCGCCGTGGCGATCGCGTCGACGGCATCACGGCAGAGGTCCTCGGTGCGCATCGAGGTGCGCACGAAGCCGGGCGAGACATTGCGCGCCACGGTTTCGATGTCGCTCTGCAGCTGGGCGTCGAGCGGCATGTGGTAGGTGGCGTGGTCGCCGACGATGTTCACCACCGGCACCCGGCCCTTGCGTGCGTTGTGCAGGTTGGCCAGGCCATTGCCCAGGCCGCAGCCGAGGTGCAGCAGGGTGGCCGCCGGGCGATCGGCCATGCGCGCATAGCCATCCGCGGCACCGGTGGCCACGCCCTCGAACAGGCAGAGCACGGCGCGCATGCGCGGCTCGTCGTCGAGGGCGGCGACGAAGTGCATCTCGCTGGTGCCGGGGTTACTGAAGCAGACGGTCACGCCGGCATCGGCGAGGGTTTTCATCAGGGCTTGGGCGCCGTTGGGCATGACGGGTTCCGGGCGTGCTGTGGGTAGGCGGTCGGGGGAAGTACGAGGCTGGGTCGGCGGCAACCGCGGCCACGCGGAGCCGGGCGTGCCGCAACGGCTATCCGGGCTGCAGATGCTGCGGCCCGATGTCGGCGATGCGGGTCACCCCCGCCAGCGCCATGGTGGTGCGCAGCTCGTTCTGCCAGGTCGCGATCAGCGCGCGCAGGCCGGCCTCGCCCGCGCCGGCCAGGGCCCAGACCCAGGGCCGCCCGATCAGCACGCCGTCGGCGCCCAGCGCCAGCGCGCGGAACACGTCGATGCCGCTGCGGATACCGCCATCGACCAGCAGCCCGCAGCGCCGGCCCACCCGCTGCGCGATCGCCGGCAGCACGCGCGCGGTCGAGGGTGCACCGTCGAGCTGGCGACCGCCGTGGTTGGAGACGATCAGGGCATCGGCGCCGGCCTCGAGCGCGGGCGCGATGTCCTCGGCGTCGAGCAGGCCCTTGAGCGCCAGCCGCCCGCGCCAGCGCGCACGCAGCCAAGCGATGTCCTTCCAGGTGACGGTCGGATCGAACTGCGCGTCGACCCAATGGCGAAAGCTGTCGAGATCATTCGCCGCCGGCACGTGGGCGCCGAGGCTGCCGAAGGCATGCGGCTTGCCGCCGAGGCCGACCTCGCGCAGCCAGCGCGGCCGCGACAGCACCTGCGCCAGCTTGATCAGCTTCGGGCGCAGGCCGGGCCGGCCGATGCCGTGGCGCGGGTCACGATGCCGCGGCCCCAGCACCGGCAGGTCGATGGTGAACACGAGGGTGCGGCAGCCGGCCGCCCAGACCTCGTCGAGCAGGGCCGCCACCAGCCCACGGTCGCGCAGCATGTAGAGCTGGAACCACGGCGCCGCAGCGCTGGCCGCAGCCACTTCCGCGTAGCTGCAGATGCCGACCGTCGAGAGGGTGAAGGGCACCTGCGCGGAACGCGCGGCGCACGCGGCCTGGGCCTCGCCGCGGCGCGCGACCATGCCGGCGAGGCCGACCGGCGCCAGCGCCAGCGGCAGCGCGCAAGGCTCGCCCAGCAGTTCGGCCGAGGTGTCGACGCCGTCGACGTCGACCAGCACGCGCTGGCGCAGCTTCAGATGTGCCCAGTCATCGGCATTGGCGACGAGGGTCTGTTCGGCGCCGGCCCCGCCGTCGACGTAATCGAACAGGAAGCGCGGCAGGCGCAAGCGTGCACGCTCGCGGTAGTCGCCGGCGGTGACGGGATAGCGGCCGAACATGCGCATCAACCCTCGCTGAGATGGCGCGCGGCAGCGCGCGCGGTGAGGATGCAGCCGGGCAGGAAGCTGCCCTCCAGCGAGCGCTTGCCGTTGGCGCCGCCGCCGCCGAATCCGGCCGCCTCGCCGACGCAGTAGAGGCCCGCGATCGGCGCGTCGTCCGCACCCAGCACGCGCGAGTGCAGGTCGGTGCGCAGGCCTCCAAGGCTCTTGCGCGTGATGAGCTGCAGGCGGATCGCGATCCACGGCCCCGCGCCCGGCTTGGACAGCGGTGCGGGCGCGCAGGTGCGCAGGCGATCGGGCCGCCACTGCCGCGCCTGCTGGATGCGCCGCACCTGTTCGTCGTCGCTCGGATTGCTGCCCGGCGCGAAGTGGGCGTCGAAGGCGGCGACCGTGGCGGTGAGGCGCTCGGCGTCGATGTCATGCGAGCAGGTCAGCGCATTCATCTTCGCGGCCAGGCCTTGCAGCGAATCGTCGACGAGGAAGTCGGCGCTCTCGCGCTGCATCTGCTCGACCAGACGGGCGCTGCCGAACACGGTGTCGAACAGGAAGCGGACGAACTGGCGGTCGCGGATGCGCGGGTTGTGCTCGGCCCCGGAGATCGCGAATTCGCGGAGCGCGATGCGGCGATTGAGCAACTGCCAGGTCCAGGGCTTGGACTGCTCGGCCACGCGCTGGCACAGCCAGTGGGTGTCGAAGCCGGTGATGAGCGGCTCGGGGCCGATGCGCTCGCCGCGGTGGTCCAGCCAGAGCGCCGACTTGCAGGGCACGATCGACAGGCCGTGGCCCTCGAAGCGTGGAAACGGATGGGCAATGCCGCCGGCGTAGTTCCACATCTCGCCGGGGTTGACGATGCGCCCGCCCAAGCGCGCGGCGACCTCGGCATGCAGGCGGCCATCGGCGTAGGGATGCGCACCATTGAGCATCGTCGCCGGCCGCGGTCGATCCTTGGGCCAATGCGCGCGGCAGGCTTCGTGGCCGCCGTTGATGCCGCCCATCGCCAGCACCACGGCGTCGGCCTTGAGGCGTCGCTCAGCACCCGAGCTTTCATCCACCGCGAGCGCGCCGCCGAGGCGACCGGCCTGCGTTTCGAGCGCGCTGACGCGGTGCCGATGCAGCAGGCGCAGGCGACCGCCGCGATCGGCGCGCCGCAGCGCCTCGCTGAGGCACAGCACCAGCTGCCGCGCGGTGCCCCAGAGCATGTGGTAGCGCGGCACCGAGTTGCCCTCGCCGTGACGGCCGCGCTCGACCCAGTTGACGGCCGGCAGGAAGCGCAGGCCCTCGCCGAGCAGCCAGTCATAGACGTCGGGCCGCGAACGCTCGACGTAGCGTTCGGCCCAGGCCCGCGACCAGGCGTCCACCGGATCGAGCTCGCCGAAGCTCAGCCAGTCGCGCAGGGCAAGCTCGGGCGTGTCGCGAATCTTCATGCGCGCCTGCAGCGGCGTGCCGACCAGGGCCATGCCGCCGAAGGCCCAGCGTGCGAGGCCGCCGAAGCGCTCGGGTGTGTCGCGGTCGACGATCGTCACCGAGCGGCCGGCGCGCAGGCACTCGAGCGCCGTGACCATGCCGGCCAACCCGCCGCCGATCACCAGCACCTCCGAATCGCCGCTCGCCGCCATGCGCCCTCCCCTGCCGAGGGCAGGAACATACGCGATGGTGCGGATCACCCCTGCTGCACTGCGGCAGGCGGCGCCGGGCGTGGCGCAGGGCGAAACTTCAGCCGGCCAGCTGGCGGTTCAGGAAGGCGCGGGCAAAGCGCAGGTCGCGGTCGACGGTGGCCGGGCTGACCGCCAGCACCTCGGCGATCTCCTCGCGCTGCATGCCGCCGAAGTAGCTCATCTCGACCACACGGGCGGCGCGCGGATCGGTGCCGGCGAGCTGCTCCAGGGCCTGGTCCAGGGCCAGCAGGTCGACTTCCACGCTGTCGCCCGCGGCCTCGAACTCGGCGGCTCGCAGGGTCACCAGCGCGGCGCCGCCGCCGCGCTTGGCGGCGACGCGGGCGCGGGCGTGATCCACGAGCACCGCGCGCATCTGCAGAGCGGCGACGGCGAGGAAGTGGCTGCGGTTCTGCCACTCCGGGCTGCCGCCCAGCAGGCGCAGCACGGCCTCGTGCACGAGCGCGGTGGGTTCCAGCGTCGGCGTGCGGTCGACGCTGCCGACGCGGCCCGCGGCCATGCGCTTCAGCAGCCCATAGACCTCGGGCAGCAGACGGTCGAGCGCGGCGCGATCGCCGCCTTGCCAGGCCTGCAGCAGGCCGGTGAGGTCGCTGTCCGACATCGCCTCAGGCATCGCGGCGCTCCGCGCCACCCGCGACCGCCGCCGGCGGCGCGAGCCCGGTACGCGCCACCACCACCGAGCCGACCAGATCGCCGCCGACGTTGACGGTGGTGCGGCACATGTCGAGGAAACGGTCGACGCCGAGGATCAGGCCGATGCCCTCGGGCGGGATGCCGAACATGACCAGGATCATCGCGATCACCGGCAACGAGCCGCCGGGCACCCCCGCGGCACCGATCGCGCCGAAGATGCACAGCACCAGGATGCTGATCTGCTGTACGAAGCTCAGCTCGACGCCGAAGAACTGGGCGAGGAAGAGCACCGTGATGCCCTCGAACAGGGCGGTGCCGTTCATGTTGGCGGTGGCGCCCAGCGTGCACACGAAGCGCGCCACCTGGCGCGGCACGCCAAGGCGCTGCTCTGCGCATTCCAGCGTGGTCGGCAGGGTGGCGCTCGAGGAGCTGGTCGAGAACGCCGTCAGCAGGGCCGGCTGCGCGCCCTTGAAAAAGGCGAGCGGGGACATGCCGCCGAAGACCCGCACCAGGATCGGGAACACCACGAAGAAGTGGATGCCCAGCGCCAGCACCACCGTGCCGACGAAGCGCGCCAGCTGCACCAGCACATCGAAACCGAGCTTGGCGGTGATGCCGAACAGCAGGCAAGCCACCGCGTAGGGGGCGAGCTGAATGATCCAGCCGATCAGCTTCAGGCAGATGTCGTACACGCCCTGCACCGCGCCGACGAAACTGCGGGTACCGGCACTGGCCACCACGGTGGCGCCGATGCCGAACATCAGCGCGAAGAACATCACGCCGATGAGATCGCCGTTGACGGCCGAGGCGATCGGATTGCGCGGCACGATGTTGATCAGCAGGTCGATGCCCGAGACCGCGCCGCCCTTGGCGGCGATGTCGGCCACCCGCTCGCTGGAGCCGGCGATGAGCTCGTCCGCCAGCTCGGGCGGCAGGCCCTGGCCCGGCTGGATGAGGTTGACGACAACCAGGCCGATGGTGACGGCGATGCTGGTGACCACCAGGATGAAGACCAGCGTGCGCCCGCCGATGCGGCCAAGCGCGCGCGGATCGCCGATCTCGACCACGCCGAGCACCAGCGCCGAGAACACCAGCGGCACCACCAGCATGAACAGCAGGCGCAGGAAGATCTGGCCGACCGGATCGGTGACGTAGCGGATCAGGCCGCCGAGCCAGGCGGCATCGGCGGCGGCGAGGTTGCCCAGCACACCGGCGCTGATGCCCACCGCAAAGCCGATGGCCATCTTGGTGTGCAGGGACAGGCCGCCGGTGTTCGACATGACTCAGGCCTCCGGCTGTTCGCGGAAGTTGCGCAGCTCACCGGCCTTGAGCCGCGCCCAGTAGGCGTTCAACTCGCGCTTGACCACCGGCATCAGCAGGTAGACGCCGATCAGGTTGGGGATGGCCATGATGAACAGCAGGGCGTCGGCGATGTCGACCAGGCTGGACAGCTGCAGGGTGCAGCCGACCACCGCGGCGACCAGGTAGAAGAACTTGAAGCCGTACAGCACGCCCTTGCTCTCGCGCGCCAGGAACGCCGCCGCCTTGGCACCGTAGTAGCCCCAGGTGATGGTGGTGGAGAAGGCGAACAGGAACACCGCGAAGGTCAGCACATAGGGGAACCAGCTGACCACGCTGCCGAAGGCGTTGGAGGTGAGCTGCACGCCGTCGCCACCGCCCTCGACCAGATGCTGGCCGGTGATGATGATCACCAGCGCGGTCATGGTGCAGATCACCACGGTGTCGATGAAGGGCTCCCACAGGGCGACGAAGCCTTCGGTGACCGGATCGCGGGTCTTCACCGCGGAGTGCGCGATCGCCGCCGAGCCGAGTCCCGCCTCATTGGAGAAGGCCGCGCGGCGGAAGCCGACGATCAGCGCACCGATGATGCCGCCGACCGCGCCTTCGCCAGTGAAGGCGCCGGCGAAAATCGCGCCGACCGCGCCGGGCAGCTGGCCGATATTGGTGAGGATGACGAACAGGCAGCCCAGGATGTACAGCGCCGCCATGCCGGGCACCAGCTTCGAGGTCACGCTGCCGATGCGGGTGATGCCGCCGATCACCACTGCGCCCGCCAGCGCGGCATAGGCGAGGCCGAACCACAGGCCGTTGCCGGCCAGCGGGCCTTCGGCGCCGCCGGTGACGTTGAGCATCTGGGCATAGGCCTGGTTGGCCTGGAACATCGCACCGGCGCCGATCGCGCCGAGCATCGAGCAGACCGCGAAGATGATCGCCAGCTTCCAGCCGAACCACTTCAGGCTTGGATAGTTCTCGGCGATGCCGCGCGAGAGGTAGTACATCGGGCCGCCCGAGACGGTGCCGTCGGGCTTTTCCAGCCTGTACTTCACGCCCAGCGTGCACTCGACGAACTTGGTCGACATCGCCAGCAGGCCAGCCAACACCATCCAGAACGTGGCGCCAGGGCCACCGATGGTGATCGCCACCGCCACGCCGGCGATGTTGCCGAGGCCAACCGTGCCCGAGACCGCCGAGGTCAGGGCTTGGAAGTGGCTGACCTCGCCGGGGCCGGCATCGCGCTTGCTGCTGTAGTCGCCGCGCAGCAGTCGGAAGCCGTGGGCGAAGCCGCGCACGTTGATGAAGCCGAAGTACAGCGTGAACACCACGCCGGCGAGGATCAGCCAGCCGACGATCAGCGGGAACATCACCGGCGCCTCGTCGGTGCCGCCCACCCGCACCGCGTGGAAGATGAAGCCGGAGACCTCATCGGCCATCGGGCGGATGAAGGCTTCGATGCGCTGGTCGAGGCTGGACGGTGCCGCCTCCGCCGCGGCGGGCGCGTCGACCAGGGGGGCTTCCGCAGGCGTCTGCGCGGTCTCGGCCGCGGCCTCTTCGGTGGTCTCGAAGCCCTGGGCGTGAACGGGCGCGGTGTCCTGCGCGAACGCAGGGAGGCTGGCCGCCAGCAGCAAGGCCAGCGCGATACGTTGGATCATCAGACGTCCCCCAAAGGACTGGACAGGAAGAGCGCGCCGGGGCCGCTGCACGCGACCGCGCATCCCAGCGCGGGCCGCCGCCGCGGAGGCCGCGACGCTGCGCGGGAGCAGGCCCCCACGCGGCCGCCCGATGGTACATCACGCCCTTGTGGGCGCCGGGTATGCGGGCCTGATCTTCAGTGCCGTGCAACCGTACAGCGGCAGCACGAGCCGACAGGGGCCGACGCAGCCTGAGCCGCGGCCCGCGTCTCAGTCGCCGCGACGCGGGGGATACAGCGGCGGCAAGGGGTCGGCCACGACGCCCTGCGCGCGCGCGCTGCGGAAGGACGGCGCACGGGCGAAGGCCTCACGCAAGGCATCGAGCGCGGGCGCACCGGCCGCGCCAGCGTAGAGGCTGCGCTGCAGGGCCTCGACCGCGGCGCGCTGCCCGGCATCGTCCAGGGCCTGAACAAGCGCGCCGAGATCGGGGCCGAGCCCGCGCGCACGGGCGAGCGCACGCAGGGCCGCGGCGATATCGTCGAGATCGCCGCGGCGCAGGGCCTCCGCCAGCGCCGGGCCAGCCTTGGGCAGGCTGGGGCTTGGCATCAGCGTGGCGGGCGGCGCCGGCCGGCGTCCGCGCCACCACAGGCCGAGCAGGCCCAGCAGCAGAGGCAGCTGCAGCAGGGCCACGAGCCGCCAATACGGGTGCACGCCCGGGGACGTCGGAACCTGCAAAGGCGTCGCCGCATCGACACTCGCGACATCGGCTTCGCCTGCGCCCGACGCGGGCACGGGCGCGGCGCCAGCGCCCGGCGCGACCTCGAAGCGCTGCGCCTCGATGACCGCCTCGCGCATCTCATCGGCCGCCACGTCCCACCAGCGGATGACGAGGCGCGGCAGCTCGAGCGTGCCGGCGCGATTGGGCACCACGGCAAAGCTGCGGCTGCGCTCGCCCTCGATGCCGCGCGGCCCCTCGCGGCTCTGGCTGGCCTCCTGGTCGGGGTAGACCTCGGCGCCGTCGATGGTCGGCAGCACCAGTTCGGGCAGCTGTTCGGCGGAGAGCCCGCGCGCGGACAGCCGCAGCGAGAGCGTCACCGGCTCGCCGACCTTGAGCGCGCCGGCCGCGCTGGTCTGGGCGCTGTAGTCCAGCGACTGCGCGGGCAGCCAGGGCTCGCCGGCACTGGCCGGCCGCGGCCGCACCTCCAAGGTCAGCGCTTCACCGGCCGCACTGACCGGCGTGCCGGGATCGAACATGCGGTTGGCGCGACCACCGGCCAGCGCGCGGCCGCGGAAACGCGGCGCTTCGATGCGCAGCTCACCCGAAGCCAGCGGCGTCAGCGCATAGCGGCGCTCGACCACGTTGTAGCGGCGACCGCCCATGTCGCGGCTGAAGGTGGCATCGCCACCGAGGCGACGGATGTCGGCACCGGCGGCGCTGGGCTCGTCGAGCTGGCCGTCGAGCAGGGTGACGGCATACAGCAGGCGCACCGTGTAGATCACCTGCTGCTGCACATAGGGGTTCTCGGGCGCGGCTTCGACTTCGAGCAGCACGTCGGCGTCGACGTCGCGCGGACGCGCGCTGGCCGGCAGCACCGACAGCCGCAGCGGTTCGGTGCGCTGGCCGCGCACCTCCAGCGCCGGAATGCCGATCACGCCGGCGGCGACGGGCTCCAGCACCACGCCCCACAGCGTGCGCATGCTCTGCTGACCGTTGACCACGCTGATCTGGGTGCTGCTGGAGCTGCCCAGCACGCGCACGTCGCTGCCCAGCGCGGAGAGATCGGGTTCGCCGCCGCCGGGCTGGTCGGTCTCGATGTTGAGGGTGACCGACTCGCCCAGCACGATCTCCTCGCGATCGAGGAAAGCGCGGGTGCCCTGCGCCATCGACGGCGTCGACAGCAGGATCAGCAGCAGCCCGCAGAGCAGGCGCGTAAACAGGTTCATCGGGGTTCGCCCTCGCGCTGACGGCGCTGGTATTCGAGCAGGAACTTGCGGCGCAGCAGGCCGCCGGGGTCGTCGGGCACGCGCCGCATCAGCTGCTCCAACGCCTGCCGCTTCTCGGCTTCGGCCATCGCCTCGGCGCTCAGCGGCTCGGCGGCCTGCTGAGCGTCCTGCGGCTGCGCCTGCGCCTGCTCCAGCGCCTGCTGCATGGCCTCGTTGAAGTCCTGCTGCGCCTGTTCGGAGTCGGCAGTTTCGGACGGCTGCGTCTCGGACTCACTGCCCTGCTCGCCCTCGCTGGCGTCGTTCTGAGGGGCTTCGGAAGATGGCGGGGGTTCGCCTTCGGCGGATTCCGACTCGCTGCCGGCCTCCTGCTTCTGCTCGCCCTCGGGCGGCGGCTCGCCCGGGGCGCCAGACTGCCCGTCCTGGCCGTCCTCGCCCTGCTCGCCGTCCTGACTCTGTTGCTGTTGTTGCTGCTGCTCCTGCTGCTTGAGCCAGTCTTCAACGGCCTGACGGTTGGCGGCCGCATCCGCATGCTGCGGCTCGCGTTCGAGTGCGGCCGTATACGCCGCCAGTGCCTCTTCGTAGCGCTGCAGCTTGGCCAGCGCATTTCCGCGGTTGTAGTGGCTGCGGGCGTCGTCGCCCGCGGTGAAGTCCGCCAGCGCGGATTCCATGTCGCCGGCACGGTAGGCCGCGGAGCCGCGCAGGGCCGGGTCCTCGGCCAGCTCGGCAGCGCGCGCTGGCGCATCGTTCTGCAAGGCCTCCCAAGCCTGGCGATCGCGCCGCGCCCACAGATCGTTCCACAACTGCGCGAGCGCGCCGGGCGCGGCCTCGCCAGCATGCGCCGCGCCCGCGTCTGCAGGTTCGGCAGGCATCGAAGTCGACGCGGCAGCGGGCTGCGCCTGCGCCGGGCGCAGCGGCGCCAGCGGCAGCACCAGCAGGGGCAGCATCAGCAGCCAGCCGCGACGCGCCGCGAGTGCGGCCAGCGGCAGCAGCAGCAGGACCAGTAGCGGGCCTTCGTCCTGGTAGCGCAGGCTCTCGCGCGACTCGCGACCGGCGGTTTCCGCTGGATCGACCTCGGTGCCGGTGGGCGCGGCATCGAAGCCCAGCGCGCGCAGGTCGCTGCCGTCGGCGGCGAAGCGCGCGTAGCCGCCCTGCCCGGCCTCGGCCAGCGCGCGCAGGCTTGGCTCGTCCAGCCGCGGCAGGCGGATGTTGCCGGCCTCGTCACGCATGAAGCCGCCGCCGCCCACCGCCACCGGCGCGCCTTCGGGCGTGCCCAGGCCAAGTACAGAGACCCGCAGCCCCTGCGTCGCCGCTTCGCGCGCGACTTCGATGGCGGCGGTGCCGACCCGATCGGTCAGCAGCAGCACGTCGCCGCGGCGGGCGCCACTCTCCGCGAACAGGCGCTGGGCCATGCGGAGGGCGCGCTCGGGGCGCTGGCCCGGCACCGGCAGGATCGAGGGATCGAGCGCCGACAGCAGGCCGTCGAGGGTGGTGGCGTCGTCGGTCAAGGGTGCGACGGTGAAGGCCTCGCCGGCGAAGGCGACCAGCGCGGTCTGGCCGTCGCTGCGACGGCGGATCAACTCGGCCAGCTTGAGCCGCGCACGACTCAGCCGGTCCGGCTTCAGATCGGCGGCGCGCACGCTGGCCGAGAGATCCAACGCAACGATCAGCGGCGCCTGCCGCTTCAGCAGGGGCTGCGGCAGCTCGCGCCAGGCCGGTCCGGCCAGCGCCAGCACGGCGAGCGTGAGACCCAGCAGCAGCAGGATCTCGGGCAGACGGGGGGCACGCGCCTGGGCAGCCGACTGCGCGGCGAGCAGGGGCGCATCGACCACGGCGCGCCAAGGGTCGGCGCCGACCTGCGCGCGCCGACGCAGCCACAGCAGCAGGGGCAGAACGAACAGGGCCAGCAGCCAGAGCGGCCGCAGGAAGTGGAAGTCATCGAGGCCGAGCGCGCTCATCGCAGCACCTCGCGACCACGCCGGCTGTCAGCCAGCAGCAGGCCGAGGCCGAGCAGCAGGGCGATGCCCAGCGGCCAGTGGAACAGCTCGTGTCGCGGACGCAGGGGCTCGGCCTCCTGCTCGACCGGCTCCAGGCGGTCCAGTTCGGCGTAGATGCCGGCCAGCTCGCGGGTGTCGCGGGCGCGGAAGTAGCGGCCGCCGGTGCTGTCGGCAATGCGCCGCAGGCTGGCTTCATCGATCTCGGCGCCCGGCGTGGCGACCTGCAGGCCGAACACGCTCGTGCTGCCGCCCTCGCCACCCATGCCGATGGTGTGCACCCGCACGTTCTCGGCGACCGCCAGCTGGGTGGCGCGCTCGGGGTCGAGGGCGCCGGCGTTGTGAACGCCGTCGGTCAGCAGGATCAGTACGCGCTGGCCCTCGCCGCGTTCGCGCAGACGCTTCACGCCCAGCCCGATGGCGTCGCCGATCGCGGTCTCGCGTCCGGCCATGCCGATCACGCTGGTTTCCAGCTGGTAGCGCACATGGGCGCGATCGAAGGTGAGCGGGGTCAGCAGGTAGGCGCTCTGGCCGAACAGGATCAGGCCCACGCGGTCGCCGGCGCGGCGATCGAGGAAGTCGCCGAGCACGCGTTTGACCGCAGTCAGGCGATCCACGCGACGGCCGGCGATCTGCATGTCCTCCGCGGCCATCGAACCAGAGACATCGACCGCCAGCATCAGGTCGCGGCCGCTGCTGGGCGGCGCCTCGATCTCCCCCAGGCGCTGCGGCTGGGCGGCGGCGATGCAGAGCAGCACCCACACCGGTAGCGCGAGCAGCAGGCGCGGGCCAGGCAGGCGCGAGCGCGCCGTCGCAACCGCCGCGTCGGGCAGTTCGAAGGGCAGACGCAGCGCACTGCCAAGCTGCACGCGCGCCGCCGGCAGCAGCAGGGTCAGCAGGGGCAGCGGCAGCAGCCACAGCGCCCACGGCCGCGCCAGTTCGAGCGCCTGCAGGCTGGCCAGCAGGCTACTCACGGCAGGGTCTCCAGCAGGCGCTGCAAGCGCTCGTTCGCGCGGCTCAGCGCGAGCTCGGTGTCCGCATCTGCGAGACGCGAACGCCACGGGCCTTCGACCAGCAGGTCGAGGCCGGGATCGTCGACTGGCAGCGGCCCCAGCGCAGCGAGATGCGCGCGCCAGCGTGCGCCCTCGAGCACCGCGGCCGCGGGCTCGCGCTGGCGCACGGCGCGGCGCAGGAGTTCGGAGGCCGCCGCCACGCGCTCGACGCCCGGCGCTGAAGAGTTCTCAAGGACGACGCGCATCGCGACCTGCCAGCGCTGCAGGGCGCGGCGGCGGGCTGATCTGCGCCGCGCATACACCAGCAGCCACCCTGCGAGCAGCACGGCCACCAGCAGCAGGAGCCAGACGCCCGGCGGCCACGGCCACAGGCCGGGCTCGGGCGGCAGCTGGATGTCGCGCAGCTGCGGGCCCGGGCTCATGCGTCCTCCCGCGGCGGCGCGCCGCGCAGAAGATCCCGCAGTGCAGGCACGGGATCCTCGCGCGTGCTCACTAGGCGTGCGCCGACACCCGCGCGCTGCAGGGCCTGCAGGGTGCGCGCATGGCGCTCACGCAGCGCCAGCTGCCAGTCCGGGCGACCGCTGCGCGGCACCTCCAGCAGGCGTTCGCCGGTGGCGGTCTGCACGCGGTAGCGGCCCGGCGGCAGCGCCTCCCGCTCCAGCGGATCGACCAGCACCGCGGCGATCACGTCGTGGTGCCGGCGCAGGCGCAGCAGGCTGCGCAGGCCGTCCTCGTCGAGGCTCGACGCGTCGAGCAGCAGCAGCACGTGGGCGCCGGCGCGCAGGCCGCGGTCGAGGGCGTCGGCGGCCTTGTCCAGCGGCTGCTCCAATGACTCGGCGCTCGGCACAGACCACTCGCACAGCGCCTTCAGCAAGCGCAGCACGCCACGCTGCGTGCCGTGCGCGGGCAACTGCGCCGCGCGTCGTCCGAAGGCCGCCGCGCAGACGCGGTCGCCCTCGGACTGCGCGAACCACGCGAACAGCGCGCCCAAGCGCGCGGCCTGCACCGACTTGAAGCAGACCCGCGTGCCGAACTGCAGGGCGAGCGAGGTGTCCAGCAGCACCGCCGAGGTGCGCTCGCGCTCGGCGGCGAACAGCTTGGTATGCAGCTCGCCCGCGCGTGCGGTCAATCGCCAGTCGATATGGCGCACATCGTCGCCCGCGGCGTAGGCGCGCGATTCGGCGTAGTCCATGCCGCGGCCGCGGAAAGGGCTGTGGCGCGTGCCCGCCGCACGGTCGGCCGAGCGTCGGCGCGCGCCAGCCGCCAGCTGCGCTGCGCGGGCGCGCAGGGCCACCAACTCGCTGAGCGAGGGCTGGATCGCGGCGTGGTCAAGGCTGCTCATGGGCCGGGAACGCTCGCGCCTCAGGGCAGCGGCACCCGCTCCAGCAAGGCGCGCACGACGGCATCGCTGTCCACGCCTTCCGCCTCGGCTTCGAAGCTCAGCAGCACGCGATGGCGCAGAACGTCCAGGGCCACCGCGCGGATGTCCTCGGGCGCGACGAAATCCCGTCCAGCCAGCCAAGCGTGGGCGCGCGCGCAGCGCTCGAGCGCGATGGAGCCGCGCGGGCTGGCGCCGAAGGCGATCTGCCGCTTCAATTCGGCGCCATAGGGCGAGGCGTCACGGGTCGCCAGCACCAGCTCGATCAGGTAGCGCTCCAGACGCGGGGCAACGTGCAGGCCGAGGATGCGCCGCCGCGCCTCGCGGATCTCGTCGGCGCTGATCTTGGCTGCGTGCGTGGCATGGCTGACAGCGCCGTATGGATCGAGCTCGGCCAGCGCGCGTGCGCGCGCCAGACGCAGAATCTCGGCTTCGGTTTCAGCCCGCGGATAGCCGATGCGAACGTGCATCAGGAAGCGGTCGAGCTGGGCCTCCGGCAGCGGGTAGGTGCCCTCCTGCTCGATCGGGTTCTGCGTGGCCATCACCAGGAACAGATCAGGCAGGCGATACGTCACGCGGCCCACTGTGATCTGGCGTTCGCCCATGGCTTCCAACAGGGCCGACTGCACCTTGGCCGGCGCGCGGTTGACCTCGTCGGCCAGCAGCAGGTTGTGGAAGAGCGGCCCGGGCTGGAATTCGAAGCGCGCTTCCTGCGGGCGGTAAATCTCGGTGCCGGTCAGATCGGCCGGCAACAGGTCAGGCGTGAACTGCACGCGGTGGAAGTCGGCTTCGATGCGCGTCGCGAGCGCCTTGATCGCCGTGGTCTTGGCCAGCCCCGGCGCACCCTCGACCAGCAGATGGCCGTCCGCCAGCAGTGCGATCAACAGGCGCTCGACCAGCTCGGGCTGGCCGACCACTTCCGCGGCCAGCGCATCGCGCAAGCCCGCGAAGCGGGAGGCCAGCGCATCGGTGTCGGTGCTGGGCGGGGTGTGATCCATGGCGTGCATGCGGAGAGATCTCGGAGGGGCGCGTTCGACCACATGCAGGCGCAAAGGTTTCGCGCGGCAGCGGGGGCGTGTCTGGACCGCAGTATCGCGCGGTGCGCGAGTGTCGGCCTGTGCGGATCGTGGGGGCCGCGGGCGGGTAGATGGGGGGGTCACCTGCCACCACTCCGCGTGGCACGGGAGTGCTCAGCCGTCGCGGCTGAGGTATTGCGCCAGAAGCTCCTCGCGGCTTAGCGGACGCCCCACCAGCCAGCCCTGCGCGTAGCGGCAGCCCAGCTCGCGCAGCACGGCCAGCTGGCCTTCGGTCTCGATGCCTTCGACCACCACGTCGGCACCGAGCCCATGCGCCATGCTGACGATGGCCTCGACGATCCTGCGCGCGCGCGGGTTGTCGAGCATGCTGCGGGCAAACGCCTGGTCGACCTTGAGCGTGTCGAAGCTCAACAGGTGCATGTGCTGCAGGTTCGAGTAGCCGGTGCCGAAGTCATCGAGCGCGACGCGCACGCCGGCCTCGCGTGCCTGCTGCATCATCGCGGCGACGCGGGTGTAATCGAGTTGCCGGCTCTCGGTGATCTCGATCTTGATCTGCGAGGGCTGCAGGCCGCGGTCCGCCACTCGCTCAAGCAGGCGCGGCAACAGTGCGTCCTCGACCAGCTGCCGCGCCGAGACGTTGATCGCGATGAAGGGCGGACGACGGCCACGCTCGCCGAGCAGGCAAAGGGCATCAAGGCTCGCTTCCAGCACGAACTCGCCGACCGGTACGATCAGCGAGGTCTCCTCGGCCAGTGCGATGAACTCCGCGGGGGAGATCTGACCGCGCTGGCCGTGGTTCCAGCGCACCAGGGCTTCATAGCCGGCGATCTCACCTCGCGCGACTTCCAACAAGGGCTGAAATCGAACCTCGAGCCCGCCCGTGGTCAAGGCCTCACGGAGTTCGGCTTCCAATCGGATCTTGCCGATTCCATCCGCGGGCTCAGCGACAAGATCGGAGTCGGCCTGAGCATGCCCCTGCAGGCTCGCGAGCGTCGCCCGATATCGGCGGAGTTGGCCCTCCAGCAGAGCCCGCACCACCGGATCTGTATTGAGCAAGCGCTCTGCGATCTGTTCCGGCGTGATGGGCACCAGCACGCAGGTTTCCAGTGCAGTGGCCGTTGCCGTTCGCGGCGATCGATCGATCACCGCCATTTCTCCGAGAAGCTCGCCAGCCCGAACTTCGGCCAATCGCCGCTGGTCGGGCCCAGTGCTGATGGCCAAGGTGCCGGACTCCACCAGATAGGCGCAGTCAGGAGGGTCGCCTTCTCTGAAGAGAATCTGATCAGCGCTCAGGTTGATTCGGTTTTGGGCCAAAGCGAACCTCGCTAGATACAAGAGTTCTTGGTGCCAGGTAAGTTCGGACGATATGCCGGCAATTGAAGACCACGCGACCTGAAGTTTTTGCCTGCAGGCTGTGGACTCCTTTTGAAGTCTAGCGCCTGTTCCACAGCTACAGACATCGATCAACCGAGAAATTCATTTTGGTTGGCAAGACCTTTCACGCGATACATGAATTTCACAATCGCCCTTTCCGGAGTGACTTTTTCGCTACCTACCGACGCGCCACGTCCAGTGAAGAGGATGAGTGCTGGAAAAAAGCAGGGCCGCTTTCGCGGCCCTGCATGACACATCTGTCGCGTTTGCGGATTACTGGAAAACAACCGTGCAGGTATTGATTGACTGCAAGGGCCCCGTACTCGCCTGGAAACTGTTTCCTGTGGCCGGCTGCCCAGCGTTGTATGTGCAGTTACCTGAAATAGCTGGTCGGTTACGCGGGCCGTTGTTTGGTGTAATCACGAGATCGACTGGGGTGTTTGCGGCAAATTCCAGACGGCACGTCTGGGAGCCGCCGTCAGCCACGGAGCACACGACGCCAGATCCGGTCACGACGCTGCCTCCGAGATTGGTCCCGGGCGCAGCGAGGGCCAAATTGAGAACGTTGGGCTCCCCACCATTTTCATCGCACGCGCCCAGCGGCGGCGGCGGACTGAAGCCTGCGCCACCAGCACAACTGTCGCGGCCCTTGAAGATGACCGTCGCCGAGGGATCGCCACCTGCCAAGCTGAACTCGCACTCCCATTCAGCCCCGCCGCCCGGCTGATCCATCAGCGATGCAGTGATGAGTGCGCGGCTGTTGCCCGCGGCATCCGTGAGGGTCGGCGGCTGGGCAACGTTCACGATCGCGGTATCGCCATCGCCGGAGCAAGCCACTGCGATTGCGCGGCCGGCAACGCCATTGCCCGCGCCATCAATGAGCCGCAGGTTGACTTCGAAGGTGCCGTCACCGATGAACGCCGTGGGGAAGGCCTGCAGGATCAGGTCGTCGGCCACCCGGATCTCAACTTCCGCAGGCTCCGCGTCACCCAGCGTGAAGCGAAGGACGTTGTCTCCGTCTTCGGACATGCCGCTGGTCACGACGCTCGCGACCACGCAACCGTTCGCACCAGTGGGAGCCGGCAGCGGACCGCTGTTCCGGCCGTTGATCGTCCCGGTTCCGCTGGCCAAGGAGAAGCCGAAGTTGACGAACGCTCCCTGGATGGGGGAATTCAACGCATCGCGGAGGCACACCGTGACCGACGCGGTCGTGTTGCCCGGAATGGCTTCGGGACTCGCGATGATGGAGAGCGGCGCCAGGCCTGGATAAACGTAAGCGGCGATATCAGTCACGAGCTTGGTGCTGGTGCCTGAGGTGGCCGAGCCGCGCGCCCACACGGCGACGCTCTGGCCCAGGCGGGAAACCGGGTAGTTCATCCGGACCGTTGCGGTACCCGTCTGATCCGTGAGGCCAGTGGCGACGATGTTGCCGTGCTGCGCCCGGCCGACGATGTACGGCAGTACGTTACCGCTGTCGACACTCGTTCCAGTGTCGTCATTGCGGTTGAAGCGCTGGACGGTCGTGAGGTTCGCCTGGCTGTTGACCTGAGCAACCGTGCGGGCACTCTCCAGATCGCGGTTACCGGCCACAGACTGCCCGAGCACCAGAAGCGTATCGCCGGGCCCCGCGCCGCCACCTGCGGTCTGGAATGCGCCGCCGGGGGCAGTGAAGATGAAGCCGTTTTCCTGGGGATTGCCGTCACCGCCAGCAATGGCAAAGGCGCCGGAGCCCTGGGCGGGGAAGCCGACCACCGGCGCGTCCACCAGACCGAACTCGATGGGGGTGCCCGGAAGCACGGGGTTGCCTTGGCGATCTGTGACCAGAGCGCTGACGATCAGGCTGTAGGTTCCGTCCGGACGCACCGATGCCGTGCCATCGGCGTTCACGCCAGCAGCGACACCGTTGGCGATGATGCCGTCGATGTCGGGGCCGGTGATGTGGATCGCGAACAGGCGTCCGTCCGAGATCACAACCGTGCGTTCAGCAACGATCGGATCCGAAATGCCGTTATCGACGTTGTTGTCAGCGCGGTCAGCAGTGACCCGCACGGTGGTCTGACCGAGGCGGTTGCCCGTCACGAAATTGAAAGTGGCGATGCCCGCGGAAGTGCGCAGCGAGATGTTCTGTCCGCTGACGTTCTGACCGGCCGCGTTGACGCCGTTCACGCGCTCGTTGGCTGCCGCTGGCGCGTCGCCGATGACTTCGACGCGAAGGTTGTTGAAAGCGGTGTTTCCGGCCACCGGGTCTGGCGCCGGTTGACCGATGCCGTCGGTCACGTCGACTTCGAACGCGCCTGACGTGGTGCCGCCGGAGCCCTGCACGTACAGCCCAGTGAAGGTGGGCGAAAGCAGCACGTTGGCGGGCAGGGAAGGCGTATTGGAAACGACGTTGATCGTCTGCGTCGCGGTCATCGTGCGCCCGGTCTCCGGGTCCTGGATGGTCGCGGTGACGACGGCGGCGCCGGTGATGTTGAAGGAGTGCACGAAAACCGTGGCACGACCCGCGACGATGTTGACTGGCCCCTGACCCATCAGGGTAAGGAACTCGTTGTTCTCGATTTCCGGCGTGGACGGGTCGTCCTCGGTCTCGGGATCGTCAAGAGTCGAGTAGGCAGCCACGGTCACCGGGTTGATCGACACACCCAGTCCACCGGCCTCGCCTTTGGGAATGCTGATCGGCTGTCCGCTCGCGGTTCGCGCAGTGATCGTGAGTTCACTCATGTAGGGCGAACCGATGAACGGGCGCACGCCAAACAGGTTGACCGGCAGCTGCACGCGCGTGGCGGTGATTGCGATGTTTCCCGTCGCGGCTGGGGCGGTGACGGTGACAGGCACCGAAGCGGACACGGCCGAGGGTTGGCCAGCGGGCTGGGTCGAGAACGTCAGGGTTGCGCTTCCCTGATTCGTCCCGGTGACGAAGACGAATTCCGCGCGACCGCCAACCGTGGTTGCCGTGTTGGACGAAGTCTGCTGTCCGTTGACGACACCAAACAAGCCGCCGAGATTGCTTGGACTGACCGAGGCGGTCACCACGGTACCGTCGGCGATTGCAGTGTTGTTTGAATTGCTTACGGTGACGCTGACCGCGAGCGTTCCACCGGCCGGCACGGAAGCCCCCTGCGCGGTCGCACTGATGCGTGCGCTCGAGATGGGTCCGAACGAGCCCTCGTTGCCGCTTCCTCCCCCGCCTCCACACGCGGTCAGTAGCGCCAACGAGCCGATCAGCAGGCCCCTGAGCAAAAGTGTTGGTTTCATCATCTCTCTCCAAGGAAAGCCGGCAGCAGTCCTTCGCCGACCCAATTGTGGTTGTCCTGCCCGCTCTGCATCAGCGCCCGTTGCGTCCCGAGACCGCGAGGACCTTCGGCGTCACGAAGATCAGCAGTTCCGCCTTCTCGGTACCGTTGCGCTTGGTCCGGAAGAGGTTGCCCAGAACCGGAACGTCGCCGAGGAATGGCACCTTGCGGAGATCCTCGCGGCTGTTGAATTCATAAACACCGCCAATCACCACGGTCTGGCCGTTGTCGACAAGCACTGCGGTGTTGATCTCGCGCTTCGAGATCAGGGGGATATCTCCGACCGGACTGGAGGTGAAGCCGGCCAGCTCGTCCTTCTTCACCTTCAGCGTCAGGTAGACGCGGTCGTCCTGGGTGATGGTCGGGGTCACCAG
>VFQU01000368.1_pt1 | contig 42541 bp, 34 predicted proteins | sample 3512311 | NCBI WGS metagenome assembly VFQU01 (sample SAMN10412377, study PRJNA504923) | tailings metagenome | isolation source: Relicate 3 Philex TSF3 active mining site | place: Philippines: Tuba, Benguet | collected 2017-08-29
CCCGCCCGTGATTGAAAATCACGGTCTAACCGTGCGAAGTCCCTAAAGGGACTAGCAGAATATAGCGATTCAGTCTCTTCAGTGAGCTTCGCACAGCTAGCACGGGGTTTTAAACCCTGTGCGGGAAAGCGAGATCGACAAATCAACTCAAAATTTACAGGTGGTCTAATTTTCAGGGTGATTTACATACAACTTAGCACTGAATCAACCCTCATCAAGCTTCTGAATTCAATGATGAAACCCGTCGCAAAACTCTCTTCTGTTTCAAAACTTCTCGGTCTGATCAGTTTTGGCACACTTCTGATGACTTCCCTGCCTGCAATGGCGCGTCCTGGAATCGTTACGACACATGCTAATGTTCGATCGGGTGCATCTCTCAATGCTCCAGTGCGAGAACTTCTTGCACCCAATGGCACAGTTGAAGTCCTCAACATTGTCCAAGGTAAGGATGGCTGGAAATGGTACTATGTCCGCTCAGAAATCGAAGGAACTGAAGAAGGTTGGGTGCGGAGTGATCTGATTCGCTTCACACCAAGTAACTGGAGATATGCAGTGCTACGGGGCGATCGAGAAAACCGGATCAATGTTCGATCGGCTCCTAGCATTTCATCAAGCATTGCACACTATGGTATTGGCGGAGATGTGATCGAAATCGATGACAGAAGCATGACTAGAGAAGGCAATTACTTCTGGTACCGCGTAACTTTCCCCAATCAAGTCTCTGGATGGGTTCGAGGTGACTTGTTCATCAGAATCGAGTAACCCTCAGCATCCTTCGTAACTTTGACATTGTTCTTGAACCTTTATGAAACGGCTCAATCTATCCCGCATTCAGCAACTTTTCCACTCATTTCGCCTGCATCCTGCTGTCATTGCTTGTTTAACAACAGGAATGATCTTAACGGGTAGTTTTGCGATCGCTCAACCCGTCGCGACAGGTTGGCTGTTTAACGGACAAACCACACCCAATCAGATTACGCTCAATGGTGTGAAGTACACAGGAGAATGTGCTGCAGGGCCATTCTTCCCAGACCTTACAGGCACCTTTATCTCTGCAAAGACTCCGCCTGCCCCTCATACTCGCGTCTTGATCAAAAATGTGACTTCAGGCGTTTCGACTAACCCCCATCCCTACACTAATCGTGAATACGACGAACGTCGCCCGACTTCTGAAGTTGCCAAAATGACCTTCTCAAATCGACATCAGATGCGGAAATTTGGAGTACTCGAAGGGAGTAATACCTTTGAGTACACAATTCAGCAACGGGACAAGGTTCTAGAAACGGGAACTTTTACTTCCGACATTACAACGAATGTACGCACAGAAGAACGGACGGCAACCTGGGTTCGAGACAAAGTGTGCGCCAATCGATCCGTCTCACTCGATGTCTGTGCTGATATTCGCGATCGTCGTGCTCGACAATGCCAAGATGGGCGAATTTTGCAATCTGAATTGACTCCTGATGACCCTGAAATTGTCAGCCGCGTTTACAACGACACTGGAGAAACGCTCAACTTCCGATTTGAGCATCGAGAATATCGACTCGCTCCAGGAGAATATGCAGTCATTAGAACCTATGAATCCGATTCCTCTCAATCGCTTTACTTTAATACGACCTGCAAGGACTGCTCTCGTTTCAGTTCATCTAGCAGCTTTACTCCTGGCAAACGCTATCGTTTTACTTCAACGAAGAATGGCGAAACTCGAACTATTCGTTTAGAGGATTACTCGCGTTCAAATGACTACCACCAGAGAAGATGGCGATAATGCTCAACGTTCAGCGATCGAGAGATTGATCACATGTCGATCTCTCGTTTAGGGTGACGATTTTCTTGCAGATTGCATAACCTCGATCGTGGTTAATCCTAAACCTATATGAGACGTTGAGTGATCAGTCATGACGCATCCCATTCAAAGCACAATTGCGATCGCCGTAGGCATCGTCATTGGTTTAGCTCATCAAATTCCGATTCACGCGAAGGAGTGCATTCTACCCAGGTATGAGGTCGTTACCGAGAATCTGGTCAATGATCACAATCAGCAAGTTGTGGAACTGCTGACGCGAAAAGAATATGAGGCGGCTGTATTGACAGCACAATTTGCGATCGCAACGGGTGAATCTGTTCTCGGGATCACTCATCCCTCGATCGTCACAAGCTATCATCATTTGTCTCAAGCTTATCGCGGCTCGAAACAATACGATAAAGCAGAAGCAACGCTCTTAAAACTGATTCAAGCAACTGAGGCAAAGTTCAGCCAGGAGAGTCGAAACTTAATTCCGGCACTGCATGATCTAGGAGATCTCTACTTTGAGCAAGGACAATACGATAAAGCAGAACCCGTCTATCTGCGTGCGTTGAGTCTACTCGAAAAGACATCTGCAAAAACCTATCTGAGTGAGATTGCCCCTTTGGAAAAACTCATTGCAATCTACACGGCTCAAGGTCATTCGAGTAAAGCACAACAATTTACTCAACGGCTCAACACCCTCCGCCAGCAATTTTATCCTTCAAAGTGATCAGTCGAATTCCCCACTCCCCACTCCCCTATCATAGAAAAACCTTGTAGCTAACTAAATTGGAGCTTTTCTCATGCAAAATCAACGCTTGCAATCAATCTCGAAATTCTTTACGTTAAGTACTCTTGCAATGACGATCGCTTGTACTGGAAGCATTCCTTTGATTCTGAGTAGTCCAAGCAGTGTCCATGCTGAAACCCGCCAGCAATCAGTGGATAGTGTCACAGATTGGTTGTTTGGGAATTTGAATCCTGGGCTAAATCGCCGCCGATTGCAGCATTATGAGCATGGCTATATTCGAGAATGGAATGCGATCCGCCGTGTGATTGACCAAGGTGGCTTGCGCTACTCCAAAGTCGGTCCAAATGGAGGCGCATGTGGTGAGCCAGATTGGACGTTTCCTAATAAAGATGAGGCACTAAAAGAGCGTCTTGCAGATGCCGTCTTTCACAGTCGCTACCCTGGAAGAAGAGGCGCACCGATTCGCCCAAATGAACGTGCTGCAATGCGAGAATGGGTCAAGATCAAAAATTCCATGTCTGTTGCCTATTGCTAAAAGCACATGATTTTCTAAGGTTTATTCCAATGCGTCACTTCAGTTTTGTTTTGCTTCTGAGTTGTTTTGCGATCGTAGGGTGTAACGCTCAAATTGATGCCAAAGTCACTCCGACCCAAGCAGCAACTCAACCTAATCTTCAACTCGATGCCAAAGTCACTCCAACTCAAGCAGCGACTCAACCCGATGTTCAAATCAATGCCCAAGTGAAAGAGTCTACCAAATCTGAAGCACCTCAGATTGTAGAAGAGATTGTAGAAGGGCGATATTGGATCGGCGGAACTGATCAGGCACTAGAAGTCCAAGGCGATGCCTCCGGCACAGGTAGACCTGCTCGCTTCCGTTATGAAACTGAGGGAGGTGTGCAAGAATGGCGATCGCTTTCCTCACTTCAAGCTATCAAACCTGGTGTGGTCTATGATGGCAACGATTATTGGTGCTTATCAACAATGCAGCCGAAAACAGGGATAGCGATCTGTTCTAAAGAAGGTTGGGTCACTCAACAAGCACCTTCACAATCCGAACCTTCACAATCCGAACCTGACCAAAAACAGTAGTTATCACTCCCATTCAATCTTGGAATGTACAACGTCGCCTCGATCAAAGTTCCCACCTCTAAATTTTCGGTTGATCGTTGATTGCGCTTTCCCGCCCGTGATTGAAAATCACGGTCTAACCGTGCGAAGTCCCTAAAGGGACTAACAGAATACAGCGATTCAGTCCCTTTAGGGACTTCGCACAGTTAGCACAGGGTTTTAAACCCTGTGCGGGAGCACGTGATCAACAAATCAACCCGAAGGCAAATTTATAATGACTAAGAGCGTTACGATCGGTTTCCTGAGCTTATATCTCGTGACTTCAATCGGCATTCCAGCAAGCGCAGAACAACCTGCCTGCAAGGATGTTGACAGCATCAACTCGATCGCGCTACCGACTCATCCTATCGATCGTGAAAGAACTTGGGCCACTCGGCAGGCTGAGATTGCGATCGAATTTCTCCGTGCAAATCGTCCTGCTCGCAGCAGTGAACTGAATCGGCAGATTCAATCCCGATTAAAGCTTTCACCCGCTGATAAAGCTGTGCTTGAAACGATTCAGAACTTAGAAGCTGGCAAAAATGCGAATTCCCTACTTCCGTTCATCACAAATCCTTCGCTCTATGCGAATTCATTCTCTCTCCAGCTTCAGCGACTTCCGTTGCACGCTCGAAAAGAATGGATTCTTGCGGCAGTAGAGCAATGGTCAGACCGTGATCCAGCTTTTCAAATTCAAACAATCAACTGGATACTAGACCTTGCGGATAGCTATCAACAAGCTAACAATCAAACTGAAACATTAAATCTTCTCAAAAAAGCGCGATCGCACTTAGACAAAGCACCTGCAAGAGCTTGGATCAATGTTGCTACCGCTTACCGCAAAGCAGGTCAACCTGAAATTGCTCGATCGCTGCTAGCCTCCGTGCCCGATCGCATCACAGCCTCATCTCAAGCGCAAATCGCTCGGGGTACTAGAGATTGGTTAGATCTGGGTCATCAGCTTGCACGATCAGGACAAGCTCAGCAAGGTCTTGTTTACATTGCTCAAGCTGAGGAGCTTTTTCAGCAGTACAAAAGTCGGCTAAACTCGCAAGAGTTCACTCGCTCTCTGGCTCTAGCTTATGCCGCAGCAGGACAATCATCCAAAGGATTGCAACTCGTTGGAACCCTCAGGAAATATGACGCATCGCTTGGATATTTTGAATTAGCAAAACAAGCGGCTGAACTGGGTGATGAAAAGTTTGCCCAACAATCTCTCAGCTTAATTCGAGAAGCCTGGAACGTTCGGGATAGCGTCAGCCAAGTCGCAGAGATTTTTGCAAAGGCTAGAAAATTTGAAGCTGCTCGACACATTGCCAATTCAGCAACTTATGGACTTGATAAATTACAAGCACTTGCCGCGATCGCGCATATTGCCTCTCAAGCTAATCAATCGGCTGTGAGCCAGCAAATCATTCAGGAAATCAGTCAAATTCGTTCTTCTGATTTGCCTGATAACAATATTATTCAAGTCATTGATGCGCTGATTGAAGTCGGCGATCGCACACTGGCTCAAGCACTGCTCAAATCACTGAATTCAAATCGAAATCGATTCAACCTTGCTAGTAAATACATCAAAATTGAGGATTTTGCGACTGCAAGACGCTTGCTCAATGCAGAATACGAAGTTCAGAAGAATCAATATAATCTTACTCGCCTAAACATCAATCCGTTTCCAACACCAGTTCCACGATCTGTCCCCCGTTCCCCGCTCGAAGAATTCTTTTCTGCTGCTCAATATATTCCTGTAACAAAAGAACCACCTCTCCGTACAAAACAGACGCGGAAAGCTCCACTCAAGATTTCTCCGATTTCGCCTTCTCAAGCTAACAGGCAATCCGATCGAATTGCTGTACTAGCAGCATTTGCCAATTCCTACGCTTCTGCACGTGATTTCACGACAGCCTATACTTTGATGGCTGAGATTCCAGATGCCAATTGCGCTCACAAGATTAGGGCTTGGAATCACTTGCTCACAGAAGCAATGAAGGCGGGACGCTTGGCACTGGCAGTCGATGCCTTGCAAAACAGCGATCGCTTATCAAAACGAGCAAATCTGAAAAATTCTGAGTTTGTTCGATCTAACCTGGTTGCGATCGCGAAACTGTATTCTCAAGCAAATCAGCCTCAAGAAGCTCTTCTGCTCCTAGAATCAGCACTTTTACTTTTGCAGGACACTCTATGAAAAACATTCAAATCATCGATCGAGCAATCAACTGCGCTTATGATATCTACAGTGCAACCGATGAGGAATTTCTCAAGATTTTCCCAAATCCAGGGCAAGATATTCAATTTAACGAAGACATTGAAGACGATGAAGAAGTGCGGCAAATTTTAGCTCGACTGTGGAAGAGGCGTGTAAAAAAGTCGGAAGTTCACGGTATTCATGGCACGCTCTTTTATCAACTCTCTGAAAAGAAGCGATTCTACCCAAACAAAAAAGATCACGATCTGACAATCAATCATAGTAGACCTCAAGACTAAAGCTGAAGCGTTCAATGAGTAGAAAGCTAAAGCACTCTAGCTGTTGAATATTCTTACGTTTGAGTATGAACTCTACTTTTTTAAAGAGCATTCAAACATTGATTACGCTTCAGAATGTCCACACCGAGAAAACGGTCAACAACACTGATCAATATCAGATTCTACGACCTTTTGATTCCAGGGACGCGAACAATCTTTTGCTTTGAAAGCGTCTCCCCCTTTGTGCTTCATATCATCTGTGCCCCAATGAATTTTTTTATCGAGCTTTTGCAGCAATGGAATGTGTTTAGAACAGTGAATGTAGGCTTCTTCTACTTCAACTAAGATCCAACGTTCAGGGCTACGGCCGCCACAAATTTTGCTTTCTTCAATAACCTCCGAAGATACATTCGGAAGATGAGCTAGCTCGTCGTTCTCAACAACACAAGCTTTTCCATTGACATGTAAGCCAACTGTATGTTGGAAAAAATCAATGAAAATCATGCCGATATGGGGATTTTCTAGAATGTTGCCGACGCTCGCCATGACTCCATTTCCTCGGTATTCTGGATATACGAGGGTTTTCTCATCTAGCACTTTAACAAAGCCAGGATGACCTGCTCTAAGCGAGCAATCACATTCTCCTTGTGCATCAGATGTTGCGATGAATAGCAGTTCTTGCTGCCCAATAAACTCACACATTAATGGATTGAGATAGGTTAGCATTTGCTTGTTGTAAAATGCTAAGGCTCGTCGAGTTGTGCCATATTTTGCTTGGGCTAAGTGTTCACCTTTAGAACCGGGTAACTTGTTCTCTGTTGTTTTCGTCATGGTTATTGTGAGTTGAGAAGCGTGTGCCTGAGCAATCCTTGCTGAAGACATTAGCTTGTAGCGTTTGTGGTTTTGAGCATATGCAACTGAACAGGCTCTTGCATAACCTCTCAGACTTAAAACCGTAGACTATTACGCACGATTGAAGAACCTGTAAAAGTGCTATGAAAAACGATCTCAAAAATCTCTAAAGATAAACTCAAGGTAAAAAGCTGAGAACTTGCTCCTCAAAGGATTGCGTAACATCAAATTGAATCAATTCAGCTTCAAAAGTAGAACAAAAATCTAAAGTTTGAGCATTTCAAGCGGTTCAATCAGCGCTTGATTTAACCTTGAGTATCCCTGTTGATTCAGGTGCAATTCATCCATTCGATAGTCTGAGCGTAGCTTGCCTTGTGAGTCAGCGAGAATTGAAAACGCATCAAAAATCATCACTCGATCGCTAGCTAGTGCTGCTAGATCACGATTCATCTCTTGCACAGCTTGACTAATTTCATCTGACCAAAAAGGCTGACGCTGAAGGGGCACATCTCCAACTGGAAAAATCGTAGTCAGAATCACGATCGCGCCCGAAGCTTGCGATTCTTGAACAATTCGCTCAATATTCGATCGGCAATTTGCGATGATCTCAGCTTTTCGTTCTGGAAATAATGCGATCGTCTTGAGATCATTAATTCCAACCTGAACAATGATGACTCTAGGCTGTAAGGGTCGGACATGCTGTTGAAATCGTTGAATGGCTTGCACTGAGGTTTGTGAGCTAATTCCACGATCGATGAATTCATACTGACTCATCTCTGGAAATGTCCAATTCTCAGCCCTAGAGTCTCCAAAAAAGACGACGCGAGGTCGATTCTGACTGGGACTAGGAGAAGTAGAATAAGTGCTCAATCCAACCGGATCAAGTCGCGTTTCATTCAGTTCGAGATAGTACTTTTTTGCTTGACTAAATAGGATAATGTTCAGCGCGATCGAAGCTCCCAAAACTGCGATCGCGCCTATTAACACAGTGAATCGCATCCTAGCGACTCTCTGGAACTTTTAAGGATGGAACTTGAGAAGGCTGAACCCTGCGAACGGGATTAGCGCGTTGCTTAAAATGACTGGGAAGCGTAATTTTTGCGCGCTGCGGCAACGTTCGCTCAATTGCCTCTGCTTTTCGGATTTGGTTGAGCGATCGATAGCGTTCAGCAATTTTATATAGCTTCTCCTCGCGCCAGTAAGGAGTCGGAACTAACGGAGGTAAGATAAATTGACCACTCGTTCGAGGTTTTGGATTATATGCATCTCGAACTGCGATCGCGGCATTATCTAGCATTTGAATCGCAGTTCGGTTATCTCCGATCGACTGATACTGAGTCGCAAGTTTGATCAAAGTCTCTGCTCGGTAGGTATCCGAATCAAATTGTTTCAAGCCTTGCTGAACGTTGTTGAGTAACTTCAAACCATGTGCTTTACGTCCGCTTCGGATATTTAGACCTGCTAGCGAAACTTGGTAGTTGATCAGATCACTTTGATAGTTTAAGTTCGGATCACGCAGTACTGCAATCAAAGCTTCTATCTGATCGAGTGCTTTCGCTTTCTGAGGATTAGACACATTCAAGTTTGAAGCATTCAGTTGTTCAAAGGCGTTTACTAAAACTTCTATACGGATTGAGCAATCTTCTATATCGTTTGCAATTGTCCAAGCTTTGACAACCTCACGGCGGTTTTCAGATAACCATTTTGTTGCCATATTTTTTAGGGTGAGCGATCGTAGATATTCCCCTTCGATCATGCCTGCAACTGCTTTCGCTTGCGCTGGCTCAAATAGTACTGCATTCGCAACATCTGTCCAAATTGTCCATTTCTCAGTTACAGGAAACAACGTCATGACTTGCGGAATGGTTTGAATCTGATGGGTTGCAGCAAGCGTATCCACAACTGGAATCACAGCATCACTGAGATATTCGGAAGTCTGAGGCAATTTTTTGAGAAGTGCGATCGCATCATTCAATTGATTGCGACCCGTTAGTTCAGCCGCGATCGCGCCGATTCCCCGCGCTCGTTGTCGAGACTGTGGCGGAAACTGCTCAATCACAAACCGAGATGCACGAGCCGTTTCATTGGCTCGAACCAGTCCAACAAAGAGCGATCGCGCTGTCTCATCTTGTACCCAACTCGATCCTTTCTGAAACTCTTGCAGCGCCTGCTCCCATTGTCTCGCTGCAATTAATGTCTTAAGCTTTCTAGCCTGAGCCACTTGCTCAGATCTAACGTAAACAGCTGTTGGTGGTAGCCTCAAAGGCATGGGCGCGAGCAGTCGATGAGAATCGGTTGTGCAACTTGTCTGAATCATCGGAAGCTGAATTTCTGCTGAGTATGCAGGACGAATACTAGAAGGAACAAACCAAATCGCTGTCAATACGAACAACCAAGATTGAGAAACTATTAAACGCATCGTAAAGTCAACTCTTGAATTACTGAATCATGTCTGTGCTATCGTTCGCTCTTACCTCTGGGCTGAGAGGTTTCCCGCGTAATCTGAGCCACGCATTCGGCTAGATCCTTACGCATTGGAGCGGCACTGTGCCATTCACCGCTCAAAAGTTTACGGCTCTCCAGATGAACGGCAAAGTCCTGGGTGTCTTCGATCGATCCGAGCAGTGCTTCGCTTGATGGAACCTTGAAGAAAATCATGCCCATCTTGGGAGCCAGCGGGAAATGTGATGCCAAGACCTCGACAGTTTGTGTCTCCCCGGATTGCACAAGACTGACCCGCATCCGCTTCGCTTTTTTCTCAGGCGGCATAGACCTGGCAAAGAACATCATCGCTGTGCCGGATTGCTCTCCTTTCCAGTCCATCAAAACAACCCCACCGTTCAGCGTCCAAAATGTTGCCGCACAAGCAAGTGTACTCTGCCCCGCAGGAGAGCGACCCACCGTCCACACTCCTTCAGCAAGCTCGTCAAAAGTTTTACCAGCAGCCTCACCATTGCGCTTAACGATCAATTCTCTCTGGTCTCTGAGTGATGACTGGCGCAGGTGTTCAAAGAAATCCGCCCACTTTTGAGGATCATAGGTAGAAAGCCCGGGCAGCCTGACACCATTGTTAATCATGGGGGGTGGATTATTAGCTGGTTGTGCTTGTCCGCTGCCTACACCGCCATCCATCGGAGCACAGCCGACCCAACCACCGCTGCCACCCCCGATCGGGTAAAAACCCGGTGGGCAGTTTCCCTCGGCACGAACTTGTGAAGGGACAAGTGCAGCGACAGAGATAGCCGCCAGCATGAAAAAGAAATTCAATGGCTTCAATGACATTTCAATCATACTTTATTGCTGTAATTGTTAGGTTTGCCAAGTTCATCAGGATGCAGATGAGTTCGGCAGTGCGACGATCTCGATATCGCCACTTTCGGACGTGCATGTACAGCTTCTGCTTAGGACATTGCTGCACTTTGTGAAGGACTCCGAGATGCACATTGCTGTTATACCTGGTCTGTCGGATAAAAGTCACGAGATTTGCGATGCAGAGGCAGAAAGTTTATTTTTGCCTCTGGGACGGTCTAGGTTTCACAGTTTGGCAGGTTATGCAGTTCTGATGCATTGAGAGTTTGTGAGCCATTCCAGACTAGCTCGAATCGATAAGTTTTTCGACGCGCTAGATTCTGAGCAGTAGGGCATTAATCCGGTTGGAAAACGATCGGAGGTAAGCTCAGAGAGCCGATAGTCATGCGATCGCTAGGATCAACACTCTTGAGCGTTAATGTAAATTGTTCATTCCAATCTCCGATGATCTGAGCAATCAGATACGCCGATCGCGCTTTTGCTTCTTCCTCGACCAGCACCGTTTCGCCTGCTTGAATCACCAGTTGTGTCCCAGTTGGCAAAGTAGGAGACTGAATTGATTCTAAGATTGCCAGTAAAGACCATTCTGCCTCTTCTACTGCCCAAGTCGTGATGTAAAGTCGGAACGTATGCTGGTTGAGTTTAATCGATCGATAACCCGATTGTGCTGTTGAAGGAATTTGAAGTCCAGACCGCTCGATCTCAGTAAACACAGAACTTAAGTCTGCGCTAAACGCATTTGCTGAAGCTCTCATTCCGGCAGGCGCTAGCTCCAACGAAAACAGTGTCCAAGACAATTCATCAATTTGAGTCTGAACCCATTGAGCCGCATTGACAAGCGGTTGAATCAGCCATGGAGCAGAAATTGCTAAACTTGACGATGGTAACGGAATCGCACTCAATTCCAAACTTGCTAAGTACCAAAACAAGTGCTCAAAATTTGTTTCAAGCTGAGAAACCGGAATGAGACAAGTTGCATCAGAAGTAGAACTTAGATTCAGTCGATCTCCTCTTAAAAACCCATAAAATTCAATTTGATTCGCTTCCTCATTCACACTAGCAGCAATATAGAAGTGAGCTGGATTTTGCATTAAACTCATCGGGAACTCAATTTCGTTGTCTACGACAAATAAAGCAAGGTGAAATTGATCGGCATAAATCGAATTGATCGCAGCGGGTATGCCAAATTCTGAAGGCTCAAGTAATCTTGCCTGAGTTCGATCGAACTGAATCGGAGTCGATCGCTCACTAAAATATTGCGCCAGACCTTCTAGAGCGAGTAAAGCAAGATGAGATTGCCAGCGAGTGAGAGAATTCGGGAGCGTCTGGCTAAATGCGATCGCTCGATTAATTCGGTCTGATGTGAGGTCAAGTGGGGTAGAAGCAGCGTTTAACGGAATCATGATCATGCTCCGGAATGATTAAGCAAGGCGCAAAGTTGTTCAGCAAACAGATTATTGCTTTGATAGGCTTTTGGCGTTTTGGATTGTTGAGCATCCTTTTCTAGCAGAGCATCGACTTGATCGCGCAATGCGAGATCGATCGCTTCTGCAAACTGAGTCAGTCGCTCTGGATCGATGAAGGTTTGCGCCGTCTCTCGGATATCCTGTTTCAGCCCTTTGAGCATATGCAACCCGACATCAGCACGCAGCGTTTTTAATTTTAAAAGTCGTGCAACGTTGTCTTGACGCTTGAGATCCAGCTGATCAGCAATCTGGGTCATGGTTACGCGCTGACAATAAAGCAGTTTCAATGCTGTCAAGAATTGATCAACTTTTTGACCTTTTAAACGACTGGTGTAATCGTGAATCACAATTTCTAAAGACGCATTCAAACATTTTAAGAATTGAGCGCGATAGTAATTTAAAAATTCTTCTGCGGGATCAGCCTCCGAATGACTCGGATGTTCTGCCTTCGCTTGAATTGCTTTATCCTCGATCGATTCAGTCTGGTACCGATTGAGACGATGTTGCCGAAGACAATGCGCGATCGCAAGTAACTGATTCAAAATTTGATTGGGAGAAACGATCTTCGGCTGCAAATACTCTACCATTCGCTGCAATTGCTCAGAAGTTGGCTCTTTACATCTGCCTTGACTTCCTGCAGCAATGCGATCGTTCAAATACACCGCATGATAGCTTTCAAGATACAGAATGGCAGTTTGAATCGTTTCTGCTGACCAGTAAAATCGTTCTTTTAAGATGCGCTGCAATTGTTTTGAGGTTGTACTGTTGAGAATTGCCCAATCGCTTTTTAAGAATAAACCCTGCTGCTTAAAAAATTGATTCAGTTCTGGATGTTGTCGAACCAATCGAGTTGCCCAAGTATTCAATGTTGCGATCGCTGGATTGTAGCTTGCTAGAATTCTTTTAGACAATGGGCTGTATTCAGTCGAGAGTGAACCATCATCATCTAGCACATAGCTCAGCAGATCGAATTGATGAAATTGATAGTACTCACCAAATTGGCGTGCGATAGAACTGCATTCTTCCAGTGTGCAATGTGAGATAAAGCAGCGAAGACAAAGTTCTGCTTCTGTGAAGCCCTGTTGATAGGCGTAAACCAACTGCTGCTGTAAGTGTTGCGATTCGGAAATGTGCGAATAGTTCTGAGTAATATAGCGGTGTGCGATCGCGCTTTTCTCTGTTCGGTAACCGCCTGCCGGGTTGATGCAGATTAGTGTCCAGTATTTGACGAGATCATCCATACTCACCTCAATTCCTAGCAATCAGAGAAATCAAATTATACTTCCCGGAGGAAGTTATGCATATTGCAAGGATTCTCGACAACTTTTCGGAATTCCGTAATTCAAGTGAGAAGAAAGGAAAATAAAATCTTGATACTAACCTGTCTAACCGATTAAGGAATATCTGACGATGTGCCGTTTTCTGACATGCTTGAGTCAAATCAATCCACTCACCACCGCACTCTTCTTAACGTTGAGTCGAGAAAGACTATGAAACGTCGTCATTTTCTTCAAGCAGCAGGTGCGCTATATCTTGCTCAGGCAAGCCGATATGGTCAAGTTTTGGCACAATCAAGTTCTCGCAAACTCGCGTTCTTAGTTGGAATTAATAGCTATTTGGAAACGAGTAATTCCTTCGGAGTTAGGCAGGATAATCATCGCGGACTTTCCCCCCTAACAGGTTGCGAAACCGATGTCCAACTTCAACGCGAACTGCTGATCCATCGATTCGGCTTCAAGCCTTCAGATATCAAAATTTTAATCAACCAAGATGCAACCCGCAGCAATATTCTCCAAACGTTTGAAGCGCACCTTATCCAGCAAGCAAGACCTGGCGATATTGTTGTCTTTCATTTCTCAGGGCACGGTTCTCGACTCTTTGATTCGGATGCGATCACTTCAGATCAAGCAAATAGCGCTTTCGTCCCTGCTAGAGCCGATTATCGCAATGCCGATCAGAGCGTCGATGACATCATGGGTAAGACATTGTTCTTACTCATGTCAGCCCTAAAAACAGAGAATGTTACCGCAGTACTGGATTGCTGCTACTCAGGTGGCGGAACTCGTGGCAGTGAGAGAGTTCGAGCCGATGCAAGTCATGCTCTCTATCAACCGAGTGCTGATGAAATTGCTTATCAGAAAAACTGGATGAAAAAATTAGGCATTTCATCACAGGAATTGCGCGATCGTAGAAAAGCAGGAACAGCAAAAGGCATTGTCTTAGCGGCTGCAACTGCAAATCAAATTGCTAAAGAAAGCGATGTAGCGGATGTTTCTTCAGGCTTATTTACTTACTGTCTGACTCAATATCTTTGGGAAACGACGAGCAGTTTAACCGATGCAGAGGCAATGATTACACGATCTCTACTCACTGCTACAGGCTTTCAAGAGCCTGTTTTCGATTCCAAGCCAGAAGTCAAAACACAGCCCATCTACTTCACTTCTCCTGTAAACCAAGCGGCTCAAGCAGTTGTTCGATCGATTCAACGCAATCAAGCAACTCTCTGGCTTGGAGGGTTAGATAAAAAAACGCTCGAAGCATTTGGTAGTGAGTCTCAGTTTTCAACTTTAGAAGGAACAGCAACGGCTACGATTACTCAGCGAAAAGGCTTAATCGCAACTGCAACGCTGACCGGAAATCTTGTTCCGGGTGCATTACTCAAAGAAACGTCAAGAGTGATCTCGAAGACGACAAAACTCCGAATTGGTCTAGATTCATCGCTAGGCAATCAGGTTCCTCAAGGTCAAGGTTCCCGAATCGAATTTATTCCTGCTCGCCCTGATGGTTCCTATCCTCAATCGGTACATTACATTCTCAGTCGAGTCACTGCTCAAACGACCTCTGTACCTCGCAATAGTATTGCGCTGTTTTCACCAAGCTTAGAACTTCTCCCTGATTCTTTCGAGCAACCTGGAGAATCGCTTTCAAAGGCGATTGTCCGTCTTACCCCAAAATTCCAGGGACTCTTCGCCGCACATCTGATTCGCCAAACCCTCAACCCTAACAGTTCTAAATTGAAGCTCGAAGTTTCACTTTATCCTCAAAGTCAACCAGGGCAGATTATTGCAAAAGCGAGTACTTACAGAAATTTGCCGACACCAAGTCAGCCAATTCGTGCGAGAACGCCTTGCCAACTTCAAATTACGAACCGCGATCGTGTACCGCTCTATTTACTCATTGCCCTGATCAGTCCAAATGGTCGCTTCTCGATCATTTTCCCCAATGACTACATTCGTGAAAGCTTAAGTGGTGAAGTTTCTGCCCAAGCGAATCGACTGATCCCTGACCCAAGCGAATCGTTCCGAATCGCACCTCCGGCTGCTGGACGGGGTGAAGCTTTAATCGTTGCAAGTCGTAATCCATTGACGAGAACCTATCAGCAAATGAGAACGCTAGCAGAAGAATCGAATCGTACTCCAGTTACGATTGCAGATCAGCGAGGAATTGATGCCATTGACAATCTTCTTTCGGATCTCGATCGACAGCCAGAAAGCTCTTTCTACAAAGTAAGTAGTGATGATGTTGCAGTTCTTTCTCTCGCATTTGAGATCATTTGAGACAGCACAACGAAGCGACTGCAAGGGCGCTTCAGTGACGGGTACAAAACGTTCCTTTGAGCATAGTGCGTATTTTCAAAACTTCAGCGCCCAATTCTCACCCATCTTCGGGATCATGAATCCGAAATTCATGCAATTCTACCGCTTTTTTCCCGTGCAGTGTCCGTGTTTGACGATTTAGTTCGATTGACAGTATGGACATTAGATCATTCTTTTCAAAACCGCCAGCGAACTTACTTTCTGATACGGGTTGAACCCGCCGAATCTTCTAGCTGTGTGAGTAGATCATTGATTGCGGTCTGACGATCGCGGGCAGATAACTTTGATTGTTCAATCTCTTGAACGACATCAGACCATAATCCGAAGGATGCGAACACCTCAATTCTTCGCTGCAATCGTTCTACAGGCTTGAGATTTTTGTTGAAGCGATTGAGCGCTGCGGCGATTTTCTGGCGTTGTGCGGTTGGCATGACTTCAATGTCCCACCCGATGATCACCTCATCTTTCTTCAGGTCAGCATTCCACTTTGAGAATCGCAAGACATAAGTTTTACCAGGCTCCAGTTTAGCTATGATCGGTGTTGTCCGACTTGGCTGGATTCGTTGGCTCCAAATGGGAGAGCCTGAACCTGCCGGAAGAATTTCAGCACGATCGGGAACTAATTTTCCATTAGGCTGCGATCGCCAAACTAAAATCGGTTGCAATGTCCATAGTTGTTGTGACAAACTGCCAGGAGTCAGCACTTGCCAACCCAAAAGACCTTCACGACCGCCGCCTCTTTTGCGAGGAAGCGGAGAACGGGAGACAATTCGCTGAAAGAATTCTTGCCAATTTGAGCGCTGTTGTGCATGAACAGGAGCATCCGCTAGCACAACAACCGGAGATGCGACCAGAAAGCTCATCAGAACTAGAGTTTGTTTAATCATTTGACTGAGGTTTGAGATTGAGTTGCGCTAGAAATGCAAGATAGGTCAGCGTGGGTAGTAGAAACGGGATCAGAACTTGGGAAGAAATGTAGAACTGTAAGCTAACTAAGCCATAGAGAATTGGGACAATGAAAAACCATTTACAGTTGAGTTTTTTCTGAGTGATTAAAATGATTGTGCTTTTACCAGCGATCGCAGCAATGATGATAATCCAAAGATCAGGAATTGGAAGAATCATACGGTGAGCTACTAAACTATGAATCAAATAAGCATGAATTGTTCCTCCTGACATCTTTCTAGTTGCGTTCGGCTGCCAAAATTTGAAGGCAAGTGGAGTACTAAAATAATCTTCCCCAGGCAGAACTCCTGCATCGAGTTGTCCACCAGGAACGACCAAGACAATTTCATTGTTCGGATTATCTCGATTCTGTAAGTATTGCCAGCTTGGAACTGCATCATAGACTTGATTGGGCGGAATTGAGAAATCGACTAAAGGGTGAAGCCAGGTTTGCCCAAATAAAGCAGAGAGTTGAGTGATTGGATGAAAATAGAGGCGTTCATTCTGCCGATTGAGTGCTTTTGGATTACACGATCGCACGACTTGGTAAGCGAAAGGGAGCATCTCAGTTTGGGCTGAAGTGTCACCAATCAATCGTGCATAAAAGGCTGGATCGCCTAGCAAGTCCATATCTCCACTGCTACCAAATTTCGTGAACTCTGGTAAAGCTGTCACCCAAGCTTGATAGGATTGAACATCTTGAGTGGCTGAGAAAACGATTTGCTTACCGGATTTAGTCGCTGATTGAAGAGATTTTGCGAAGATGCGATCGCTACTCGGTTGATGCCGAAACAATAGATAGTTAATGCCAATGACAGAACTCTCTGATTGAGAAATGCGATCGATGACTTTCGCAAGATATCGGCGATCAAGATTCTGCTCAATTAATTTGATGCCATCTTTTTGTAGGGATTCTTCATTGATTTGAATGAGCAAAGTCGAAGGGACGGTTGCCTGAATTCCTTGGCGAGTAATCTGGCGATACAAGGCTTGTGCGAGTTGACGTTGATCAATCAGGGCACTTTGGATCGGGAGCCAACTACTTAGAATTGCGAATAAGCTGAGTACGATCGCTTCTCGGCACTTCGGTTTCCATCGTCTAAGCTGTGTCTTCCAACTCGGTGTGAAGAGCCGAAAAGGTTGAGCTTGAGGATGAGAAAATAAAGATGGAATGAGATAGGCTGAAGGATAAGTTAAATTCTTCTCTAGTTTGAGGAACTGACACGCTGAGATTGTTGCCTCTTGAGCATCCTGATGACTCGATAGATATCTTAAAAAGTGAATCAGAAAGTCTTTTGCAACATCATCACGAATTGGCTCACGCATCACGACAACTTGATTCAGCCCTAGCTTGATCAGCAATTCTGCAATGCTCAAACCGTTACAGGAGTTGAAAATCGCAAATTGCAATCCGCGTTCTTGAGCCGTTTTTAGCTGCGGTGCAATTTCACTCATGAGAATTGAAGTGTTTGGAGCAATACCGAGTTCTCCGCCCGTGAGCGCGGTTTCGTTGCTATGTCCTGCAAAAAAGAGAATGTCCCAACCTTCGGGATCAGCGATCGCAGTCTTAATCTGTTGCAATAACTCAGGTGTTCGGATCGCTGGTTGCCACCCAACTAAGCTAATTTCAGTGCGATGATCTAACTGCTGTAAGGCAGCACGTTCAGCTTCAAAGTTCAAGCCAGTTTCATCGCCAAGAATGACTAAGATCCGATTTCTAGTTCGACGAACGGGTTTCGCTTGTTCAGCACAGAGAGCAACTGAAGTTCGGATCACATGAATCGGTTGACCAGAGCCGAATTCTGAGCCAATCTGCCAAGATTCCCAAGGAAGTTTAACAATCTCTGGAGAATCGCAACGCAGATAGAGGGTTGAAGTTTTAGAACGAGTAATTTGTCGTCGAATTTCTAGTAGTTCTGCGCTATTTACCCAGTAGTGAAATTCTGCTAAAAACGTGGCTTCTGCTTGAACCAGGCGAGTGCGCCAATCAATCTCAGGTTCTTCTAAGTTCAGCACGAGACCGGGACGGGCACGTAAGGTTGAGCGATAAAACTGGAGGTAAGTGTTTTTCCAGGTTTGATAGAGCGTCGTCAGGGTTTCTGGATAGATGAGTTTCGCGCTGAGCGTGTGCGCCTCATTCCAGACTAGCTCGAATAAACAAGTTTGCTCAACACGCCAGATTTTCAATAACATCGCAACAGACCTGAGTAAGGTTGAAACACAGTTGAAACACAACGGGCGGCAGGCTTAGAGAATCTAATAGAATGCCACTTTCAGGATCAAAGCTTTTGAGTGTTAACGTAAATGTCTCGCTCCAAGCTCCAATGACTTGAGCAATGAGATAAGTCGATTGTGCTTTGGCTTCTTCCTCAATTAAGTTAGTCCCATCTGATTGAATCATAAGACGTGTGCTTGCGGTCAAGGTCGGTTTTTGGATCGATTCTAGAATGGCGGGCAAAGACCATTCTAGTTCTGAAGTTTCCTCCATTGCATGATTGAGAAAAGCACAAAGCGATTCAGCGAATCAATGATCTCTTTGGTAGGCTTTTGGGGTTTTGGACTGTTGAGCGTCTTTTTCTAATCGAGCATCGACCTGATTGCGTCGGTTTGATTCATTACTCAGTTGTTCCATGCCCTTCTCGCTCAAACTCGAATCGCAACTTTCCCGGTTACTTGTCGCTGTTCGAGACGGCGAATCGCGGTAGGAAGTTCGCTCAATGGGTAACACTGATCAATCAGAGGCATGAGCTTTCCAGCTTCCATCCATGCCTTCAGAGTGAGTAGATCGGTTTGATTTGGCTTGACCGCAAAACCTTTTACTTTTCGACGGCTGATGCTGGAAATGATAGATCCAAACAATAGCACCTGGAACAGTCGAACTGTTGAACCACCGACCATCACATAAGTCCCTTGAGGAACTAATGCTGGTAAATAGTCGAAAACAGAGCGGAAACCCGCAGCATCTAGCATCAAGTCGTATTGCTGTCTCGCTTGAGTAATGTCGATTTGCGTATAGTCAATGACGTGATCCGCCCCCAGCGATCGCACTTTTTCTAGTTTCTGCGAATTGCAAACCGCCGTCACTTCAGCCCCCAGAATTTTTGCAATCTGAACCGCAAACGATCCAACCCCACCAGACGCACCATTAATTAACACGCGCTGCCCTAGCTGAAGCTGTCCCACATCCCGCAATCCTTGCAAAGCGGTTAACGCAGCTCCGGGCACAGTCGCAGCCTCTTCAAAGCTTGCCGTGATCGGCTTATGCACTAATGCCGTTTCAGGACAACAGACATACTCAGCAAATGCCCCAAATCCACACTCCGACAAATCCCCAAACACTTCATCTCCCGGATTGAACTGAGTAACTGCTTTGCCTACGGCTTCTACGCGTCCTGCAACATCAAAACCGAGAATCTTGAGCTTGGGCTTGAGTAGCGATCCATAGATAAAACGAACTAGAAAAGGACTACCCCGCATCAGATGCCAATCGCCCGAATTGACGGATGTCGCATGAACTCTAACGAGTACACTCTGATCCGTCATCGTCGGTGAATCGACCTCCTGTAAGCTCAGGGTATCGGATGAACCATATTGGGTCTGAACGATCGCTTTCATAAATTGACCTCAGTGATAGATTACGCAACATCTGATCAACGACAAGTGCCTGCAGTCGATCGTACAAAATTTCCCCGGCTCAAATAGTGAACGATTTGCATTTGCTGGGGCTGTCCACGAGTAGGACGCAAGCTGGCGTAGAGTCCATGTGTAGAACTGCTAACAGAATAAAGCCGAAACCCATTGTTAGATTGACCGCGAAACACACCTGTAAAGGGGAACTTAGAATAGTCCGCATCTGGAGCAATGTCCTCCAGATTATTGACTCGGACGCGATTCAAGAGAGTTTGGAGGTTTCCTGCGCGATCACGACGCTGCACCGTCATATTGATCGAGGTTCCGATCGGATTTTGAGGGCGATCAGACGTGGGATTTGGCACGATGCCATTGAGTCGATAGATTAAACTACTGCCTTGATCGAGCAGAATCGTGGCTTCGCAAGTCATGGGTTTGGGTAAGACTTGAGCCGTTGCAGGCAAAACTGCACCTGCTACCAATCCAGCTAAAAGTACAGGCGCGAATACTTTAAATACCATAGGATAACTCAACCTTGATTAGGGTAATGATCGTAGGGCAGAGAACTTTGTTAGGTTTACGTTTACAGCTGATGAGGATATGCATACAGACCATCGGACACTCGAATAATTCATGTCAGTGAAGCGAATACGATACGGCTTATTGACATTTAGTTTCATTTGTGAAATTCTGTGTTTAAGTTGATGAAAATTCTTCTCATTTATTAAGGAGGGAAGAGGAGCCGATCTGCAAGAATCGTGCTTCTCCACACTGCGCTATTCAATTTCCTCAGATGCTTGTCTTACAGTCGTTTACTGAACTTAATTTACTCCATGAAATTCAATCTAATCGGGTTGAACGGGCTGCTTCTGAGTGCGCTTCTTGCTGCCCCTGTACTTGCTCTAGATGAGAATCAGCATCAGGAAGCTCTTGAGAAGGGAAAAATTCCGACGCAGCTATCAGAGTTCGATCGCCCAATTACCGAAGCGCAGCAACTTTCTCAAAGCTCGATCGAGCTTGAAGCTAATTCTTCAGAAGTCCCTGAAGAAGAGATTACAGTGACAGGAACCCGAACCCCTCGTTCTGTAAGGCTCTCTCCGTCAACGGTGAATGTGATTACGAATCAGGAAATTGATCAAAACTTAGTTCAAGACTTGCGAGATTTGTTTCGCTATGAGCCAAATGTTGGAGTCGGAAGCAATCGGCGCTATGGGATTCAGGATATTACGATTCGGGGGCTAGGTGGCAATCGAGTTCTGATTCAGACTGATGGGATTCGCGCTCCGAGCCAGTTTACTTTTGGGACAACTTCAGTTGGACGGGACTATGTTGATCTTGAAACTTTGCAAAGAGCAGAAGTGATTCGGGGAGCGGCTTCGGCGCTGTATGGCAGTGATGCATTGGGTGGAGTCGTGACGTTTAGAACGATCGAGCCTTCAGATCTGCTGAATCAGTTTGGTAAGCGGGACTCGCTGTCTGTTTTATCAACGAGCTTTGATAGTGCCGATCGCGGTTTTGTCTTTAATGGTTTGACTGCGAATCGGATCGGAAACTTAGAGCTTTTGCTCGGGTATACTCGTCGCGATAGTCAAGAAGCAAGAGTTCCAGGAAATAACGACTTTGTAGACGATCGAGGAGTGGGGCGAAATAACTATCTGGGTAAGCTAGTTTATCGTTTGAGTGAGACGAGTAGCCTTGACTTTACTGTAGAGCGATTTCTGAACTTCGATGACTTTAATGTCAGTTCGTTGACGGTTCGAGATTTGATCAGCCCAACCGGATTTCGGGGGCAGGATGAGACGATCGCTTATACGACATCGCGATCGCGCTTCAGCTTAGCTTACAACTTTGATGATCCGAACAGTCGTAGCTTTTTAAGTGGAGCAAAGCTCCAGCTTTACTATCAGAATGTGAAAATTGAAGAGGAGCGTGTTCAGGACTTTGTACGCACAGGCGCGGGAGTCGATCGACGACGATTGCGGAACTTAGAGAATTTATTTGTCGATCGAGTGTTGGGTGGCGGTGTGCAGCTTCAGAGCCAGTTCAATCTTGGCACTGTTGCAAATCGGTTAACCTATGGGATTGATGTTTCAACGACTCGAAATGAGCGGACTCGCGACGGGATTGAGCAGCGATTTAATGCAGTTGGAACTGCGATCGCAACGACGAATGTGATTGGTGCGGATAACTTTCCGGTTAAGGATTTTCCCGATTCCGATACTTTTCGATTTGGAGCGTATCTTCAGAACGAAATTGAATTTGGTAAGGCTTTTACCCTGATTCCGGGTGTAAGATTTGATGCTTATCGATTAGAGACTCGCCCAGATGCGCTCTATGCCCGGAATCCGGGTGCTGTCTCTGCGGATCTCTCCTCGTCTTCGGTTTCGCCAAGCTTAGGATTTGTTTGGCAGACCACTCCTCAACTTGCGATCGTGGGTCGATATGCGCGAGGATTTCGTGCTCCGCTCTACAGTGAGATTAATGCTGGATTCACGAATCTCACTAGCCCAACATTTCGCTATAAAACGCTCTCAAATCCTGATCTAGAACCAGAGACAAGCAATGGGTTTGAACTCGGCTTGCGGGGTGGATTTTCGCAGTTTAACTTTAGTTTGACAGGCTTCTACAACCGCTATGACAATTTCATTGAGCGATTAGCAAATGTGGGGCAAAGTTTGACGATCGTACCGGGATTACCTGTTGCTCTGTTTCAGTCTCGCAATATAGCAAAAGCTAGAATCTACGGGGTTGAACTCAGTGGACAGTATCGCTTCAGCCCGAAACCTCACGGATTAAGCTTACTCGCGAGTTTAGGATGGACTGTGGGAGATAATTTAACCACGGATCAACCCTTAGACAGTGTAGAGCCTTTTAAAGGGGTTGTTGGATTGCGCTATCGTGCGCCAGAGGATCGATGGGGAGCAGAGTTGATTGGGAGCTTTGTCGCAAAGCCAAGACTCAGTGATAGTCGTCCTGCTAGCTCATTTACACCTTCTGCTTATACGGTAGTCGATTTGACGGGGTTCTACAATATCACGCCGTTAATTAGCTTTAATGTTGGAGTGTTCAATCTATTCAATGCAGAATATTTTGAATATCAGGATGTGAGAACCTTAATCAATGCTGCTGCACCGAGAGATCTCGATCGATTCGCTCAACCCGGTACAAGTGTTCGTGCAGGCTTTACTTATCGGTTTTAACCTATGAAATTTACTCCCTTGCTCCTAGTCCTGCTGCTAGCGGCTTGTCAAACACCCGCGCCGCCTGTCAGCCAGGCTCCAACGTCTCAAACTCAGCCTGAGATCAAAACGGCTTCTAAGGTGGTTGCTCTAACTTCCTTATCCGCAGATATTGTAAATCGGTTGGATAAAACAAAGCTAGTTGCGATTTCTGGGAGTCGATTGGTCAATCAAAACCCTGACTTTGCTCAATTGCCGCGAGTCAGTGAAGGACGGACGCCACCGAACTTAGAAAAGATTGTCGCCCTCAAACCGGATCTAGTAATTGGCGCAAAAGGATTTCACGATCAAGCGTTGGCAAAGCTACAAGAATCTGGGATTCAAACCTTAGCAACTGAAGTGAATAGTTGGCGATCGCTTTCTGAACTCACTCGCACGATCGCAACAGCGCTGAATGCGAATCCCGACCCCTTAATTCAAAGCTATCAAGCCTTGCTAGAACCTAAGCCTGCTCAAACTTCATCTGTGTTAGTTTTAGCGAGTCGGCAACCGATCCTTTCGCCCAATAAGTCAAGCTGGGCAGGCGATCTACTCAATCAGTTTGCTGTTAAAAACGTAACCGCGGAGTTGCAGGGGTCATCTGAATTTAATGGTTATGTGACGCTCTCACCGGAGAAGCTGCTTCAGATCAATCCAGAGAAAATCATCCTCATCGATACGGGAGAAGGTGAGATCAATCAACTCAAATCGCAATCGTTTTGGAGCCAGTTAAAAGCAGTCCAGCAGCATCAGGTTTATACAATGGATTACTTTGGATTAGTCAATCCTGGAAGTATTCGCGAGATCGAAGAAGCTTGCAAAAAACTAAAAGAGACTGTTTTCCGGTGATAAAGAATGCAATGGGCAGATTTGCAGTCCTACAGGAGTGTCTAAAATCAGAGCTTGAATCCCAAACACTTCTGCTAACCGATCGACAGTGAACACTTGATTCGGCTGACCCATTGCATTCAAATAACCTTCTTTCAGCAAACCAATACGATCGCTATATCTCGCTGCAAGATTCAACTCATGCAGAACCGTGATGATTGTAATTTGATGATCACGGTTCAACCTGCGTAAAAGTTCTAATAGCTCTAACTGATAGTGGACATCGAGATAAGTGGTTGGTTCATCTAGCAGTAAAATCTTAGGTTCTTGTGCCAATGCTAAGGCTAAAAAAGCGCGTTGTCGTTCTCCACCTGAAAGTTCTTCAACGGGACGATCGATAAAACCTTGAAGCTGAGTTTGCTCGATCGCAGTTCTCACTTTTTGCTGGTCTAAAGCGTTTAGCTCCCACTGCCACCAAGCCTGATGGGGAGCACGTCCTAGTGCGACTAATTGTTCTACGGTCAGTCCTTCGGGAATGGTTTGTTGTTGAGGCAAGAGAGAAAGCCGTTGAGCAACGATACGCGGTGGTTGCTGATGAATTGCTTTACCATCAAGCAAAACGGCTCCATGCGTCGGTGTAAGAATTCGACTGAGCAGCCGTAATAGAGTAGATTTACCTGAACCATTTGCACCGACTAAGCTTAACCATTCTCCCGCAATCAGAGACAGGTGAATATCCTGTACGATCGTGCGATCACCATATCCCCCGGTCAGTTGCTGAGTTTCTAAAAGTGGAATCTGCATCAAAATCCTCCTTGGCGACGGCGGTAAAGTAACCAAATGAACAACGGGGAGCCGAGCAAGGCAGTCACAGCACCGACTGGAAATTCAATCGAGCCAATTCGACAAAGTAAATCTGCCAATGTCAGAACTAATGCACCCGCGATTGCGCTCGTTGGCAACACCCAACGATAATCATTGCCAATGATCAATCGCACCCCATGCGGCACAACTAATCCGACAAATCCAATCAATCCCGAAATACTCACTGCGCTTGCCGCTAGTAGACTTGCAGTGGCTCCAATTAAAATTCTCGATCGAACTAATGACACGCCCAAACTCACTGCCATCTCGTTCCCTAAATTGAGTAAGTTGATCGTCTTACCCAGTAAACATCCACTGATCAGCGCGATCGCAACGTAGGGCGCAACCAGATGAAGTTCTGCCCAGCCGCGCCCATTCAAGCTTCCGATCAACCAATTCAGAACGCCTTGTACCTGTCCTTCATCTGCGAATAGCAGCAGCAACGTTTGAGCAGAACCGGATAGAGTCGCGATCGCGATTCCGCCCAGAATCAATCGCTCACTCACAATTCGTCCTCCTTGATAGCCCAGGGCAAACACGATCGTCACTGAAATGAGCGCACCTATCCAAGCACCCATGGGAACGAGTGCCTGCGCTTTCAAGACTGTAATCAGAATAACAGCAATCAGACCAGCACCAGATGAAATGCCTAACACAAAGGAGTCTGCCAAACTATTTCGGAGCATTCCTTGTAGCATCGCTCCCGACATACCCAGTGAAGCACCAACTAACACGCCTGACATAATCCTAGGAATTCTCAAATCCCAGATGATTGTTTGCTGTGTTGCCTCACCTTGTCGGAATAAAGCTTGCCATAGTTCAATAACATTCAGTTTGATAGCGCCTTGGGACAGGGCAAGAATCATGGTGAGAACTAATGCGATGATCAGTCCAAGGGTGAGCAAGAGCGCTCTAAACGTAGCAGAATGGTGCTGCAAAGCTCGCGAATTAGCAGAATTCGGCTCCCCTTTTCGCAAGTCCTTTTTAACCATAAACAGTCCATCTCCAACTTTTAATCTTCAATTTTGACTCCGACTGCAACATCTAACTGAAATTGTCACACTCAATACTTGTCATTCTACAGTCTCTCATTTAATCTGAGATTAATTCTCAATAGCTTGCTATTGAATTTGTGCGGACGATCGTTCATTCGCAATTCGTTATTTAAGGAGAAAAGGCACAGACGCAAATTTCTATTGATTCTGGAACAAGAATCCAACCCAACTGATTTGACCGTAGATGAGCATATTCAGCTCAATCTAATTTTACTTCGGTTGTAGGGTACTCTCCTCCCTCACGCTACAACCGGAGTTTTTTTGTATTTATTTGCTGCTATACTACCCATCTTAATATTATTTAATGATCAACTATTGAGGATTTATTGCAGTAAAAATGCTAAACTCTGTTTTGAGCTTATTGAGACTTATAGTCAATAAATTGACATTGTTTGACTCTCCTCAATGAGGTAGATGGAATGACTATCATCACAGTTCAAAGAAATTTGGCGGCGATTCAGTTGTGGATTTGGATATTTCTAACGCAGGCTATGAGCATAGTCAATCGAAAGCGGTGAGAGGGAATCCGTTCTGCGGACTCGCAATCGATGAAGATAACCCATCCGATCTCACAGACGATCGCGTTCAAGCTTGGGTCGCTCAACTGAAAACAGACTTTGGCATTTAGTCGAGTGATCCGTTGTTCATGCTGAAGATCTCAGCACACTCTAACTTAGGAGAAAAATAAATCATGCAAAGTTACGGGAATCCAGAAGTTCAATATGATTGGTGGGCAGGAAATGCCCGGTTTGCCAATCTATCGGGCTTATTCATTGCAGCTCACGTTGCTCAAGCTGCCCTCATTACGTTTTGGGCTGGAGCGTTTACGCTATTTGAAATCTCGCGCTATTCGCCAGAGCTTCCCATGGGTGCACAAGGATTGATCTTACTGCCGCACCTTGCAACTTTGGGGTTAGGAGTCGGTAAAGGGGGACAAATCGTCGATACCTATCCTTACTTTGTTGTGGGTGCAGTTCATTTGATTTCTTCTGCGGTATTGGGAGCAGGAGCATTGTTCCACACCTTCAGAGCGCCGCAAGATCTCAAAAAAGCAACAGGACAAGCACGGAAGTTCCACTTTGAGTGGGAAAAGCCTGAAACCCTCGGATTTATCTTAGGTCATCATCTCTTGTTGTTAGGGATCGGCGCATTGTTGCTCGTTACCAAAGCAATGTTCTTCGGTAGAATCTATGATGCGACGATTCAAGATGTTCGTGTCGTGACTGAGCCAACGCTGAATCCAGCAATCATCTATGGATATCAAACGCATTTTGCTAGTGTAAATAACTTGGAAGATTTGGTCGGAGGACATGTCTATGTTGGATTGCTGCTCATCGGGGGTGGAATCTGGCATATTCTTGTTCCACCATTAAAGTGGGCAAGAAATCTGTTGATCTTTTCGGGTGAGGCGATTCTCTCGTATTCTTTGGGTGGAATTGCGCTCGCTGGATTTGTTGCAGCTTACTTCTGTGCAGTGAATACACTTGCTTATCCGGTTGAGTTCTACGGACCTGCACTCGAAGTTAAGCTCGGAATCACGCCTTACTTTGCGGATACCGTTCAGTTACCCATGGGCGCTCATACTCCCCGCTCTTGGTTGGCAAATGCTCATTTCTTCTTGGCGTTCTTCTTCTTACAAGGGCATCTCTGGCACGCCCTTCGAGCCATGGGCTTCGACTTCACGCGAATTGAGAAAGCATTGAATTCAGTGCAAGTCTAGACTTTGATTTCTGATGATGGAGGAGGATCGTTCCTCTTCCGTCGATCGCACTTCAGCCATGATTTAGGAAGACCCGATGAACCATAGACCGAAAATTGAGTGGGTGAATGCTAGTCAGGAACACAGCCATCATGAACTATCTCGTTCAACTTTGCCAGGTTTTCTTCTGCTGCTTTTGCATTTTTGCACTGTTAACGGGTTTCCTTTTTAGTCTTAGTTGGGCAGGACAAGACGGAATGAGGCGATTGAGGAGGCTGCATCGAATTCCTTGTAGTCGCTGTGCTTACTTCACCGGAGATTACAACCTGAAATGCACAGTTCGACCCTGTGAAGCTCTGACTGAGGCTGCTATCCAGTGTCGAGATTTTGAACCCTGCTCTGTGAGTCCAGCTATTTCCAGACCTAAGAAACATGCTCTTTACTCTTTCAACCGCTACCGCTAAGACCCATTCTGAAGAACGGTATCTCTCCTTGATCCCTCCCTGTGATGTCACTCAAGCGCGATCGTTTCGGTATCGAGAACACTTGCCCTTTGCTCGGGATGGTTTGTGGAGAATTGAATCAGGCTATGTCCGAACGATTACTTGGGATGATGAAGGGACGATCTCTGCTTTAGGGATATGGGGAACTGGAGAGGTTGTCGGGCATCAGCTCTCAACGATTACTCCTTACCAGATTGAATGTTTGACTCCAGTGCTAGTCAGAGAAATTCCCTTGTCGGATGATTGCACTCACTTGCTTCTATCTCACCTCCACCAGGTAGAGACCTTGCTGAATGTGACGAGCATCAAGCAGACGATGGTTCGATTGGTCAAGCTTTTAGAGTGGTTAGCACAACGATTTGGCAGATTGGATGAGCAGGGATATCTCATTGATATTCCGCTTACCCACCAATGTATTTCCGAGTTAATTGGCGCGACGAGGGTAACTGTGACCCGGTCTTTAAGCGAGTTAAGACGAGCCGGAAAAATTCAGCAACTCTGCCAGCACCGAATTCTTTTACAGAATTTCAGAGCGGTCTGAAATTCATGAAAACAACCCTCAAGTAGATCTGTACGTAAGGTGGTCTGCACAATTAGCGATCGCACAATTGGCGAATCTGCTAATTGTGCAGCAATTGTGTGAAATCCTAGAACGCTAGAAAACTATAACTGCGAGGCTTGCTCTATTTTGCATCTTAGAACTGGTGAGACAAGACAGCATCAGTATGTTTGAATCGACGGACTATCGCCTGATGCTCGTGATTGAATCTGTGATCGCCGTACCTAAAAATTAAGTTTTAACGTCAGTCAATCGAAAACTATTGTCTATATAGAGGATGAGCATACTGACTGTCAAACGACGCAGCGTAGTAGATTCACAATCTGTGATCAAGTTCACTTCTTCTTCGTTGCGATCGCCATTTTTACCCCATCAATTTTGCGAATTTCGTCCATGACTGCCACAAGTTGACCATGCTGCACTTTTTCATCGGCATTGATCACGACCACCGCTTGCTGATTCGCTTGCACCAAAGTTTTTACCCCGACTTGGAGGTCTGAAATCTGAACAGGGCGCTTGTTTAACGCAATCTCTCCATCCGACTGAATGCTGACAGCAATTCTTGTTTGCTGCTGAATCTTAGCGGTTGCTGCTTGGGGAAGATTCACCGGTAAGCCTTCTGATCGGGTTAAAAACAAAGTCGAAACAATGAAAAAAGTGAGCAGTGCAAACACCACATCAATCATCGGCACAATATTGATCTGAGGCGGTTGATCGTTTTCTTCAGGAAATAGCATAAGACTTCATTCAGTTAGGAGACTCGGCGGGTTTCGTAGCGGCGATCGTAGATGAGTTCAAATCGATTGGCGTATTCCTCAATCAGCGCTGTCTGGCGAGTAAAGAACCCGCGAAAGATGCTAACTGCAAACAAGTTAAAGATCGCGACAATCAGTCCTGATGCAGTCGAAACTAGAGCTTCACTGATCCCACCCGTTACGCCTGCGGTTTGGCTTCCGCCAACATTGCCGATGTTCAGCGACGAGAAGGAAACGATTAATCCCGTGACTGTGCCTAGCAATCCAAACAATGGAGATAAGCCCACAATCGTATCGAAGATGTTGGTAAATCGCTTCATTCCTGGCACTTCTGCCTGTGCTTCTGCTTTCATCGCCAAACTAAACTGTTCTGGAGTAGGACGATCGAGCGAGAGTGCTGATAGCAAAATCCGAGCCGCAGGCAGATCAAGGTTCTTTTTCAAAACCGAGATCGCTTCTGCCACATCATTTTCCTGATAGAGCATCAACACGCGCTGCATCATCTTCGGTTGACGTTTGATAATGCGACTCCAATAGCGCGATCGCTCAATGATCAAGCCAATCGCCGTAATGGAAAACAATAGCAAGGGGATCATAACAACCCCGCCTGCTTTCAGAATCTCGATCGCGTTACTCATTCCTAAACTCCAACCTACTCTGATAACTGTTCAAAGGCTTGTGAATGCGAAAAACTGTGCTGAAGCGGCAAAATATTCATAGAGCAGCGTAGAACCAAATGAAACTAATTGTCAAGTATTTTTACCTGCTTGCGGATCTGAAAACCGCCAAATTTTATTTGAAAACAGGCATTCTTAGAGTATGATTTCATTCTTGATCAACCATTGACAGATGTTAGGCGAGCTACTAGCCTGAGATCAGAAAAATCATCTGATGCAATTTATTGTCAATATTTTATGAGCATTGTTCCAGAAATCGCCGAGCAGCGTCAGAAAGAAGCACTAGGACTGAAGCGGTTTTTGCCCTTTAGTTTTACGGGCGCGATCGCATTGCATCTTATCTTGATCCCGTTGTTGGTGATGTTTTGGAAACCAAATTTAGAAGCGACGATTGCAGAACAAGAAATTGAAATCATTGCTGAGGATCAACCTGATGAAGCTCCCCCTGAAACAGATGCTTCTACTGATGTAGAAGCAGGAGGGAGTGGAGGTGGTTCAGAACAGTTCTCACTCTTTAACCCAAATCCTAGTACCCCTCCACCGAATGAAATTGCACAAGTGATCCCCGAACCTGTTCTTGTGCCTGCTCCGACCGTAGAGCCAGAAATTATAGAACCGACTCCCGTTCCTGATCCAACTCCGACCCCTGTACCGAGTCCAACGCCAAGTCCAACGCCAAGCCCAACACCAAGCCCAACACCGACTCCTGTACCCAGTCCAACTCCGACCCCTGCACCCAGTCCGAGTCCAATGCCGAGTTCAACCCCGACTCCGAGCACCTCTGCAAGTCCTGCATCGAGTCCAACGACCTCACCCACCACACAAGCAAGCAAGCAAACGCCTGGAACTAGCACCGGAATCGGCAATGGAACTGGCAATGGAACTGGCAATGGCACGGGTAACGGGATCGGAAATCGGGGTACGGGTAACGGGATCGGCAATGGCACGGGTAACGGAACTGGCAACAGTACAGGCTCCGGACAGCAAGGTCGCCCGAGTCCTTCACCTCAACCTGTTGCGATTCGCCAAGCTCCGCCGCGTGAAGACTCTGACCCGTCCGCTCGTTCTCGCCGCAATCGTCCAAAGTGCAAAAACAACTGCGGATTAGATGAATATCTTGGGGCAGAAGGTTCAGCCCGATTTGATTTTGATGTTGATAAAGATGGCAATGTGACCAATGTCCGCTTGAGACAATCGAGCGGGAATGCAGAAGTCGATCGTAAAGCGGAAGAAGCCATTCGTCGGCGCAGATATGAAGCTTCAGAAAGTGGTTTTCAAGGTCAACGCATTCGCGTCACCTCTGAACAAGAAGGCTCCGATTTCCAGCGGCAAAATGCTAGTCGTCGTCGCCAAGAAGAACAAGAGCGCGCGGCACAAGAAGCAGAACGCGCGGCACAAGAACGCTTAGAGCGAGAGCGTATTCAACGCGAAGCCCAACAGCAACAACCCCCTGCTTCTGCAACTGAACCCATCCAACCACCCCCAACGACTTCACCCTCTCCGACTCCTGCTGCTCCATCCCCTGAACCCGCACCCATAGAAGCGCCACCCGTAGAAGCTCCACCCGAACCTGTTCCAGAAGCCCCGCCTGTAGAGGCTCCACCCCCCGAACCTGTTCCAGAAGCCCCACCTGTAGAAGCTCCACCCCCCGAACCTGCTCCCGCAGAAGCCCCGCCTGCGCAACCGCCTGCGGAGCCGTCCACACCATAATTGATGAGATAAGTTATGGGACTACTTTGTTCGCTTGACTAGAATCAACCACAAAAAATAAGGTGTTCCAATCATGGCGGTTACTAGCCCTGAAGGAATCTCTCTAGGCGCGATCGCAGTTCTTCCGATTACATCGGCAAGGCTGACTAGAATTGCGCCTAAAATTGCAACTAAAGGGACAAGTTGACGGTAACGACCTCCAACTAACAGCCGACCTGCATGAGGTGCAATCAATCCCACAAAGCTAATTGTGCCAACTGTGGAAACGGCAACGGCTGACAGAACCACTGCGATCGCAATCATGGCTGCACGAACTCGTTGCAGAGACATTCCTAGAGTTCGAGGCACATCTTCTCCTAGCGCCAAAACATCTAATCGGCGCGCAAACAACCATACGATCGGCAGGAGTAGAACAGGTAAGACGATCAATCGCCACAGTTCATCCCACTGGCGAGCGTAAGTACTCCCTGACAGCCACACGATCGCTTGTGCAACTCGTAATTTTGCTAGGACTATCAACACGTTGATCCCAGAAGAACAAAATGCAGAAACGGCGACCCCAACAAGTGCTAACCTCGCTGGCAGTACTCCTTTTTTCCAAGATAGTAAGTAGACCAAGCTCAAAGCACTGACTGCCCCAACGATTGCAGCCAATGAAAGACTCTCAGGAGTCGCATTGGGAACGAAAACCAGAACAATCATTGCTCCCAATCCTGCCCCTGATGTTACGCCAACGATTTCAGGCCCGGCTAACGGATTTCGCACGACTCCTTGAAGCAGCAATCCACTCACCGCTAATGTTGCACCTGCAACCATCGCAACTAACAATCGAGGTAACCGAAGATTTAAAATCACGGTTTGAGATAAGGCAGTGCCTTGACCGGATACCAGATCGATGAGTTGGTCAACACCGATCGTGCGATTGCCGAGTAGGAGTCCTGCGATCGCAATAATGAATAGTAGCCCCATCAAACCCGACAGCAACGCCGGATAGGAGAATCGACGGGGAGAAGTTTGCTGTTGAGTAGAGATAGAAGGCGTATCACCTCCTAATTGTTTTGACGTAGAAGCTAGCCAAATGAGGAAAGGAGCACCGATGAGCGCGGTAATACTTCCGGTTGGGAGATCGTTCAAGTTGGTGGTCAAACTTTGAGCAATAATGTCTGCTCCGACTAACATAATTGCGCCCCATAGTGCCGCACCGAGCAGTAATAATTTGTGTTTTCGACATCCCATGAGTTTGACCATATGTGGAGCAACAAGCCCCACAAAGCCAATCGGGCCGGATATACTGACGACGATCGCGGCTAAGAATACAGCTAGCAAGGTACTGAAGATACGGGTGAGTTGGACTGTGTTACCGAGCGATCGGGCGACTTCTTCCCCAAGAGACAACACATCTAAGGATCTTGCCATTCCCAGTAATAAAATTGCGGCAATTGTGACTCTAGGAGCAGCATACTGAACTTTACTCCAGTCAATTTGAACTAAAGAACCCGCTCCCCAGAAGAATAAATCACTGGTTTCATTTTCGTAGATGAGTTGTAGAGTTGCAGTGAAGGCAGACAATGCGAGAGAGACTGCTACTCCTGCAAGTGTTAGGCGGATGGGAGTAGCTCTGACTTCTCCTGCGATCGCATAAGCTAAAATTGCGGCAAATAATCCCCCAGCTAAAGCGATCAGTGTGGGTGAGATTGAAAATAATCCAGGTGAAAAGATGACAGCCAGCGTAACAGCAAGATAAGCACCTGCATTAATTCCGAGAGTCGCAGGTGAAGCTAGAGGATTACGAGTCATCGTTTGTAAAACAGTGCCTGCCATTCCCAAAGCGGCTCCTGCAAGAATGCCAAGTGTAGCGCGAGGCAACCGAAGATAGCGAACAATGTTGTGTTCGGGCGTATCATTGGGTGAAAAAATAGCCTCGATCACGGTAGCAAGATCTAAGTTTGCTTGTCCTTGGGTGATGTGAACCATGAATAGCACCAGCAACAGCATGGTTCCTAAACCAAAGACCTTAAGAGGTGAAACGATTTGAATCTTCATTTTTCAGTGAGTGTAGCAGTCACTTTTTCAACCAATAATTGAGCGCTTTTAGGGCCACCAAATACCCAAGTTTCTGCGCCAATAGGGTACAACCGTTGCTCTTGGACAAACTTTAATCCTTTCCAGACTGGATTCTCCTGCAATTGCTTGAGGTGAGTGTTATTCTCTCCAGCAATGTAGAGAAAGCTTGCTTGCTCAATTTTGGGGAATGCTTCAATTCCGACAGTATTGAACCCGAAGCGATCGAGTTGTCCTTTCCACGCATTTTTTAATCCAATCTGGTTGAGGATTTGTACTGCCATTGCATTATCTGTGAATAGCCGAATCTGTGGAGTCGCTTCGTTGAACTGCCCTAGAATAAAAGAGCGCGTGTTTTGCTTTGAAGAACGCAGACGATCGCTGGCTGCCTGAAAAGTATCTTGCATTTGACGTAACACCGTTTCACCAGCTTCCCGCCGATCGACTCGTTGTGCGATCGCTCTAAACGTCTGTTGCATCTCATCAAACTGGGACAGAGTATTAGAGTCTGGATAAGGGTTAAAAAGCTGTGTTGGCGCGATCGCGGATAAAGCATCGTAGATCGTCTCATGCCGGAGTTGAGTGCCGATGATCAGATCGGGTTGGAGTTGAGCGATCGCTTCTAAACTCGGTTCTTGACGAGTACCCACATCTACCACGGATTCTGCTAGCTTTGGTTCTATATCTACAAAGGTTTTGTAGCCTCGAATGTCTGCGACTCCGATCGGTTGAATTCCTAATGCCAAGAGATTTTCGACATACACCCATTCGAGCGCGACAATACGGCTTGCAGTTGTTGAGATGTTGGAGCGAGATTGATTTTGGCGTGTACAAGAAGCTACGGCGGCAGAAGCTAGCGCTGTAACAAGAAACTGCCGCCTACTAAACTGAGACATTGACTTCTCCCCGAATTCTAGTCAAACCACTCTGCTACGTGATGGATTAAACATGTCACTACTCTCTTTTCTTGAGAATTAATGTGATCTATTCTGATCTCACTCTAAATCACTCACTTCGTTAGTTTAACGAGCAAAAATGGCATAAAAACAATCTTGGAACATGTAATAATCGGCTGAGACTTCATAATTATTGAGAATTAATATGAATAGTATCTCAAAACAAGCTAAAATCTTCGAGAGACTAAACAACCAAATTTGTTGAAGTTCCTACCGTCTAAGTTTCTATCAAAGTTTGTGGCGATCAAAATGGACATCGTGACGCAAGGCGAATTCAATGATCTGTGGCAAGCTGCGCTAGAAGCAGATCAAGTGTGGACGTGGCAAGGTCACGAAGGACTGCGCCAATTACCGCAAGCATTGGGGCAAGGGCAAAGACGATTAACGGTTTTCCGAGAAGGATTTCAGCTTTGGTTAGATAATGTGATCTACGATCGACCCATTCATCTAGATTATGTGTATCAACTTCCTCAACTCACGCTAACGTTTTATCTATCCGGTGATTTTCGGATTGTGAATCCTGGTTTAGCGAAAGAGGAAGATCGCTCTGAAGAGAATGGAGAAAGCTGTATCTGCTATCTTCCTGATGTTCGATCGATCGAATATTATCCAGCCCAACAACCGCTACAACGCCTAACATTGAGTGTCGGTCTTGAATTTTTACGATCGTACGCTCTCGATCAAACATTTCCCCTCCTGATTCGGCAACTCTTAGACGGACAGCCGATTGACCCCTTTCACCAAACCTTTGGGATCGCGGCTCGTACCATTCAGCCCATTCTTCAGCAGATTTTGTCTTGTTCCTATCAAGGTGCATTGCGGCAGATGTTTTTAGAAAGTAAATCTCTGGAACTGCTAACCTTACAGCTTGCACGTTGGGCAAAAGATGAACAACAACCCATACCATCAACAACCTGGAAATCTCAGGATTTGGAAAAGCTTGAGCGGGCAAAAGAGATTCTACAATGCTCGATCGAATATCCTCCTTCACTGGTCGATTTAGCGCAACAGGTTGGATTAAATGACTGCAAACTCAAACAGGGCTTTCGTCAGCTCTTCGGAACGACAGTGTTTGGCTATCTGAGAGCTTGCCAGATGGAACGAGCCAAACAATTGTTGAGAGAAAGTGATCTTTATATTACGGACATTGCTGCCAAGGTTGGTTACAGCAGCTTACCTGCTTTCAGTAATGCATTCTACAGACAAGTTGGAATGAGTCCACACAAATTCCGACGCAGTTAAACCGCAGTTTAGTTAATCGAGATTCAATCACTATTTATTGCAAATATTGCTCCGTTTTGATTAAGTCAGCTCCCGATTGCGTAAGACTTTTTCTAGCAGCTTTGGTAAGCTAATCTTTAGCTCATTATTAAAATTAAATCCTAATAAGGGCGCACTAAAGTTTTGTGTGAGGCGATATGAATCGGGCGTTGTGGTACTCTAGTTTTCCACTGTTTTGGTTAGTGTTTCAGTCAACTGCGATCGCAGAATCTCCAGTGAAACGGCTTCAAGAATTTGAGCAGGTTTCTCGATCGGCAACACTACTATCGCAGTCATCTGAAGAACTCCAAACCGATAGAATTCAGATTACAGATGTACGATTCGTGCCCACTGCAACCGGGGTTGATGTTGTTTTGGAGGCTGTAAAACCTCTAGCCCAACCTGTGTTAACAACAAGCGATCGGACTCTCATTGCTGAGTTTGAGAATGCAGTTTTAGCACTTCCTCAAGGTCAAACCTATCAGGTAGACGCTCCGGCAGAAGGCATTCAGCGAGTTGTTATTCAATCGATCGCCCCGAATCGGGTACAAGTAAGCATCACGAGCGCAAACGAGACTCCGACCGCAACAATCCGAGCAAGCCAAGCTGGAATTACACTAGCGATCGTCGCACCAACCGAAACAGCAGAAGACGAAGAAGAAGTTGTCGTGACAGCCACTCGAACTCAGGAAACCCGTCGCGATGTTCCCCAATCGATTACAACGATCGATCGGAATCAACTTCAGCAACAGTTTGCAGTCTCTCGTGATGTTTCTGATGCGTTGAGCAAACTCGTTCCGGGACTTGCGCCGCCCAACGAGCGAAACAATATTTTTGGGCAAACATTACGAGGACGGAACGTTACTGTTTTAATTGATGGGATTCCTCAAGCAACGACCCCTAATGTTTTTCGGGATTTGCAAACGATCGATCCGAGTATCATCGAACGGATCGAAGTGCTGCGCGGTGCAACGGCTCTTTATGGAGATGGTGCAACCGGAGGTGTGATCAATCTCATTACTCGCACTCCTGCCCAGAATCGGCTCACAGCTACGACCGAAATTGGAGTGAATACATCGCTGACGGGATCAGAAAATGCTTGGGGTCAAACCGTGCAGCAAACCTTCTCCGGGACAGAAGGCAATGTTGGCTATGTGCTCAGTGCTGGAATCGCAAACATTGGTAGTTTCTTTGATGCCAATGGCGATCGTATTGCACTCGATCCGACTGGGCAAGGAGGACTATCCGATGCAGATTCGATCAATTTATTTGGCAAGTTCGTTTACACGCCAGACCAAAATCAACGCTTAGTGCTGTCAGCCAGTCGTTTTGAATATCAACAAGATCCCGCATTTACAAGTGATCCGATCGTCGATCGCCTAGCAGGTCGCCAACGAGCGCGAGTTCTAGAGGGGCTTAATCTTGAAGATGAACCCGGAACTAAAAACTCGATTTTCAATTTGGAATACACTCATCAAAATGTGCTCGGGAGTCGAGTACGTGGACAAATCTACTATCGGGATGTTTTAGCGCGCTTCTTTCCCTTCGATGCTCGCAACACTGCAAGCTTAGGGCGTTTGATTTTTCAGTCAAGAGTTGAATCTCAACGATTCGGAACTCGTTTTGATGTTGAAACTCCACTCACAGCAAACAAAGCCGTAAACTTACTCTGGGGGCTGGATTTTAGTCATGAAAATTCTCGGCAGCCTGTATCGTTTTTTGATCCCGCCACCTTCGACAATAGCAATGGCTTAGCATTTCGGAAGTTAGGCGATCGCACTTGGACACCGCCCATTACAACAGATAGCTTAGGATTATTCGGACAACTCGAAGCGCGACTCAACGATCGTCTCCTTGTGCGGGGAGGAATCAGACATGAACGGGCTGCGGTGAGTGTCGATGACTTTGCAACGATTGCAAATAATTCGGTCACAGGCGGCAAGGTGAACTATGACGAAACCTTATTTAATCTAGGAACAGTTTATCGAATTACGCCAGAACTCAGTGCATTTGCTAGTTTTTCTCAAGGCTTCTCACTTGCCGACATTGGACGAGTTTTAAGAGCCGCACCCAACAATTTCCAGTTTGAGCGAGTGCGACCTGAACCCCAAAAAGTGAATAACTATGAAATTGGTCTGCGTGGAGAATGGCGCAACGTTCAAGCCTCGATTTCGGGCTTCTATAGTACCTCAAACCTAGGGACTACATTCGCTGCCAGTTTTGTTGACATCATCCGTGCTCCTGAACAAATTTATGGCGTAGAAGCAACCTTAGATGTGCAGCCCAGCCGAAACTGGAATCTAGGACTGACTGCAAGTTTAGCAGAAGGTCGGATTGATGCGAACAACGATGGGGATTACGAAAACTTCCTAGATGGTTTTCGCATTCCACCTTTGAAGCTCACAGCTTATGTAGAAAATGAAACGCTTCCAGGCTGGCGCAATCGTTTACAACTGCTGTACTCTGGTACTCGCAACCAGTTCAACAATAGTACTGCGTTTGGTCGTCAGGCAGTCAACGATTACATCACTGTAGATTTTGTCAGTCAGATCAAAGTCGGAAGCGGCACTCTACAGGTTGCGATCGAGAACCTATTGAATGCAGATTACTTCCCAGTCGTTTCTCAATTGCAAACGAGCGATACCCAATACTTAGCAGGGCGCGGGCGATCGCTCAGTGTGCGCTATGGTTTCACCTGGTAGCAAATTTTGCTGATAGAACGACTGAGCATTCGATGACTCAATCGTTCTATCAGCGAAGTGATGCAGGATTATTACGAAAAACATGTGCGATCGCGCTAGAGTTTACGATCGCGCAATATTTTTCGCTTTCTGGCTAATTGGAACACACATGGGCGTTCCTGCGATCGGATCGCTAAAGATCTGGCAGTCTAAGTTAAATACTGCCTGTACAATCTCTGCGGTCATCACAGATTCAGGATCTCCGGCTGCAAAAATTCGCCCTGCTTGAACTGCGACGAGGTAATCTGCATACCGACAAGCTTGATTGAGATCATGAAGAACCATCACGATCGTTCTTCCTTCCTGCTGATTTAGGTCATACAGCAAATCTAAAATTTCAATCTGATGGGCTAAGTCTAAAAATGTTGTTGGCTCATCTAGCAGCAGAATTTCAGTATCTTGCGCGAGTGCCATTGCAATCCAAGCCCGTTGGCGTTGTCCACCGGAGAGCGTATCTAATGCACGATCGGCAAATTGGGTTAAATCCGTAATCTCTAATGCGCGCTGAACAATCTGTTCATCCTGAGGAGACCACTGTTGCAGCCAATTTTGATACGGATAGCGTCCTTGAGCTACCAGATCTTTGACCGTGAGTCCTTCAGGTGCGATCGGATTTTGCGGCAGTAATCCTAGCTGTTGCGCGACTTCTTTTGTAGGTCGTTGAAAAATTGACTTGCTATCTAAGTACACTGCCCCGCTCACAGGCTTCAACAACCTGGCTAATCCACGTAGAAGCGTGGATTTACCACATCCGTTTGCGCCAATTAAAGCGGTGATCTTGCCAGTAGGAATTGCAAGAGTTAAATCCTGGACAATCACTGTTCCGTCATAAGCAAGAGAAAGATCGCGAGCTATCAGTGTCGCAGGATTTGACATGAGAAAAATTGTCATTAAATTGAACTAAGTCTGATTTAATCAGAATTTTGCTCTTTTGTGAACCCGGTCAATCAGGCAAGTGCTCGGAGCGCCTGATTATAATTTCACCCCTATATACTTGCCATTAATTCTTAGCTATGGCAGCGCGCATGTGTCGAGTTATCACAAAAGCTCAAGAATAGAGCCTGTCCTGTTTGACATAGATATATTGTTTGATGTGGGTTGTAAGAGTCTGCGGCAAATTCATCGACTTCATGCTGAATCGTTCTAATTCGCGCTCATCCTCAGCAAGCGAGCAAATCGTGAGTGCGCTTGCTGGGTTAACGTTTCGCGATCGCCATATTCGACAATTTTTCCTTGTTCCAGCATCAAAATCTGATCTACGCGTTGGAGTGTGGGTAAGCGATGCGCAATAATGATTCCTGTCCGATGTTCAAGCAGTCGATCCATTGCTCCTTCAATCATTTTTTCAGTCTGCGGATCTAGCCGAGAAGACGCTTCATCTAGAATTACGAGACTAGGATTCTTCAGAAAAACACGCACTAATGCAAGTAACTGCGCCTGTCCTGCGGATAGACCTGTGCTATCTGCTCCCAATTGAGTGTTTAGCCCATCCGGCAGCGATCGTAACCATGGTGTTAATCCTAATAATTCAAGCGTTTCTAAAATGTAGGCATCTGAGATTTGATCATTGAAAAAAGTAAGATTATCCCGGACACTCGCTTGAAATAGCTGAACATCTTGTGTTACTAATCCGACTCGCGATCGCAGGTCTGAAAGTGAGAGATCAGCGATCGCAAAATCTCCCAAACGAATCTCACCGGACTGAATGTCATATAGTCTTAGAAGCAACCGAGCGATCGTGCTTTTACCGCTGCCTGTATGCCCTAGTATTCCAAGGATTCGACCGGCCGGAAGGTGAAACGATAGATTGTGCAATGTCCAGTTCTCAGACTCATATCGAAAACACACTTGCTCAAAAGAAATCGCACAAGCACCAGAACTTAAAACAGCCTGCCCACAATCATTGAATGCTGCCTCTATGTTGAGCAACTGATGAATCCGCTGAATACTTGCTTCAACCTGTTGGAGTTGCTCAAGTTCTTCTCGAATTCGTTCGATTGGCTTTGCGAGAAGGTTTGTATAGTGAAAAATGAGATAAGCTGTTCCGATCGTAATCGCATTTCTCGACCAAAGATAAGCAGAGAGAAATAGCGCGATCGCATTGCCAATCGTAAATAATCCCACGCTGGTAAACCATAGGACTGTGCTAGCAAATCTCGCTTTTTGATAAACCGGAAGCCAGCGTTGCAGCAGTTCATAAAAGCGAAACATCACATAATTCACAGCCCCATTTGCGCGAATGTCTTCTCGTCCAGCAATGTGTTCTCCAATCGTGCCATAGTACTCAGCACTAATTTGGCGATACTCTGCCCAGGGCGCGATCGCGATTGATCTTTGTGCCAATAGTGCAATCAGAGCCACGATCGCAAAAGCCGTCAAGCTCATTCCTGCTAGCTGATTCTCAAAACACAAAACAATGAGAATTCCAAACAGAAGTAGACTGTTACCGAGTACATGAATTACTAGCTCAGAAAAGAATTTAGAAAGTAGATTCACATCCCCATCAATTCTTTCAAGCATTTCTCCGGGCGTGTGTGCTTTGTGAAAAGATAGATCCAATCGCAGACAATGTTCTGCTAAATCCACTCGAAGTGCATTTGTTGCCGTCCATGCGACAATTTCGCTGAGAAAGGTTGCCGCGATCTCAGTGCCTTGCGTGAGAAGCGCGATCGCAATAAACGCGATCGTTGCAGTCAGTAAAGCTTGCTGCGATCCGCCTTGCACAGCAGTATCAATAAAGTAACCCAGAATTTGAGGATTGATGATTTGGAGTGCAATACTGGTGAGCAGTGCGATCGCTAATCCCAAAACGCGCTTCCATTGAGGCGTGAGATAGTCAGCGAGCAGGAGTTTGTATTGTTGAAGAGCATTCTGCATCGTCGCACTAACGGAACAGCCAAAAAGAACACAGCATAGTCTACCGTGTTGAGATCGCGACAGAAAGATGATTTTGACTGCTAACGGGAGTTTTTTGGCTCCTAAACGGATTTTCTAAACCAGATTGAGGAGAACTGCCTTATACGAGTTATGCATTGAGTATGATCGCACTTGGGCTTTATGTCTATTTCTCCCTCAGATTTTTTCGACTGCAATCGCCGCTACTTTGCAGTCTTTTTCTGACAAACTATTTGACAATAATTTGCATTTAACTCTACACTAACCTGTACAAATTCTGCTGACTGTTTCAAACCTACAGACGTTCACTGCGGTTTAGATTCATGCCTCTGCTCATTTCTGCTGATGATGTACCTCTCATTAGTCCAACGACCCGCGAATTAAGCCTTGACAATCCTGAATGTGGCAGGGTTTACCGATGGGATAGTAATTTATGCGAAGGACTCAATCTGTTAGTAGATGACTATCAACTGGTCGAGGATTTGGTTGTAGAGTATTCCGCCAGCGATCGCAGTGCTGAACCGGAGTTGGAATTGAGCTTTTGCTTACTGGGAATGAATCGAAATGAAGGAATTCGGGCTGGACAAAATTTTTTGAGTATCTCCTGGGATGTCTTTGATGGCAGCATGATGCGGTGGAAAGGGGGCGATCGCATTCTCAAGTTTGACATCCATTTCAGTTTGACATTCTTGCAGCGTTTGGTAGAAGAAGACTTTGGCTTGCTGCCGATCGATTTAGTGCAAGTCTTGCAAGAACCGAGCGATCGCGAGTTTTGGCAGATGGGGAAGACGACTCCTGAAATGCAGACGACACTGCGGCAAATTCTGGATTGTCCGTATCAGGGCGTAA
>VFQU01000369.1_pt1 | contig 42531 bp, 27 predicted proteins | sample 3512311 | NCBI WGS metagenome assembly VFQU01 (sample SAMN10412377, study PRJNA504923) | tailings metagenome | isolation source: Relicate 3 Philex TSF3 active mining site | place: Philippines: Tuba, Benguet | collected 2017-08-29
AGGCGGCAGTACCCGTAACGGCCGCGATTCCAACCCGAAGTACCTCGGCGTGAAGATCTATGGTGGCCAGGCGATCGAAGCCGGCAACATCATCGTCCGCCAGCGCGGCACGCAGTTCCACCCGGGTCCGGGCGTCGGCCTCGGCCGCGACCACACCCTGTTCGCGCTGAAGGACGGCGTGGTGAACTTCGCCATCAAGGGCCCGAAGAACCGCCGCACCGTGAGCGTCATCGGCGAGTAACCGCCCAGCGCAGCACACGCGAAAGGCCCCGCCTCTAGTGCGGGGTTTTTCGTTTTGGAGCGGGGATTGGGGATTCGGGATTCGGGATTGGCCGACGGTTTGCCTGCAACGGCAGGCTGAGGGCCTAGCTCCGACTTCCCGCCCCGACTAAGGGCCGCGCACCGTCCGTCGATGGCCCGGGTTCGCAGCCCTGCATCGTCGTCTGCCCAGGCAGACGGCCACTCAATCCCCAATCCCCAATCCCCAATCCCGGCTCCCCAATGAAACTCGTCGACGAAGCAGACATCCGCGTCATCGCAGGCAACGGCGGCAACGGCTGCGTGAGCTTCCGCCGCGAGAAGTTCATCCCGCTGGGCGGGCCGGACGGCGGTGACGGTGGCGACGGCGGCAGCGTCTTCCTGGTCGCCGACGAGAACCTCAACACCCTGATCGACTTCCGCCACCAGCGCATCTTCCGCGCCCAGCGCGGCGAGAACGGCATGGGCCGGCAGATGTACGGCAAGAAGGGCGAGGACGTGGTCATCCGCGTCCCGGTCGGCACCGTGGTCACCGCGGTCGATACGGAAGAAGTCATCGGCGACCTCACCGAGCACGGCCAGACGCTCAAGGTCGCGCAGGGCGGCGAGGGTGGTCGCGGCAACATCCACTTCAAGACCTCGACCAACCGCGCGCCGCGCCGAGCCACCACCGGCAGCCAAGGCGACGATCGCGAACTGCGTCTGGAACTCAAGCTGCTGGCCGACGTCGGCATGCTGGGCTTCCCCAATGCCGGCAAGTCGACCTTCATCCGCGCGGTGTCGGCGGCGACGCCGAAGGTGGCCGACTACCCCTTCACCACGCTCTACCCCAACCTCGGCGTGGTCCGCGTCGAGCAGGACCGCAGCTTCGTGATCGCCGACATTCCCGGCCTGATCGAGGGTGCCGCCGAAGGCGCGGGCCTGGGCGTGCAGTTCCTCAAGCACGTGCAGCGCAACCGCCTGCTCCTGCACATCGTCGATATGGCGCCGATGCTGGAGGGCGACGAGGCGGTCGAACACATCGTCGGCGAGGTGCAGGCGATCGAGCGCGAGCTCGAGCGCTACGACGCTGAACTGCTGGGTCGACCGCGCTGGCTGCTGCTGAACAAGGGCGACCTGCTCGACGAAGACACCCGTCGGGCGCGCGCCGAGGCCGTGGTCAAGGCGCTCGACTGGACAGCGCCCTGGTACCTGATCTCGGCGATCAGCCGCGAGGGCACCTGGGCGGTCGCCCAGCACGTCATGGAATTCTTCGACGCCGAGAAGCGCGCGGCGATCAAGGAAGACGAGGACAGCCGGCCCTGGAGCCCGCTGGATTGATCCCACCGCCGGGCCCGCGCCCAGCGGCAACCGCGCCGGCAAACTGCTAAAGTCCGCGCGCTTTCCACTTGGAGTTCACACATGAATCGTTTCGTCTCGCTGGCCGCGGCCGGCCTGCTCTCTCTCGGCCTCGCGGCCTGCGGCGGCGGTGACAAGGGCGCGGCAGATCCGGCCGCTGCCACGGCCACCCCGGATGCCGCCCTGAAGTCCGCCACCACGGCGCTGCGCCAGAACGATATCGGCCAGTTCGTGAAGCTGGTTCTGCCCGAGGCCCGCTACAACGAGGTCAAGGCCAAGTACGAGGCGCAGAAGGCGGAAGCGGGCACGCCCGACCCGGCCGAAGCCGCCGAGTTTGCGGAGATGATGGGCAAGCTGACGGCCGCTGACGCCGAGACCGCGCTGATGGCCGAGCTCGAGCCGCACCTCGCCCAGTTCGAGGCCGAGATGGCGCCGCAGATGCCGATGATGATCGGCATGGGTCGCGGCATCGCCGTGCAGGGCATCCAGCAGAATGCCGAGCTGAGCGAAGACCAGAAGCGTCAGGCCACCCAGGTGGTCGATGCGCTTGGCAACTGGCTGTCGGGCGTCAAGCTGGCCGACCGCGAGCTGGCCAAGCAGGCCGTGGCGAAGGCGGTCGCGACCGCTCGCGCGCTGGATGTCAAAACCCTGGAGCAGCTGCAGGCACTGAGTTTCGATGACGCCCTGGCCAAGGCCGGCATCGCTTTCGGCGGCCTCAAGGATGTTTTGGCCGTGTACGGCTTCGACATCAACGCCGCGCTCGACAGCGCCCAGATCGAAGTGCTGAACACCGAGGGCGACAGCGCCCGCGTCAAGGTCGGCTACACCCTGCTGGGCGCCACCATCAGCAGCGAGCAGGACATGGTCCGCGAAGCCGGCCGCTGGTACGGCAAGGACACCATGAAGGCCATCAGCGAAGCCCTCGACGGCCAGCCTGAGCCCGAAGTGGCGGCCGAAGTGGCTGCGCCGGCCGAAGAGGGCGAAGTGACTGAGGAGCCGGCCGAAGTCGACGAGGAAGAGGCCGCCACCGAGTAAGGCAACCCGCCTGCACGGTAGTTCCCGAAAGGGCGGCCCACGGGCCGCCCTTTCTCGTTCCACCTGCGCATCAGCAAACGTCCGGCTAACGGCGCGTGCGAGCGCTTCGGCGATAATTCCGCGATGAACGCCAGCCTTCCCGCAAAAGAACCGTGGCTGATGCGCCTGCTCGGGCGTGTCCTGCGGCCTTGGATCGCCATCCGCCGCGAGCCCTCCACGCCCATCGAAGCGCTGGTGCGCCCGGAGTTGCCGGTGTGCTACGTGGTCGAGCGCTATGGCCTGTCGAACACGGCCATCCTCGCGCGCGCCTGCGCCGAAGCCGGCCTGCCTTCGCCCCTGCTGCCGATCGGCGAGCATCCCGCGTTTGGCGATGAGCGGGCGATGGTCGCCCTGTCGCGACGCCAGAGCACCTGGTTCGGCCGGCCGCGCTCGCGCACGCACTCGGCCAGCCTTGCCAAGCTGGTGGAGGCCCTGGAGGCGCATCCCGAGCTCGATGTGCAGATCGTGCCGGTGTCCATCTTCGTCGGCCGCGCACCGGACCGCGAGAGCGGCTGGTTCCGCGTGCTGTTCTCGGAGAACTGGGCCATGGTCGGACGCTTCCGGCGCGCCCTGTCCGTGCTGCTCAACGGCCGCGGCACCATCGTCCAGTTCGCCCCGGGCGTTTCCCTGCGCGAGGCGCTCGCCGAGGGCCTCCCGCGCGAACGCACCGTGCGCAAGGTCTCGCGCGTGCTGCGCGCCCACTTCCGACGCGTGCGCACCGCCGTCATCGGCCCGGACCTGTCGCACAAGCGCACCCTGGTCGATGCGGTCATCTCTGCGGAAAGCGTCAGCGTCGCGATCGCCGACCAGGCGCGGCGCGACGGCATCAGCCTGGAGCAGGCGCGCGGCAAGGCGCGTCGCTATGCGCTGGAGATCGCCGCCGACTACTCGCACCCGGCGGTGCGTTCGGCTTCTTTCATCCTCACGCCGTTCTGGAACAAGCTCTACGACGGCGTGACCATGCACCATTTCGAATCGCTGAAGCAGGTCGCGCCCGGGCACGAGGTCATCTACGTGCCCAGCCATCGCAGCCACATCGACTACCTGCTGCTGTCCTACCTGCTCTACGTCAACGGCATCGTGCCGCCGCACATCGCTGCCGGCGTCAACCTCAACCTGCCGATCGTCGGGCCCATCCTGCGTCGAGGCGGCGCCTTCTTCCTGCGCCGCAGCTTCAAGGCCAACCCGCTGTACTCGGCGGTGTTCAGCGAGTACGTGGCAAGCCTGATCACCCGCGGCGTGTCGATCGAGTACTTCATCGAAGGCGGGCGCTCGCGCACCGGCCGGCTGCTGCAGCCCAAGGCCGGCATGCTGGTGATGACCCTGAGGGCCTTCCTGCGTCAGCCGCGGCGGCCGGTGGTGTTCCAGCCGGTCTACATCGGCTACGAGAAGGTGATGGAAGGCAAGAGCTACATCGCCGAGCTCTCGGGTGCGCCGAAGGAAAAAGAATCGCTGTTCGGCCTGCTGCGCGCGGTCGGCAACGTGCTGCGCAAGCGCTACGGCAAGGTGGCCGTGAACTTCGGCGAGCCGATTTTCCTCGACCGCGTGCTGGATGCGCACGATCCCGACTGGCGGCGTTTCGCAGGCCAGCCGGACGAGAAGCCGCAGTGGCTCAGCCGCGCGGTGGACGATCTGTCGACGCGCATCCAGCGCCACATCAACCAGGCGGCCGACGTCAACCCCGTCAACCTGCTGGCGCTGGCCCTGCTCGCCACCCCCAAGCACGCGATGGCCGAGACCGACCTGCTGTCGACGCTTGACCTGTTGAAGTCGTTGCTGGAGCGCGCGCCCTTCTCCGAACGCGTCACCGTCACTGCGCTGTCTCCGGCCGAGATCGTGCGCTATGGCGAGTCGGTTCAGGTGCTGGAGCGCGTCCAGCATCCGCTGGGCGATGTGCTGCGCTTCCCGGCCGATCTGGCGGTGCTGCAGACCTACTACCGCAACAACGTCGTGCATTTGTTCGCAGCGGCGTCATGGGTGGCCTGCTGCTTCCAGAACAACCGCCGCATGAGTCGATCCTCCGTGGTTCGACTGGGGCGCCTGCTGTATCCCTTCGTGCAGGAGGAACTGTTCCTGCCCTGGACCGCGGACGAGTTCGGCGAGCGCATCGAGTCGACGGTGGACCTGCTGATCGAGCGCGGTCTTTTCACCCTCGACGAGAGCGGTGCCCTGCAGCGCGGCCCTGGCCAGACCGATGAGGTGTTCCAGCTGCGCGTGGTCTCGCACAGCCTGCAGCAAGCCTTCGAGCGCTACTACATCGCCATCGCCGTGCTGGTGAAGAACGGCTCGGGCGTGCTGAGCTCGGGCGAACTGGAAAACTTCTGCCAGCTCACCGCCCAGCGCCTGTCCCTGCTGTACTCGCAGGCCGCGCCGGAGTTCTTCGATCGCGCGCTGTTCCGCGGCTTCATCGGCAAGCTGCGCGAGCTCGGCCTGATCCGCCTCGATGCCAACAGCAAACTCGAGTACGACGAGCGTCTGGAAGCCTGGGCCAAGGACGCCCGACTGATCCTGTCGCGCGAGCTGCGGCATTCGATCCTCAAGATCACGCCGGAAGTGGCGCGCGAGGTCACGGCCGCGCCGCCGCTGGAGGCCGCCTAGCGTCCGGCTCGCCTTACCGGATCACCGCACCGCGGGTCGAGGAGGGCAGTGGCCTGGGGTGACCGCGGCCTCAGCGGCTTGTCCTGGGTGCCCCCCTCAACCGCTTCTTCGGCCGCGCGCGCCGCCCTCATTGGCCGGTGGCGACTGACTCCACGAGCAGCCCGTCGAAGGCGCGGGAGTCTCCCTGGTGCTCGGCCGGTGGGATGCCGAGCAGGCGGCACAGCAGGGCATACACGTCCACGGAGTGGACCTTCGGCACCGTCGAGCCTGGCCGAAAGGCCGGCCCATAGCCCACGAACAGGGCCTGCATCTCCGGCAGGGCGGGGTCGTAGCCATGGCCCCCGCGCTTGGCGTCGCGCCCCGGCATGCTGAGGACGCGACGAGTGGCGATGATGTCGGGCGGCTCGGCCTGGCAGGTGATCGAGGGCACGCGTGGATGCGTGCCGAACTGCCATTCGGGCGGAAAATCCTGCGGCCGGTAGCAGCGCATCCGCGGGTGCTCGCGGAGAAGGGCCGACTCCACTTCCGCGCGCCGTCCCCGCCTGGGCTCGATGCCCGCCGAAGCGCCGAAACTGACCAGCTCGAAGCTCATGGGGTCGAGCAGCTCATCAAGCAGGATCGGCCGGGATTCATCGATCCGGGTCATGCCGTGGTCGGCCACCAGGACAAGGTTGACGCGGCCCGCCCAGGGCGAGGCCTCGATCCCCGCGAGGAGCACAGCGACGGCGGCGTCGACCGATTGCACCGCCCGGCGAAGCGCCGGGGATTCCGGGCCGAGGCTGTGCCCGACCGTGTCGACCTGTTCGAAGTACAGGGTCAGGAAGTCGGGGCGGCTGGATTCCGGCCGAGCCAGCCACGCCAGCACCTGCCGGACTCGCTCTGCGCTGTCGAGCCCCGCGTCGTAGGGCAGCCAGTCGTCGGGATGCTGGCCCTGCACGTCGGCCTCGCTGCCCGGCCAGAACAGGGTGGCGCTGCGAAGCCCCTGGCGGCGGGCGGTGAGCCACACCGGTTCGCCACCCCACCAGCGGCCGTCGGCGACGGCGGCGCGCAGGTGCATCGCGAATGGGCCGAGCGACGGGTCGCGCATGCTGTTGTTGACGATTCCGTGGCGGTCCGGGTGCAGTCCGGTCACCAGCGTGTAGTGGTTGGGAAAGGTCAGCGAGGGATAGGACGGCTGCATGGCGTCGGCGCGGCCGCCCTGCTCGGCGAGCCGGCGCAGGGTCTTCGCCTCGGGGAACTGCAGATAGTCAGGTCGGAAGCCGTCGATGCCGATCAACAGCACCGGCAGGGGGCGCGCCGATGCCGAGGGGGCGGGCCGCGGCGCGAACGCGCACGCAGAGAGCGCCAACAGCAGCAGGCACAGGAGGACAGGACGAAACCGGTCGGACGCGGAGACGGGGAAGCTGGGCATCCGTCGAAGTATGCGCAGCACGCTGGCGGCCGACGAGCGCCAAAGGGCATGCCCGGCAGGTGCGAGGCGCGAAGGTTCAGGTCACCGGGCGAAGCTGCGGCTTGAGCCAGCGCTGGCCGTCGCCGGCCAACCAGGCCTCGAGGTCCGCTGCCGGCATCGGTCGTGCGTAGTAGTAGCCCTGCGCCACGGGGCAGCCCGCCTGCAGCAGGAACTGATGCTGCTCCAGCGTCTCGACGCCTTCCGCCACCACGGTCTGGCCGAGGCTGCGGCCAATGCCCATCACCGCGCTGGCGAGTGCCCGGTCGCCCTCGTCGGTTTCGATATCGCGCACGAAGCTGCGATCCAGCTTGAGTTCGTCCACCGGCAGACGCTTGAGGTAGGACAGGCTGGAATAGCCGGTGCCGAAATCGTCCACCGAAAGATGCACGCCAAGGCGGTTCAGGCTGTCGAGGTCGGCGCGCACGTGCGGTTCGTCGATCAGCATCAGGCGCTCGGTGATCTCCAGCGTCAGCGCGGTCGGGGCGAGCCGGTAGCGCTGCAGCACGAGGCGGACGTGCGCAGGCACATCGTCCTGGCGGAAGCGCTGGGCCGAGAGGTTGACGGCGACCGCGGGCACCGGCAGTCCCTTGGCCTGCCACTCGGACAGCTGTGCGCAGGCCTTTTCGAGCACCCAGGCATCCAGCGCATTGATCAGCCCGCAGTCCTCGGCGAGCGGAATGAACTGGTCAGGCGGCACGCGCCCCAGCTCCGGGTGCGTCCAGCGCACCAGCGCCTCGACCCCTGCGAGGCCCGGACGACCCAACAGCACCTTCGGCTGGTAGTGCAGCTCCAGCGCATCGCGGCTCATCGCCAGCCGCAGCGCGCTCTCAAGCTGGATGCGCAGGCGCGCGTTCTCGTTCATCGACGCCAGGAAGAAGCGCACGCAGCCACGGCCGTCGCGCTTGGCTTCGTACATGGCGATGTCGGCATTGCGCATGAGCGTGTCGAAATCGCGTGCGTCATCGGGGAACTGGCTGATGCCCATGCTGACGCTGGGCATCAGGGTCTGGCCGCCGATCTCGACGCGCTGGGCGACTGCACGCAGTGCCTTCTCGGCCGCCACCGCGCTCTCGTTGGCGTCGCTGTCGGGAAACAGGATGACGAACTCATCCCCGCCGAAGCGGCTGATCGTGTCGGACTCGCGCAGGGTGCGGCGCAGCCGCTGGCCGACCTCACGCAGCAACTCGTCGCCGGCCGAGTGCCCGAGTGAATCGTTGATGTTCTTGAAGCGGTCGACGTCCAGCACGGCGAGGCTGAGCTTGCGGCCATCGCGCGCCGCCTGCTGCAGGGCCATGCGGGCGCGGTCGACCAGCAGGGCGCGGTTGGGCAGGCCAGTCAGAGGATCGTAGAACGCAAGACGCTCGATCTCGGCCTGGTTGTCGTCGTGCTGGATCGCCACGCGGCAGAGCTGGATGCAGGCGTCCACCATGCGCCGATGGAAGCGGCTGGGGCCGCGCGGCTCCCGGTAGTAGAACGCGAAGGTGGCGATGACCTTGCCTTCTCGCCCCATGACGGGGGTCGACCAGCAGGCTGCGAGCCCAAGCGGCAGCACCAGATGCTTGTAGGGCGCCCACAGCGGGTCGTTCGCGATGTCCTGGACTTCCACCTCTTCGCCGCGGAATGCGGCGGTGCCGCAGGAGCCGGTGGCCGGCCCGATCGACAGACCGTCGAGTGCGCCCGAGTAGGACATGGGCAGGCTGGGCGAGGCGAGGGGGCGGAGCTTGCCTTCCGGGTCGACGCGCAGCACCGAGCAGACGACGTCGGGCGCAAGCGCCTCGACCTGGCGGCAGAGCAGATCCAGCACCGCGCGCAGCGGACGCCCCAGCGCAACCGATTCGAGCACGTCGCGCTGCAGCAGGTTGACTGCGGCCTCCTGCTGGCGGTCCAGCAGCGGGAAAATCAGGCCGACGACCGCGTCCAAGGCGGCGTGTTTGCACAGCCGCAGCTCCACGGCGTCGAGCTTGCCCTGCGTGCTGGTCAGAGCTGCTGGCGCCAGCAGTGCGGTGGGGCTGGTGTCCATGCCGGCCAGCAGTCGCTGCCATCGCGCGGCATCCAGATCGGAAATCAGTTCGCCGACGGTGGTCGGCGAGCGTCCGCCGATGCGTTCCCGCAGTGCCGAATTCATCCCGAGCAGCTTGCCCTCCGCATCGGCAAGGAAGGCGGCCACCGAGGACCCCTCGAAGAGCTCGATGCCGGTGACCGCTTGGGCGAAGGCGGGCGCCTTCATGCCGCCACCGTTCCGATGGGATGCGCGGGCGCACAGGCCCCAGCGCCAGCCGCCGGCAGGCCGGAGGAGGACATCGGGACGGGATGGGGGCACTGGGCTCGGCGCATGGTTCCGGCGGGGCTGCAAGGCCCATGCCGCGCGTCCAGCCGAGGACTTGGCAGTTTTCTGTCTGAAGTCTGAATGGCGCCGGCGGGCGCCCGTATTTCTTTACAGTACGTTTTGTAAAGTTGCGCCCCTATGACTCGCCCCCCCAAAGCCCGCCAGCGCGTGCTGGACGCCGCCCGCCGCATTGTCGAAGCGCGGGGCGCCGGACATCTGACCTTCGAGGAGCTGGCCCGCGAGAGCGGGGTTACCCGCGGCGGCATCACCTACCACTTCCCGACCAAGGAAGACCTGCTGCGCGGCCTGATCGAGGCCGACATCCGGCAGTGGGACAGCGCCGCCGCGCCGCCGGCGGAGCTGCCCGAGGGCTGCGTCTGCCCGCGCACGGCCGCGGCGCTGGGCCAGCTGCGCTGCCACCTGAGCGAGGACGAGGCGCACAAGCGCTTCGTCCACGGCATGCTGAGCGCCGGCATGGTCGATGACAGCCTGCTGGCGCCCGTGCGCGAGCATCAGGCGCGCGAGTTCGCCGACTGGACCTGGGACGAGGCGGATCTGCGCCGGTTTCTGCTGCTCGCCGCCGCCGAGGGCCTGTTCTGGCAGAACCTGTTCAATCTGAGCCCGGTGCCCGCCGAGGTGAGGCCGATGCTCAAGGCCCTGATCGAGCGCCTGCTGCTGGACTGGGCCGACGCTGTCGAATCACCCGCTGCGCCGAACGACCACTGAGGGCGCGGCCGCCTGGACCGCGACTCTGTTTCTTTTCCCTTCTCAAGGATTCCCCCATGCCTGCAGCTCCGCGCTTCCGGATTGATCCCCGGCTTGCCCTCGCGCCCCTGCTCATTGCCGTGCTGGCCGCCTGCTCCGGCGGTGGCGGTGGCGGCGGCGCGGCGATGCAGATGCCGCCCACCGAGGTGAGCGTCGCCACCGTCGTGTCCAAGCCCGTCACCCAGTGGGACGAGTTCACCGGCCGCATCGAGGCGGTCGAGCACATCGAGATCCGCCCGCGGGTAGCCGGCTACCTCACCGGCATCCACTTCGAGGAAGGTCGCGCGGTCAAAGCCGGCGACCTGCTGTTCACCATCGACGACCGCGAGTACAAGGCGGCCGTCGCCAGCGCTCGCGCCGACCTGGCGCGCGCCGAGGCCCGTCGAGCCCTGGCCGACACCGAGCTGAAGCGCAGCGAAGCCCTGGTCGAGGCGCGCGCGGTCAGCGCAGGTGAACTGGAAGCGCGGCAGAACGAAGCGAGCCAGGCCGAGGCCGATGTGCTCGCCGCTCGCGCCCGGCTTGACCAGGCCGAGTTGAACCTCGGCTTCACCCGCATCACCTCGCCCATCGACGGCCGCGCCAGCGTAGCCCGCCTGCGCGTTGGCAACCTGGTATCGCCCGGCGAGCCGGTGTTGACCACGGTGGTCTCGCTGGACCCGGTCTATGTGAGCTTCCAGGGCGATGAGCGCGCCTACCTGCGCTACCAGGCGCTGGCCCGCAGCGGCGAGCGTGAGAGCTCGCGCGAGGCCGCCAACCCGGTGCGCGTGGGCCTCGCCGACGAGCAGGGCTTTCCGCACGAGGGCCGCATGGTCTTCCTCGACAACGCCGTCGACCCGGCTACCGGCACGATCTACGCGCGCGCCGAGCTCGCCAACCCGGACGGCGTGTTCACGCCCGGCCTGTTCGCGCGCGTGCAGCTGCTGGGCGAACAGCTCGACAGCGCCCTGCTGGTGCATCCGCAGGCCGTGCTGACCGACCAGGACCGCCGCTACGTCTACGTTGCCGATCAGGTGACCCTGCCGCCGGAACTGGGCGGCACCGGTGAGCCGCACCTCGGCGCCGTGCGCAAGGACGTGGTGCTGGGGCCGACCATCGACGGCCTGGTCGTGGTCGAGCAGGGCCTCGATGCCGACGACCGGGTGGTGGTCAACGGCATGCGCAAGATCTTCTTCCCCGGGGCGCCGATCGCGCCCGTCGAGGTGCCGATGGATCAGCCGAACACGGTGCCAGCGGCGCCCGAGGCAGCGCCTGCCGCCGCCGGCAGCGAGGGCTGATCCATGGCCGCAGGACATACCGATTTTTCCCGCGTCTTCGTCGACCGCCCGATTCTCGCGGCGGTGCTCTCGATCGTCATCTTCGTCGCCGGCCTGATCGCCATCCCCAACCTGCCGGTCACCGAGTATCCGGAGGTCGCGCCGCCGACCATCCAGGTCACCGCGATCTACCCCGGCGCCAACCCCAAGACCATTGCCGACACCGTGGCGGCTCCGCTCGAGGAGACCATCAACGGCGTCGAGAACATGATCTACATGAAGTCGGCGGCGTCCTCGGACGGCACCGTGCAGCTGACGATCACGTTCAAGCTCGGCACCGACATCGACCTCGCCGCCATGCAGGTGCAGAACCGCGTGGCCCAGGCCCTGCCGCGCCTGCCCGATGCCGTCCGCGCGCTTGGCGTGACCACGGCGAAGGCCTCGCCGAACATCACCATGGTGGTGCACATCGTCTCGCCGGACGGCCGCTACGACGGCCTCTACCTGTCGAACTTCGCCACCTTGAACGTCAAGGACGAGCTCGCCCGCCTCGACGGCGTCGGCCAGGCCCAGGCCTTCGGCGCCGGCAACTACGCGATGCGCATCTGGATCGACCCCGATCAGGCGGCGCAGCGCGGCCTGACCGCGCTCGACATCATCGGCGCCATCCAGGAGCAGAACATCCAGGTTTCGGCCGGCGCCATCGGCGCTTCGCCGCAGCCCAGCGGTGCCACCACCCAGCTCCTGGTCAACGCCCGCGGTCGTCTGGAGACGCCCGAGGAGTTTGGCGCCATCGTGCTGAAGACCGGCGAGGGCGGCGCGGTGACACGGCTGCGCGATGTCGCCCGCGTCGAGCTCGGCTCAAACACCTACGCGCTCAACAGCTACCTCAACAACGAGCAGGCGGCCGCCGTCGTCATCTTCGAGGCGCCGGGCGCCAATTCGATCGCGCTGTCCGATGCGGTGCGCGCCAAGATGGCCGAGCTGCAAAAGACCTTCCCTGAGGGCGTGAGCTGGGAGGTTGCCTACGACCCCACGGTCTTCGTGCGCAAGTCGATCGACTCGGTGGTGATGACCCTGCTGGAGGCGGTCGCCCTGGTGGTGATCGTCGTGGTGGTGTTCCTGCAGACCTGGCGCGCCTCGATCATCCCGCTGCTCGCGGTACCGGTGTCAATTGTCGGCACCTTCGCCGTGCTGCTGCTGCTCGGCTACTCGATCAACGTGCTGACCCTGTTCGGCCTCGTGCTCGCCATCGGCATCGTGGTGGACGACGCCATCGTGGTCGTCGAGAACGTCGAGCGCCACATCGAGGACGGCCTGTCGCCGTTGGATGCCGCACACAAGGCGATGAGCGAAGTGTCGGGCCCGATCATCGCGATCTCGCTGGTGCTGGCTGCGGTGTTCGTGCCGATCGCCTTCATCGACGGCGTGACCGGGCAGTTCTACCGCCAGTTCGCGGTGACCATCGCCGCCTCGGTGCTGATCTCGGCCTTCAACTCGCTGACCCTGAGCCCCGCCCTGGCCGCCGTTCTGCTGCAGCCGCACGGCGCCAAGAAGGACGCGTTGGCGCGCTTCATCGACCGCGTGTTCGGGCGCTTCTTCGCCTGGTTCAACGCCAAGTTCAAGCGCAGCGGCGAGCGCTATTCGGGCCGCATCGGCGGCACCATCCAGCGCTCCTCGCGGCTGCTGGTGGTCTACGCGGTGCTGGTTGGCGTGACGGTGCTGGGTTTCTTCCAGATCCCGGGCGGCTTCATCCCCACTCAGGACAAGCAGTACCTGTTCGCCGGCGTGCAGCTGCCCGAGGGCGCGACGCTGGAGCGCACCGAGGCCGCCATGAAGCGCATGGGCGAGATCGCGCTGGCGACGCCGGGCGTCAAGGACGTGGTGCAGTTCCCCGGCCTCAACGCCGTGCACTTCGTCAGCACCCCGAACGTCGGCGTGATGTTCGTCGGTCTCGACGAGCCGCATCTGCTGCCGAAGCCGGCCGCCGCCATCGCCGGCGAGCTCACCGCCAAGTTCGGCGCCATCCAGGACGGCATGGCCTTCGCCTTCATGCCGCCGCCGGTGTTCGGCTACGGCAACGCGGCCGGCGTCGAGGCTTATGTGCAGGACCGGCAGCGACTGGGCTACGGCGAGCTGAATGCCAATACGCAGACGCTGACCGGAGCGATCAGCCAGCAGCCGGGCTTCGGGCCGGGGTCCTCGTTCTCGTCCTTCCAGGCCAACGTGCCGCAGATCGACGCCGTGGTCGATCGCGACAAGGTCAAGGAGGGCGGTCTCGCGCTGACCGACGTCTACAACACGCTGCAGGTCTATCTGGGCAGCGCCTACGTCAACGACTTCAACCTGTTCGGCCGCACCTACGCGGTGTACGCCCAGGCCGATGCACCCTTCCGCGACGAGGTGGGCGACGTGGCGCGCCTGCAGGTGCGCAACGGGCAGGGCCAGATGGTGCCGCTGGGCAGCGTCGTCGAGATGGTGCCGAGCTTCGGCCCGGACCCGGTGATCCGCTACAACGGCTACCCGGCGGCCGATCTGAGCGCCAGCCCCTTCGACCCGATGTCGGTCAGCAGCAGCGACGCCGTGCGCATCGCCGAACAGACCGCCGCCCAGGTGTTGCCACGCGGCATGCAGCTGGAGTTCACCGGCCTCACCTACCAGCAGGTCAACCAGGGCGTGGCGCAGTTTCTGGTGTTCCCGCTCTGCGTGCTGCTGGTGTTTCTCGTGCTGGCCGCGCTGTATGAGAGCTGGAGCCTGCCGTTGGCGGTGATCCTCATCGTGCCGATGTGCATGCTCTCGGCCTTCGGCGGGATCTGGGTGCTCAACATGATCAACGGCCTGTGGTTCGGCGCGCAGATAGGACTCGGCTGGATCAATCCGATGACCGCGGCGCCACCGACCATCATCGACATGAACGTGTTCACCCAGATCGGCCTGGTCGTGCTGATGGGCCTGGCCTGCAAGAACGCCATCCTGATCGTCGAGTTCGCCATCGATCTGGAAAAGCAGGGCCGCGGGGTCGTCGAGGCGGCCATCGAAGCCTGCCGCCTGCGCCTGCGTCCGATCCTGATGACCAGCTTCGCCTTCTGCGCCGGCGTGCTGCCGCTGGTCTTCGCCGGCGGCGCGGGCGCCGAGGTGCGCCACGTCATGGGCGTCACCGTGTTCTTCGGCATGCTCGGCGTCACCTTCTTCGGCCTGTTCTTCACCCCGGTGTTCTACGTGGTCATCCGCACCCTGGTCGAGCGCCGTCGCGCTCGGCTGGCCGCCGCCGAGGAGGCGCACGCCCATGCTTAAGCATCCGCTCCCCTTCGCGCTGGCGATGGCTTTCACGCTCGGCGCCTGCACGGTCGGGCCGGAGTACGTCCGCCCCGCGGCCGAGCTGCCCGAGCGCTTCGACCAGGCCGGCAGCGCGACGGGCACCGAAGCGGTGCAGCCGGCGCTGTGGCGCGCCTTCGGCGATCCCGCGCTGGACGCGCTGATCACCCGCGCGCTGGAAGCCAACACCCAGCTCGCACAGGCCTTGGCGCGTCTCGACGAGACCCGCGCGCTGGCCGGGCTGTCGACCTACAGCCTGTTCCCCACCGTCGATACGGGCGTGAGCGGCGAGCGCAGCCGGCCCAGCGGTCGCGATCCCTTCCTGCCGCCGGAGCAGGGCCGCACCGACACCTACCGCGCGGGCTTCGATGCCAGCTGGGAGATCGATCTGTTCGGCAGCCTGCGCAACCCCAAGCGCGCGATCGATCGGCGCGTGCAGGCCGATGCCGCCGCGCTCCAGCATGTGCACATCAGCGTCGTGGCCGAGGTCGCGCAGTCCCTGTTCGAACTGCGCGGCGCGCATGCGCGTCTGCGCCTGCTCGAAGAGAACCTGGATGGCTGGCAGCGCACGCTGGATCTCGTGACCGCGCTTGAACGCCACGGCCGCCGCAGCGCCCAGGATGTCGCCGCCGTACAGGCGCAGCGTTCGGCGCTGGCCGCGCAGTACGCCCAGCAGGAGGCCGCCCTGGTGCGCGCGGAGCAGCGTCTGGCGGTGCTCACGGCCCAGCCGGCCGCGGAGGTGCGCGCGCAGGTCGATGCCGAGGCGGGGCTGCCCGAGCTGCCGCCGCTTGTCGCCGTCGGTACGCCCGAGGACTGGCTCAAGCGCCGGCCCGACGTGCGCGAGGCCGAGCGTCGCCTGGCTGCGGCCTACGCCGACATCGGTACGGAGGTGGCCAACTACTACCCCAAGCTGACCCTGCTTGGCGGTTTCGGCTGGACGGCGCAGAGCGTCGGCGACCTCGGCGAGGACGCGTCCCAGCGTTGGAGCTGGGGGCCCTCGATTTCGTGGAGCATCCTCGATTTCGGTCGCACCCGGCAGCGCGTACAGGCCGCCGAGGCCCGCGCCGACGGCGCCGAGGCGCTGTTCCGCGAAACCCTGCTGCGGGCGCTTGAGGAGACCGAGAACGCGATGGCGGGCTATCGCTCGGCCAACCGCGCGGCCTTCGACCTCGAAGCCGCGGCGGAGGCGGCCCGCGAGGCGGCGCGTCTGGTGCGCCTGCGCTTCGAGGCCGGCAGTGAGGATGCGCTGGCTCTGCTGGATGCCGAGCGCACGCGCATCGACTTCGAGCTGCAGGCGGTGGACAGCGAAGTGCAGCGCGCGACTGCGCTGGCCGCGCTGTACAAGGCGCTGGCCGGTGATTTCGCCGGGCTCGATCCAGAGGCCTTGGCCGCGCGCCGCTGAAACAAGGCCGCGTGCGGAGCTGTCCGCACGCGGCGCCTCATTCGTGCGGGGCACTGCCTCCACACGGGGCCAGGGAGGGCCCATCCCATTCCGCGCCTGCGCAGGCAGGCGGCCGCACGCGCTGCTCAGCCCTGTGCGAGGGCTTCACGCGAGACGGTGGCGGTGGCCTTGGCGGCCGGTTTGCGCGCATAGCGGCGGTCCAGCAGCACGCCAGCGATCACCGAAACGAGCACCGGCACGGCCCAGGGCGCCAGCTGCAGGTAGCCGCTCAGCTGCAGGCCAAACGCGGCCAGCACGCCTTTCAGGCCGATGGCGAAGAAGGCGATGTGGGTGGCGGTGCCGCAGCCGAGCATGGCGCCGTAGTGTTCCTGCAGCCACCAGTTGCCGGCGTCGATCGGCCGCCACAGGCGGCGCAGCATGCCCGCACCGAGGAAGGCGCCGACCGCCGAGAAGCCGATCAGCAGGGGATTGCCGATCTTGAGGCCGACGCCCAGCACGACGGCCGCGGAGACAAGGTTCAGCGCGCCGACGATGGCGTAGCGACGATCGTGAAACGCGGCCTGGTCGCGCTTGCGTCGGATCGCCCGCCAGCCCAGCCACATCGACGTGCCGGTGATCACCACCAGATAGGCGAGGAAGGTGCCGATGCCGCTCAGACCACGCAGGAAGAAGGTCGCGGCCATCGGCATCGCGGTGATGCAGATCCCCAGCATCGCGATCAGGTAGACCTTGCCGCTGCCGCGATGCAGGCCGCCGCCCTTGCGGGCCAAAGCCGCCAGCCAGAAGGTCAGCAGCGACACTGCGCCGGCCAGGCCGTGCAGGCTGACGAGGATGGGATACAGGCTTTCCATGGGGCGGCTCCGTCGCGGTGGGTGTGGAGACAGTCTCGGCATCGAGTGGCCTTCCGATGAGATGCCTGGCGTCACCCGCCGGGGGTGAGAAAAGTCACCCGCCGTGCTCCGCGGGTTTCGCCTGGGCGCAGCCGCTGCCATGCTGGCCGCCATGGAGATCTCCCACACGCCCGCTGCGCGCGCGCCCATCCAATGGTCCGGCGCGCTCTCGCCGCTGAGCTTCGCGGCCTACATCACCTGGGCGGCGATTGCCTTCGCCACGGTCGATCCGGGCAAGCTGCAGTCCGGCCTGCTCCGCGAATGGAGCGGTCTGGCCGGTCTTGTCGGCATGCTGGTTCTGTTCGTCTGGCGCAGCCTCCATGAGAGCGGCGTCGACTGTCGCGGTGCGCGCTGGAACAGCGTCGCCCAGGGCGTACTGGTCGTGCTGGCCGAGCGCCTGCTGATGGAGGGCCAGGTCACCGTGCTGCTGGTGATCGTCGCCGCCCAGCTGATTTTGCTGATGCCGGTGCGTTGGGCCGTGCTCTGCCTGATCGCCTTCAACGCCGCCGTGGCGCTGCGCTGGATCGAGAGCGGCTGGTCGCCGCTGCAGTCGCTGTTCAATCTGATGCCGCTGATTGGCTTCCAGGCCTTCGCCACGCTGACCGGCCATTACGCTGGCATGAGCGAACGCGCGCGCGATCACCTCGCCCAGGTCAACGCCGAGCTGCTCGCCACCCAGCGCCTGCTGGAGGAAAGCGCACGCAGCGGCGAGCGCCTCAAACTCTCGCGCGAGCTGCACGACGTCGCCGGCCACAAGCTCACCGCGCTGAAGCTCAACCTGGCGCGCCTGCAGCGCGACCCTGCGCTGGCGGCACGCGAGGAAGTGAGCGTCAGCGCGCAGCTCGCGGATGAACTGCTCGCCGACATCCGCAGTGTGGTCAGCGCCCTGCGCCAGCACGACGGGCTGGAGCTGGACGCCGCGCTGCGCGCGCTGGCCCGGCCGATCGCCGGCACGCGCATCGAGGTTGACGTGCAGGAGGGCCTGCGCGTGGAGTCGGTGGCTACTGCCGAAACCCTGCTGCGCTGTGCTCAGGAAGCGATTACCAACGCCTTGCGCCATGGCCGCGCCAGCCACGTGCGGCTGCGCTGCGCGCGCAGCGGCGAAGGGCTGGTGCTGGAGGTCGCCAACGACGGCGAGCCGCCGCGCCGCATCGAGTTCGGCAACGGTTTGACCGGCATGCGCGAGCGCCTGCAGGCGATGGGGGGGCGGCTGGAGTTGGACACCGGCGCAGAGCGCGGCCTGCGCCTGCGCGCCTATCTGCCGGAGCAGGCCGCATGAGCGTGCGCATTGCCCTCTGCGATGACCAGGCGCTGGTGCTGCGCGGCCTGTCCGCACTCCTGAGTGACCTCGGCATCGAGATCGCACTGGAGGCGCCCGATGCCGAAACCCTGCTGGCGGCGCTGCCGCAGCGTCCGGTCGAGGTCATCGTCAGCGACATCCGCATGCCCGGCATGGGCGGCATCGGCCTGATCGGCGCCCTGCGCGAGCGGGGTGACGCCACGCCCGTGATCCTGCTCACCACTTTCGACGACAGCGAGCTGCTGCTGCGCGCGGTCGAGGCCGGCGCCCAGGGCTTCCTGCTGAAGGACGCCTCACCCGAAGACCTGCGCGCCGCCATCCTCCGCGTCGCCGCCGGCGAAACCCTGCTGCAGCCGGTCAGCCTGGGCCCCGTGCGCGCCGGCTGGAGCGCACCCGAAGCCACACCCGGCCAGCGCCTCACCGAGCGCGAGCAGAGCATTCTGCGGCTGGTGGCCGGCGGCTACAGCAACAAGGAAATCGCCCGTGTCCTGCACCTTTCGGAGGGCACGGTGAAGAACTACATGTCCGAGATCCTGGTGAAGCTCGACTGCCGCGACCGCACGCATGCGGTGCTGAAGGCGATCACTCAGAAGCTGCTGTAGGCCTGGCTCCGGCCCAGAGAAGCTCAACGCACGCGCCGCTCCCGAAGCGCAAGGTTCGGCTGGTTCAAGCCGGCACCCACAGCTCCGGCAGGGCGGGCAGGGCGCGCAGCAGGGGGATCAGTTCGCCGCGCTTGACGATGGCGGCGGCGCGCTCGATGTCGGGCGCTAGGTAGCGGTCGGTGTCCACGCTCGAGCACTGCGCGCGCAGCAGTGCTTGCGCGGCTTCCAGCGTGGTCGAGCTGGTCAGCGGACGCAGGAACTCGATGCCCTGCGCGGCTGCCAGATACTCCACGCCGAGGATGTGGGCGACGTTGTCGATCATCGCCTGCAGGCGGCGCGCGGCGAAGGTCGCCATCGACACATGGTCTTCCTGATTGGCGCTGGTCGGCAGGCTGTCCACCGAGGCCGGATGCGCCAGCGACTTGTTCTCGCTTGCCAGGGCCGCGGCGGTGACGTGGGCGATCATGAAGCCGCTGTTCAAGCCTGCATCGCGGGTCAGGAACGGCGGCAGGCGCGAGACGCCGGCGTCGATCAGCATGGCGATGCGGCGCTCGGCAATCGCGCCGACTTCGGCGATGGCGGTGGCCATGGCATCGGCGGCGAGCGCCACCGGCTCCGCATGGAAATTGCCGCCCGACACCATCAGCCCTTCGTCGGCGAAGACCAGCGGGTTGTCGGTGACCGCATTGGCCTCGCGCAGCAGCACGCGGGCGGCGTAGCGCAGCTGGTCGAGGCAGGCGCCGACCACCTGCGGCTGGCAGCGCAGGCAGTAGGGATCCTGTACGCGGTCGTCGCCTTCGGCATGCGAGGCGCGGATCGCGCTGCCCGCGAGCAGGGCGCGGTAGTACTGGGCGACATCGATCTGCCCAGGCTGGCCGCGCACGGCGTGGATGCGCGGATCGAAGGGGCCATCGCTGCCGCGCGCCGCGTCCACGGTGAGCGCACCGATCACGAGCGCCGATTCCAGCACCGGCTCGAAGGCGAACAGCGCATGCAGGGCCAGCGCGGTCGAAGTCTGGGTGCCATTGATCAGGGCCAGCCCTTCCTTGGCTTCCAGCGTGAGCGGCTTGAGTCCGTGGTTGGCCAGCACTTCCGCCGCAGGGCGACGCTCGCCGTGGAGCAGGAACTCGCCCTCACCGAGCAGCGCCAGGGTCATGTGCGAGAGCGGCGCGAGATCGCCCGAGGCGCCCACCGAACCTTGGGCCGGTACATAGGGCACCAGGCCCTCGTTGTAGACATCGAGGATGGCGTCGATGACCTCCTCGCGCACGCCGGAATGCCCGCGCGCGAGGCTGGCCGCCTTGGTCACCAGCATCAGCCGCACCACCTCGGGCGACAGCGGTGCGCCGACACCGACCGAGTGCGAGCGGATCAGGTTCAGCTGCAGCTGGGCGAGGTCGGCCTTGCTGATGCGGGTGGAGGCCAGCTTGCCGAAGCCGGTGTTGACGCCGTAGACCGGCGCGTCGCCAGCCGCGTGGCGCTGCACCAGCGCGGCGCTGGCGCGGATGCCGGCGCGGGCGTGGTGATCCAGCTCGACGCGCACGCCGCCGGCATGGATGGACTGCAGCTGTTCGAGGCTCAGGTGGCCAGGGGTGAGGGTCAGGCTCATGGGCGCGTTCCTGCTTGGAGTTGGGGCGTTGGGTCGAGGCGCGTCAGCGCCAGAGCGAGATCGTGGAACGGAGCTGATCTTGAGCCCCTCTCCCCTCGGGAGAGGGGTTGGGGTGAGGGGCTGATCGGAGCGCTCCCTCGACTGAGAGCCCCGAGCCGGTTCGAGGCAAGTCAGCCATGCATCGCGCTGGATTGCCCCTCACCCCCGACCCTCCTTCGCTTCTCTTGGGCTCTCGGGGCCATCGGCTGCCACCGGCAGCCGATAATCGACCCCGAACCGCTGCGATGGGAGAGGGGCTAGCAGCGCGAGCCGTGGCAGATGGATCACGAGTGAGAGCGCTCTCGGGTCTGCGATCTCACCCCACCATCGGCAAATCCAGCCCCTGCTCGCGCGCGCACTGCTGCGCGATCGCATAGCCCGCATCCGCATGCCGCATCACGCCGGTGCCCGGGTCGTTCCACAGCACGCGCGCGACACGCTGGTCCGCCGCTTCGCTGCCGTCGCAGACGATGACCACGCCGCTGTGCTGGCTGTAGCCCATGCCGACGCCGCCGCCGTGGTGCAGGCTGACCCAGGTGGCGCCGCCGGCGACGTGGAGCATCGCATTCAGCAGCGGCCAGTCGGAGACCGCGTCCGAGCCGTCGAGCATGGCCTCGGTCTCGCGGTTGGGACTGGCGACAGACCCGGAGTCGAGATGATCACGGCCGATAACAATCGGTGCCTTCAGCTCGCCGTTCCGCACCATCTCGTTGAAGGCCAGCCCGGCGCGATGCCGTTCGCCCAGGCCGATCCAGCAGATGCGGGCAGGCAAGCCCTGGAAGGCGATGCGCTCGCCGGCCATGTCCAGCCAGCGGTGCAGGTGGTGGTTCTCGGGAAACAGCTCCTTGATCTTGGCGTCGGTCCTGGCGATGTCCTCGGGGTCGCCGGACAGCGCCACCCAGCGGAAGGGGCCGACGCCGCGACAGAACAGCGGGCGGATGTAGGCGGGCACGAAGCCGGGGAAATCGAAGGCATTGGCCACGCCCTGGTCCTTGGCGACTTGGCGCAGGTTGTTGCCGTAGTCGAAGGTCGGCACCCCCATCTGCTGGAAGGCCAGCATGGCGCGGACGTGTTCGGCGCAGCCCTGCGCGGCAGCGGCGCGAAGCTCCGCATGCTTTGCGGGATCGCGCTGCGCGGCCTGCCACTGCTCGACGCTCCAGCCTGGCGGCAGGTAGCCGTTGACGAGGTCGTGGGCTGAGGTCTGGTCGGTGACCAGATCGGGCTTCATGCCGCCGGCCTGCGCGCGCCGCACCAGTTCGGGCAGCACTTCGGCCGCGTTGCCGAGCAGGCCGATCGAGATCGCCCGGCCCTCGGCGGTGTAGCGGCGGATGCGCTCCAGCGCGTCGTCGAGATCGCTGGCCTGCTCGTCGAGGTAGCGCGAGCGCAGGCGGAAGTCGATGCGCGACTGCTGGCATTCGATGTTGAGCGAGCAGGCCCCGGCGAAGCTCGCCGCCAGCGGCTGCGCGCCGCCCATGCCGCCGAGGCCCGCGGTCAGCACCCAGCGGCCGCTGAGATCGCCGCCGTAGTGTTGGCGACCGGCTTCGACGAAGGTTTCGTAGGTGCCCTGCACGATGCCCTGGCTGCCGATGTAGATCCAGCTGCCTGCGGTCATCTGGCCGTACATCATCAGGCCCTTGCGATCGAGTTCGTCGAAGTGCTCCCAGCTGGCCCACTTTGGCACCAGGTTCGAGTTGGCGATCAGGACGCGCGGCGCATCCGGGTGGGTCGGGAACACGCCGACCGGCTTGCCGCTCTGCACCAGCAGGGTCTGGTTGTCCTCCAAGCGCTGCAGCGTCTTCAGGATCGTCTCGAAGCTGTCCCAGTCGCGCGCCGCCTTGCCGATGCCGCCGTAGACCACCAGCGCATCGGGGTTTTCGGCGACCTCGGGGTCGAGGTTGTTCTGCAGCATCCGGTAGGCGGCCTCGGTCAGCCAGCTGCGGCAGTGCAGGGTGCTGCCACGGGGGGCGCTGACGCGGCGCGGCTGGGCGTTCGCGGCGGGGGAATGCATGCGGGACTCCTGCGGCCTGGGCGGCCGGATGGCGGGCGACGAGTGCTGCGTCGCGGAGCGCGATCGCGCTGGCGGTGCGCCTCGGGAAAGACTACGCTACCTGTCTAGACAAGGTCCGGCAAGTCGAGGTGCAGCATGAATGCGGAATCCAAGCTGCCGCCGTACGCGCGGATCAAGGCCGCGCTCAAGACCGCGCTGGCGCGCGGCGACTACGCGCCCGGCGCGCAGCTGCCCAGCGAATCGGCCCTGGTGGCCGAGTTCGGGGTCAGCCGCATGACCGTCGGCCGCGCCCTGAACGAGCTGGCCGCCGAGGGCCTGATCGAGCGCGTGCAGGGCGTGGGCAGTTTCGCCAGCGCGCTCGATCGCGTCTCCAGCACCCTGACCCTGCGCGACCTGCACGAGGAGATCGTTGCCCGCGGCCACGCCCACACGGCCGAGGTGAAGCTGCTGCGCGCGGAAGCGGCGAAGCCGGCGCTGGCCGAGGCTTTCGGCGTCGCACCCGGGCGTGAGCTGTTCCACAGCGTGATCCTGCATCTGGAGGCCGGCCGCCCGCTGCAGCTGGAGGACCGCTGGGTCAATCCGGACGAGGCGCCGGACTATCTCGCCCAGGACTTCACTGAAGTCACGCCCACCCACTACCTGTTCAGCGCCACCGTCCTGTGGCGCGCGCGCTATGCCATCGAGGCGGTGCAGCCGAGCGCGCAGGAAGCGCGCTGGCTCGGCATCGATGCTGACGCGCCCTGCCTGCGGATCACCCGCGAGACCTTCAGCCGCAGCGCGATGATCACCCGCGCGAGTCTGCTGCATCCCGGCGACCGCTATGCCATCGAGGGGGAGTTCAGCCCCTGAGCTTCCCCGCAGGGCGTCTTTAGCGCGAGGCGCGCTCGGGTTCCGGCGGCGCCAGCAGGGTCTGCATGGTCTGCGGCCGCGCATAGACCCAGCCCTGGCCGAGGCGGATGCCAAGCGCCTGCAGCAGGCTGACCTGCTCCGCGTTCTCGACGCTCTCGGCGATCACGTTGACCCCCAGCGCGCCGCCGATGGTGGCGATCGATTCGACCACCGCGCGATCCAGCGGCGAATCCTGCAGGCCGCGCACGAAGCCGCCGTCGATCTTGAGGTACTGCACCGGCAGGAACTTGAGGTAGGAGAAACTGCTGAAGCCGGTGCCGAAATCGTCGAGCGCGAACTCGCAGCCGTGCGCGCCCAGCAGGCGGATCAGTTCGATCGCGCGGTCGATCCGCACCACCGCGGCGGTTTCGGTGATCTCGAAGCACAGCCGGGCCGGATCAATGGCGTAATCGCGGCACTGTGCCAGCACGTAGTCCTCGATGCCGCGCTCGGACAGGGTGGTGCCGGACAGGTTGATGCCGATCCTCCGCGGCGCCTGCGGGCCCGCCTCGGCGAGTTCGCACAGCGCCCGGCGGATCACCCAGCGGTCGATGTCCTCGATCAGGTCGTAGCGTTCGGCGGCCTTGATGACCAGCTGGGTGTCGGCCATCCGGCCGTCGCTGCCGCGCATCCGCAGGAGCACCTCGTGGTATGCCACCGCGACGCCGTCCAGCGCGCACACGGGCTGGTAGACCAGTTCGAAGCGGTCCTCGCTGATCGCCAGCCGGATCTCCCGGACCATCCGCATCTCGCTGAGCGAGCTGGCGGCCGAGGCGTCGCAATCCTGGTAGACGCGCAGGCGGCCGCGGCCGGCCTGTTTCGCGAGCATGCAGGCGAGATCGGCTTGGCGCAGGGCGTCCTCGGGGCTGGCGCCGCGGCCATCGACAAAGGCGAGGCCAGCGCTTGCGCGCAGGCGATGCGACTCGCCCTCGATCACGAACGGGTGCGCCGCGAGCCGCGCGAGCAGGTCGCGCAGCCGATCGAGCAGGGCGTCCTGCTCGTCGGTTCGCACACCCAGCAGCAGGCCGAATTCGTCGCCACCGATGCGACCCGCGATATCGCCGGACTGCAGCTGGCAGCGCAGGAACTGCGCGAACTCGATCAGCAGCGCATCCCCGGTGCGGTGGCCATGGGTCTCGTTGACCAGCAGGAACTGGTCGATGTCGAGGTGCACCAGCGCGTAGCGCCCGACCTCCCGACCGGCGCGCTCGAACGCCACCGCCAGGTGACGCTCGAAGCTGCGCCGGTTGTACAGCGTGGTCAGCGGGTCGAACTCGCTGAGGAACTGCGCCTGCTGGCGCGTCGCCTGCTGGGCGCTGACATCACGGAACACCAGCACGGCGCCGCTGATGCGGTCACCCGAGGTGCGGATCGGCGCGGCCGAATCCTCGACGTGGTACTCGCGGCCGTCCGCAGCCAGCAGCAGGCTGCCGGGCGCGAGCTCGACCACCCGGCCGGTCTCCAGGCAGCGGCGCACCGGGCAGTGCTGGGTCTGTCGTGTGAACTGGTTGACTACCCGGAACACGGCTTCGATGGGCTGGCCCTGGGCTTCGCCTTCCTCCTGCCCCAGCAGGCGCGCGGCCGCGGCATTGACCCGCTCGACCCTGCCTTCGGCATCGGTGGTGATCACGCCGTCGCCGATGCTGTAGAGCGTGGTCGCCACCTGATCGCGCTCCTGCCGCGCCAGCCGCTCGCTGGCGCCGAGGGTGGTGATCGCCGCGCGCAGTTCGCGCAGGCGCAGATTCAGCGCCTGGAAGCGGTCGCTCTCCTCGCTGCCCTGTAGCAGGATGCGCAGGCCGATGCACGCGGTTTCTTCGCTCTCACGCAGGGCGAAGGCGAGGCAGCGGAGACTCCCCGCCCCCTCATTGCCAAGCTGCCAGTCAAAGCGCCCCGGCACGGCGCGGGTGCTGCGCGCCACGTTGCGCAGGAATCCCTCCAGCCGAGTGATGTCGCTCGCCGTCACGCAGTGCTGCAGGCGCGGAGGGAGTGCGTGATCGAGCGGCAGCAGCGCCCGCGCGCGCTCGCTGGCCCAGAGCACGCTGCCGTCGATCTCGGCGATCAGCACGGGGTCCTGCAGCGAGTCGGCGAGCGCGCGGAAGGCTGCGCTGCGACTCATGCGCGTGCCCCGCGCATGAATTCGACGCCGCGTCCGCGTTCGCCCTGCGCAGGACGCAGGCTCACCCGCACGCGGCAGCCGCTGTGGCCCGCGGCGATCGACTCTTCGATTTCGACGCGGGCATAGCCAAGGTTCTCCGCACTCAGGGTGCCGAAGACCGAGGTCGTCATCTGGCACAGCGATACTCGTCCGTGCACCTGATCGCCGAAGGGGCAGCGGTCGTTGACGAGCAGGATGGCTTCGTCGCTCACCGAAACCACGCGGAAGCCACCCTCGATGCGGCGCTTCAGATCGACCAGCACCTCCGCGACCTGCGTCCGCGTCAGTGCATCGACGCCGTAGGCCTCGCGGTAGCCGGCGTCCATCCAGTCCGCCATGCGTTGACCCACGAGAGCGATGAAGCCCTCGGCCTCCTGCAGGCCGACCACCTCTTCCAGCACCCCGGCGAGCTCGCGCAGCAGCCTGCGGAGGAAGAAGTCCCGGTCCAGACCCGCGGGCGCACTCGGCGTTTCAAGGCTCATGGGTCGGCTCCTGCGGCGTGGGGATGTGATCCGAGTCTCGCATTTCGCCGCGATGCCGGCGCGAAAGCAAGCGCGATGGCCGCGGCGGATGCAATCCCTGAGGCCAGACGTGCGCCGGGATGCAGGCTGCGGGGGAGACGGCGGAGAGAGCGCGCCCATGCCCTCTGGGCATGCGCGCTCCGGGTGGCCGCGCGTGTGCCGGTAGAATCGCGCCCCCATGGAAGCGAGGCCGAGTGCTGGAATTCGCATGCGCCGCACATCTGCCCCACCGATCGAACCTGCCGAGCCCCAGCCCGCCCCTGGCCAGCAGGCGCTGTCCAAGGCCCGCGGCGCGCTGTCGCGCGCGCTGTCGCGCGACCAGCGGCGGCTGCGCCAGCTCCTCTCGAACTGGGAGCGCGAGCCCGAAAATGCAGGCCGGCGTGAAGCCTTCGACGAGGCGCTGGCCGTGTCGATGGCGGCGCGCGAGGCGCGTGCGCAGGCCCTGCCGAAGCCCGAATTCGACGACGAGCTGCCGATCGCGCGCGAAGCCGACGCGATCCTTGAGGCGATCCAGAAGCACCAGGTCGTGGTGATCGCCGGCGAGACCGGCTCAGGCAAGACCACCCAGCTGCCCAAGCTCTGCCTCGCGGCCGGTCGCGGCGCGGCCGGCATGATCGGCTGCACCCAGCCGCGCCGCATCGCCGCGCGCTCGGTGGCGCGGCGCGTGGCCGAGGAACTCGGCACCCAGCTCGGCAGCGCAGTCGGCTTCCAGGTGCGCTTCACCGAGCAGGTCGGCGAGCAGACCTACATCAAGTTCATGACCGACGGCATCCTGCTGGCCGAGATCCAATCGGACCGCATGCTCTCGGCCTACGACACGCTCATCATCGACGAGGCCCACGAGCGCAGCCTCAACATCGATTTCCTGCTGGGCTACCTCAAGGACCTGCTGCGCCGGCGGCGCGATCTGAAGCTGATCGTCACCTCGGCGACCATCGACACCGCGCGTTTCGCGAAGCACTTCGACGGCGCGCCGGTGATCAATGTCGAGGGCCGCAGCTATCCCGTGGAGACCCGCTACCGGCCGCTGGAGCTGCTCGGCCGCGACGAAGGCGGCGGCACCGTGCCCGAGGGCATCGCCGCCGCCATGGACGAGATCAACCGCGAAGACCCTAGAGGCGACGTGCTGGTGTTCCTGCCCGGCGAGCGCGAGATCCGCGAGACGCACCTGCTGCTGAGCCGTCGCAACTACCGCGAGACGATCGTGCTGCCGCTGTACGCGCGGCTGTCGGCGCGCGACCAGGACCGCGTGTTCAACCCGGGTCCGCAGCGCCGCATCGTGCTGGCGACCAATGTCGCCGAAACCTCGCTGACGGTGCCACGCATCCGCTACGTGATCGACCCCGGCCAGGCGCGGGTCAAGCGCTACAGCCCGCGGCAGAAGCTCGACCGCCTGCAGATCGAGCCGATCAGTCAGGCCAGCGCCAACCAGCGCGCGGGCCGCTGCGGACGCACCGCGCCGGGCGTGGCCTATCGCCTCTATGCCGACAGCGATTTCGCCTCGCGCCCTGAATTCACCGACCCCGAGATCCTGCGCTCCTCGCTGGCCGGGGTGATCCTGCGCATGCTGGCCCTGGGCCTGGGGCGCATCGACGATTTCCCCTTCATCGACGCGCCCGACGAGCGCGCCATCCGCGACGGCTGGCAGCAGCTGATCGAGCTGGGTGCGGTGGCGCCCAACCGCCAGATCACGCTGCTAGGCCGGCAGATGGCGCGGCTGCCAATCGATCCCAAGCTGGCGCGCATGCTGATCGCCTCCAAGGATTACGGCTGCACCCGCGAGCTGGTCACGATTGCTGCTTTCTTGAGCATCCAGGACCCGCGCGAGCGCCCCGGCGAAGCGCGCGAGGCGGCCGACAACGCGCATGCGCTGTTCGCCGATCCGCGCTCGGAGTTCGTCGGCCTGCTGAAGCTGTGGGAGGCCTACCAGACCGCGCACGAGGACCTCACCGCCAACAAGCTGCGCGACTGGTGCGGCAAGCATTTCCTGAACTTCCTGCGCATGCGCGAGTGGCGCGAGCTGCACCGCCAGCTGCTGCTGAACTGCGCTGAGCTCGGGATCGACACCAGCGCCGCCGCGCTGGCGCACGAGGCCGAGCCTGCGCCGGGTGCGCTGGCCAGTGGCTATGCGCGTCTGCACAAGGCCATCCTCACCGGCATCCCGGCGCAGATCGGCAAGCGCGTCGAGAAGGGGCCGTTCGAGGCGCCGCGGCAGCGCAAGTTCGCCCTGTTCCCGGGCTCGAACCTGGCCCGCAAGCCGCCGCCCTGGGTGGTGTCGGCGGTGGTGATGGAAACGCAGAAGGTCTACGGCCTGATCAACGCCAGCATCGAGCCCGAGTGGGTGATCGAGGTGGCCGATCACCTGCTCACCCGCAAGCACTTCGATCCGCACTGGTCGCGCAGCCAGGGCCGGGTGATCGCGTCCGAGCAGATCAGCCTGCATGGCCTGGTGCTGGCGCCGAAGCGGCCGATCAGCTACGCCGGCATCGACGCGCGGCACGCGCGCGAGATCTTCATCTCCGAGGGCCTGGTGCCGGGCGAGGTCAACCTGCGCATTCCGCTGCTGGAGCGCAACCAGCGCGTGCTGCAGCAGGCGCTGGAGGAGGAGGCCAAGCTGCGCCGCGTTGGCATCGTCATCGACGCCGATGCGCAGGCGGCCTGGTACGGCAAGCGCCTGCCCGAGGACATCAACACCGCGCAGGGCCTGGAGGCCTGGTACAAGCGGCTCTCGCCCGAGCAGCGCGCGGCGCTGGAGTGGTCGCTGCCGGATCTGATCTCCGCGGATGAGGCCGACGCCGCGCGCTTCCCGAATGCCTTCCGGCTGAGCGAGGTCAGCCTGCGCCTGTCCTACCGCTTCGAGCCGAAGGCGCCGGACGACGGCGTGACCCTGCACCTGCCCCTGCACCTGCTGAACGCGCTCGATGCCGCGCGACTGTCATGGCTGGTGCCGGGGCTGCTGGAGGACAAGGTCGCCGAGCTGCTGCGCGGCCTGCCCAAGGCCCTGCGCCGCAACTTCGTGCCGGTGCCGGACTTCGCCCGCGCCTTCGTCGAGGCGACAGGCACGCAGGCGCACGATCGGTCCGTCACCGAGGCGCTGAGTGAGTTCCTGAAGCGCAGCACCGGCGTCGAGGTGCCGCTCTCGGAGTGGGACGAATCGGCGCTGCCGGCGCACCTGCGTTTCAATCTGCGCCTGTCCGAAGGCAAGCGGATTCTCGAGGAATCACGCGATCTGGCCGATCTGAAGGCCCGCTACGGCGAACGTGCACAGGCGGCCTTCGCGGCCGAAGCGGGCCGCAAGCTCGACGGCCAGGCGGTCGAGCACTTCCCCGAGGTCGGCGTAGCCGAGCAGATCCGCGGCGCGGCCGGCGTGCCGGCGTTTCCGGCGCTCAGCGCGGAGGGTGAGGGCGTACTGATCCGCGTCTATGCCGATCGCGAGCAGGCGCAGGCGGCGCACCCCGGTGGTGTGCAGGCGCTGCTGCGGCGCGCGCTGGCCGACAAGCTCAAGCAGGCGCGCAAGCAGCTGCCGCTGTCGCCCAAGACCGGCCTGATGTACGCCGCGATCGAGAGCAGCGAGCGCCTGCGCGAGGACCTGGTCGAGGCCGCGCTGAACGCGCTGGCCGGCGAGCAGCCGGCGCGCATCCGCACGCGCGAGGCCTTCGATGCGCTGGCCGCGGAGATCTCACGCGGCCTGTTCGCTGAATCCATGCGCCGGCTGGAGCTGACCGAGCGCATCGTTGCCGCCTATGCCGAGCTGGTGCCGGCGCTGGAACAGAAACTCATGGGCCACGGCACCGCCAGCTACGACGACCTGCGCGCGCAGCTGAAGAGCCTCGTGCATCCGGGCTTCCTGCGCGACACGCCCTACGAGCGCCTGAGCGAGCTGCCGAGGTATCTGAAGGCCATGCGCTTGAGGGGCGAGCGCCTGCGTCAGGATCCGATCAAGGACCAGGCCCGCATGCTGGAGCTGATCCAGTTCCGCGAGGCCCTGGATGAGGCCCGCCGCCGCGGCGTGGACTCGCGCCCCGCCTGGCAGGACCTGCGCTGGGCGCTGGAGGAGCTTCGCGTCTCGCTGTTCGCGCAGGAGCTGGGCACCCGCGAAACGGTGTCGGCCAAGCGCCTGGCCCGGTTGCTGGAGCAGGCGCGAGCGGCGGGGTGAGGGACCTTTATTCGACCCGCTTGACCTTGGCGCGGCTGTTGTAGCCCTCGACGCGCAGGTACCACGCGCCGAGCATGCCTTTTTCGATGGTGACGCTCGGCGACTCCAGGTTGACTCCGGCCAGTTCGCCGCCGCCGGTCTGCTGCCAGACCTGGCCGTTCTCAAGACGGAAGACGGTATTGCCGCTCCACCCGCGGAAGCTGCCCATGAGCCGGCTTTGGACGCGATCGCTCGAGTCGGTCCGCGCAGGCGGTAGGCCGATCGTGTCGGCCGCCGGTGCAGGTGCCGTCGCTGCCGTCAGGCCCCGCTCCTGCAGCCACCGATTGAGGAAGGCAAGTTCCTCTTCGCTGAGCTTCTGCAGTCCTGAGTTCTCGAAATCGCGTTGGCTCATGCGCTCTTCCAGGCTGGAAAAGGACTGCGCATGCAGCCCAAGGCTGGAGGAAGCGAGCAACAGGGTTAGGGCGGTTCGGGCGAAACGCATGGAGTGGCCTTGCTGCATGGGATCGCTCCGAGTCTATGCAGTCGGCCGTCTCGCTGCCAGACCCCACAGGCAGGCAGGCGCTCATCGACGCGCCGCGAGCCGGTGCGGGAGGGGGGCTAACGGGCGCGACGTTCCCGCGCGGGCGGCTGGCGCGATCGAACGCCCCCGGATGGAACGGCCGGCGAGGCTGTCACCCGGCCGTTCCGAAACCTGCGGAGGCTCGCGCCTGGCGCGCGTGCCTCACGCAGCTGTCCGCCGCGCTCAGAAACCGAAGCTGAGGCCGAGCACCACGCGTGAATCGGCGAGGTAACCGAACAGGTCCTCACCTTCACCGTTGGTGTCGTGGTAGGTCAGCGCCGCGCTGATCGGTCCGAAGTCGCGCGACAGGCCGAGACTCCAGTCGATGTAGCTGCTGCTGCCGTCTTCCAGCACGCCGCTGGCGAAGCGCGAGTAACCCACGCCCGGGGTCAGGGTGAACTCCGCCGGCAGGGCCAGGTCGAGGCTGGCCCCGTAGTACCAACCGGTTTCACCGCTGTTGTAGACGTCGTTGGTGTAGCCGAGGGTGGTGGTGAGCTTGTCGGCGAAGGTCAGGCTGAACAGCAGTTCGTTGTAGTTGAGCCCACCTTCGTCCGGGTAGACATAGCGCAGCACCTGGACGTCGGCGGCGACCGAGTCGGACAGGTTGAAGCCGTAGCCGGCGAAGAAATCGACCTCGAGATCGGCCTCATTGCCGAAGTCGACCTGCGACGCCCAGGTGCCGACATAGAAGCCGGAATCCAGCGAATACGTCAGGCCCGCCTGCACGGCCGGGTCTTCATCGGTCTGGGACACGCCGCGGAACACATAGTCGGACACGACGCCCACGTCGCCTGAGAGCTCGCCGGCGCTGGCGCCGCCCACGAGCAGGGCGGACAGGGCGAGGCCACCGAGGGCGCCGCGGATGGATCGTGCAATAAGGTGGTTCATGCTGGCCTCTTTGCGCCTTCAGGCGCTTTGTGTGGGTATCGGGGGGTGATCGGTTTATCGCACTGCATCATCAAGCTTTCAAGTTCCTGCGCTCACCGAGCCTACAGCTTCTCAAGCGCTCTCCCGCCCCCTGTCGTCCGCTGCGGCCCGGACTGCGCGCGCCGGGGCGCCTGTTAGTCTTGCCGACCATGAACCTTGCTGACCTCCGTCATCTGCTGCAGGTGCTGGGCGATCGTCGTCGCCTGCAGGCCTTCGCCGGCTTTCTGGCGCGGCGCTTCGTCGAGGATCGCTGTTTCGAGACCGCCAGCGGACTCGCCTATGCCACCGTATTCGCGCTGGTGCCGTTCACTGCGGCGGTGTTCGGGGTGATCAGCACCTTCCCGGTGTTCGAGGCCTGGAGCGAACAGCTCACCAGCTTCCTGTTCAGCAATTTTGTGCCGGCCGCCGCCCGCACCGTCGAGGTCTGGGTGCGGGATTCGGCCGCCAGCGCCTCGAAGATGACCCTGGCCGGGGTGATCGGCCTGCTGGTGGTGGCTCTGCTGTTGATGAAGGGCATCGAGGACACCTTCAACCGCATCTGGCGGGTCCCCAGCGGGCGCGGGCCGGTGGCGCGCTTCCTCATGTACTGGGCGGCCCTTACTGTCGGGCCGCTGCTGGTCGTCGTGAGTCTTGCGCTGTCGTCCTACCTTTTTTCACTGCCGATGCTCGCCGACGGCGGGCCGGCGGCGGGTTCTCTGCTGCAGCTCAGCCCCTTTCTGCTGGCCCTGTTCGGCTTCACCTGCGCCTACCTGATCGTGCCCAACCGCAGCGTGCGCCTGCGCGATGCCCTGGCCGGTGGCCTGCTGGCCGCCGCTCTGTTCGAGGCGAGCAAGAGCGGGCTCAGCCTTTATCTGCGGCAGGTGCCCACCTACGAGCAGATCTACGGTGCGCTGGCCGTCATTCCGATCTTCCTGCTGTGGGTTTACCTCGTCTGGATCGCCGTGCTGCTCGGCGCTTCGCTGGCGGCCTCGCTGAGCGCGTTCCGCTATCTGCCGAGCGAGCGCCGACTGCCCGAAGGGCTGGAGCTGTTTGGGCTGCTGCGACTGCTGGCGCGCTTTTCCCAGGCCCAGCAGTTCGGCCGCGCGCTGGAGGTCGATGAGCTGCGGCGGCTGGAGCCCTCGCTGTCCGATGACGCGCTGATGTTTCTGCTGGAGCGGCTGACCGAGCTTCGCGTGGTGCAGCGGGCCGAGTTGGGCGGCTGGCTGCTGGTGCGCGATCTGGATCACCTGAGCCTCGCCGAACTCTATCGCGGGGCGCGCCTGCGGGTGCCGCTGGAGACCCCCCCCACGGAGCTGCTGGGCGATGCGATCGGTCACCGCATCGGCCTGCGCCTGCACGCGCTTGCGCAGGCCGTCGAAGGCGCTCTCGACACGCCGCTCTCGCACTGGCTGCGCGACACTGGCGGAACTGATGCCGCGCCTGCCGTGGCGCTCGCCCCTTCCGAGGACACCCCGCGATGATTCCCCTGCCGCAAATCGCCCTGAACCTGGACTGCCCCGCCCGTCTCGGTCGAGGCGAGCGGTTGCGTCGGCCGCCTCGTGACATCGTGGCCGCCGCGCTGTTGGTTCTCGCCGGACTGGCTGCATCCGCGCTGCCCGTGCTCGCCGCCGAGCCCGCGCCGGCCGAGGCTGGCGCGATCGAGCTGGCTCTGCCCACGCTCGAGCACGGCGTCTTCGACCTGTCGCAGCAGCGAGGGCGCTGGGTGGTCGTGAACTACTGGGCCACCTGGTGCGCGCCCTGCCGCAAGGAAATGCCCGAGCTCGACGCCCTGCATCGCGAGCGCGAAGACGTCGAGGTGCTGGGGCTCGCGTTCGAGGAGATCGAGCCCGCCGACATGCGCGAGTTCCTGGCCGAGCGCCCGGTCAGCTATCCGATCGCGATCGTCGACGTCTACGCGCCGCCGCCTGCGTTTGAAGTGCCACGCGGCATGCCGATGACCTACCTGATTGATCCGCAGGGACGCATCTCCCATCGCTGGCTGGGTCCGGTGACCAAGGCTGAAATCGAGGCGCGGGTGGATGGGGGCGGGGATTAGGGATTCGGGACTCGAAGCCGCTGCGATCAAGGTTGCAGTTGCCGTGCCCGCGGGTCCAGAGGCGGCCGCAGCCAGCGGCTGGTTGTCGCATCCCCTCAGCGCGAGAGCGAGCGGATCGCTTCGTCCAGCCCACGCAGACTCATCGGATACATGCGCTGCTCGATCAGCTGTCGTACCAGCCCGACCGACACCGTGTAGTCCCAGGCTGGGCGGGGCAGGGGGTTGATCCAGACCGCGCGGCGGAAGTGGGTGAACAGGCGCTGCAGCCATGCCGCACCGGCTTCGGCGTTGTCATGCTCGACGCTGCCGTGGACGTGGGTGATCTCGTAGGGCGCCATTGCGGCGTCGCCGACGATGACGAGACGCCAGTCGGGCGGCAGGCGGTGGATCAGGTCCAGCGTGGGCGTGCGTTCGCTGCGTCGGCGCGCATTGCTGCGCCACACCGACTCGTAGACGCAGTTGTGGAAGTAGTAGTGCTCGATGTGCTTGAACTCGCTGCGCGCGGCCGAGAACAGCTCCTCGCAGACGCGCACGTGGTCGTCCATCGAGCCGCCGATGTCGAGCAGCAGCAGCACCTTCACGGCGTTGTGGCGTTCGGGGCGCAGCTGGATGTCGAGCAGGCCGGCATTACGGGCGGTGCCGGCCAGCGTGCTGTCGAGGTCGAGCTCCGTGGCCGCGCCCTCGCGGGCGAAGCGACGCAGCCGACGCAGGGCCAGTTTGATGCTGCGGGTGTTCAACTCGACGCTGTCGTCGAGGTCGCGGAAGCTGCGCTGCTCCCAGACCTTTACCGCGCGTCGGTGCCCTGCCGATCGCGAGCCGAGGCGGATGCCTTCCGGATGGTAACCGTGGGCGCCGAAGGGGCTGCTGCCGCCGGTGCCGATCCAGCGGTTGCCGCCGCTGTGCTTGTCCTTCTGCTCGGCGAGGCGTTCGCGGAAGGCCTCCAGCAGCTTGTCGAGCCCGCCCAGCGACTCGATCAGCGCCTTTTCCTCATGGGTGAGCTGCCGCTGCACGGCGCGCTGCAGCCACTCCGGCGGGACTTGCGCGCGCAGGCCTTCGCCAATCACCTCCTGCGCTGCCAGCCACTGGCCGAATGCGCGGTCGAAGCGGTCGAAGTGGCGCTCGTCCTTGACCAGCAGGGCGCGCGCCAGCGCGTGCAGCTCTTCAAGATCGGCGAAGGCGAGCCCCTGCTCCAGCGCGGCATGCAGGTCCAGCAGCTCGCGCAGGCTGACCGGCACGCCGCCGGCGCGCAAGCGTTCGAACAGGCCGATGAACACGCGCGCTCAGCCCTGGCCGCGGCGGGTCATGAAGGCCAGCCGCTCCAGCAGCTGCACGTCCTGTTCGTTCTTCACCAGAGCACCGGCCAGCGGCGGGATCGCGCGGCGTGGGTCGCGTTCGCGCAGAACGGCTTCGGGCACCTCGTCCGCGAGCAGCAGCTTGATCCAGTCGATCAGCTCGGAGGTCGAGGGCCGTTTCTTCAGGCCTGGGATCTCTCTCAACTGGAAGAACACTTCCAGCGCCTCGCGCACCAGGGTTCCCGAGATGCAGGGAAAGTGCACATCGACGATCCGCTTCAAGGTCTCGCGGTCGGGGAAGGCGATGTAGTGGAAGAAGCAGCGGCGCAGGAAGGCGTCGGGCAGCTCCTTCTCGTTGTTCGAGGTGATCAGGATGATCGGCCGATGCTGGGCGCGCACGGTCTCGCCGGTCTCGTGCACGAAGAACTCCATGCGGTCGAGCTCCTGCAGCAGGTCGTTCGGGAACTCGATGTCGGCCTTGTCGATCTCGTCGATCAGCAGCACGCAGCGGTGCGGGTGGGTGAAGGCCTCCCACAGCTTGCCCGGGCGGATGTAGTTGCGCACGTCCTCGACGCCGGCCACGCCCAGCTGCGAATCGCGCAGGCGGCTGACCGCGTCGTACTCGTAAAGGCCATGGATGGCGCGGGTGGTGGACTTCACGTGCCAGCTGATCAGCGGTGCATCGAGGCTGGCGGCCAGCTCCTCGGCCAGCAGCGTCTTTCCGGTGCCGGGCTCGCCCTTGATCAGAAGCGGGCGCTGCAGGGTGATGGCGGCGTTGACCGCCTGCTTGAGTTCGGAGGTGGCGATGTATCGCTGGGTGCCGTCGAAGCGCATGGGGAGGGCGTCGGGAGGGAAGGGGGTTTGACGTCTGCAGCCAAGGTCATTATGCTTCCGCGGCTCAAGGTATCGCGTGTAAGCGCGGCGCCTTGCTGCTGCACAAGCCCGGGGTATAGCACAGCTTGGTAGTGCGTCTGCTTTGGGAGCAGAAGGTCGGGGGTTCGAATCCCTCTACCCCGACCAGCCTCCGCGCAAGCGCTGGGCTGGCCGGCGTGGCCTTCGGGCGGCGACGCAGGATTCGACAACCGCAGCTGCCGATTGCATGCGCCTGTAGCTCAATCGGATAGAGCACCGGCCTTCTAAGCCGGTGGTTGCAGGTTCGATTCCTGCCAGGCGCGCCAGCAGCAACGAACAGTGGTGGATGTAGCTCAGTTGGTTAGAGCACTGGATTGTGATTCCAGATGTCGCGGGTTCGAGTCCCGTCTTCCACCCCAGCACCCGGATGCGGCACAATGCGCATCCACCGCGGCGATCCGCTCCCACCGGGGCAGCGCAGCGGTCACAGTCCAGGTCGGGCCGTTAGCTCAATTGGTAGAGCAGCGGACTCTTAATCCGTAGGTTCTAGGTTCGAGTCCTAGACGGCCCACCACCCTCTTCTCCGCCTTTCGCGGAGGCATTCCGGACCGGTCAAGCGAAAGTGGCGGAACTGGTAGACGCGCTGGATTTAGGTTCCAGTGGGGAACCCCGTGAGAGTTCGAGTCTCTCCTTTCGCACCATTCGGGGGGCTTCGGTTGCCAGGGCGGTGCCTCGGGCGGCGTGGTCTGGCCTGTATCCACACGGTTGAGAGCGGGCGGCCAAGCGTTACCGGAAGCGATTCCGGCGCGCCGGCTGCCCTTGTCCAATTCAGGAGTCGTCATGCAAGTCTCGGTTGAAAACGTCGGCAAGCTCGAACGCAAGCTCACCGTCCGCCTTCCTGCGGAGGGGCTGCAGTCGCAGGTGTCCACCCGTCTGCGCGAGCTCGGTCGCACCGTGCGCCTGGCGGGCTTCCGTCCTGGCAAGGTGCCGGCGAAGGTCATCGAGCAGCGTTTCGGCGCGCAGGTGCGCGCTGAGGCATTGGGCGAAGTGATCCGCCGCGGCTTCTCGGAAGCCGTCGAGCAGCAGAAGCTGCGTCCGGCGGTGGCGCCGAACATCGAGGCCACGTCGACGGGCGAAGACGGTGAAGTGGCTTTCATCGCCACGTTCGAAGTGATGCCGGAAATCGGCGCCATTGACGTCTCCGGCCTGAAGATCGAGAAGCCGGTGTCGAGCGTCGAGGAGGCTGACGTCGATCGCATGATCGAAACCCTGCGCCTGCAGCGCCGCAGCTGGACTCCGGTCGAGCGCGCCGCCCAGGCGGGCGACATGGTGATGTTCGAGTCGAGCGCCACCACGGATGCGGGACGCGTGCCTGCCGAAGGCGTCGAGCGGGCTGGCACCATCGTCGGCTCGGGCGCGATTTTGCCGGCGCTGGAGGACAAGCTGATCGGCCTGACGGCGGGTCAGCTCGCCGATTTCGAGGTGGAGTTTCCTGCCGACTACCGCGCCACTGCCCTTGCCGGCAAGACGGCGAAGATGAGCGTCAAGATTGTGCGCGTGTCAGAGCCCAAGCTGCCGGACATCGACGCCGAGTTCATCCGCAGCTTCGGCGTGTCCGAGGCGGATATCGACAGCTTCCGCCGCGAAGTCCGCTCCAATCTTGAGCGCGAGTTGAAGGGCGCGCTGATGGCTCGCCTGAAGACCCAGGTGGTTGAGAAGCTGCTGGCAGCCCACGCGGATCTCGAACTGCCTTCGCGCATGGTCGAGTCCGAAGCGCAGGCGCTGGCGCGTCAGGCCGAACAGCAAGCCGCCCAGCAGGGCAACCCGGGAGCCAAGGCCGATCCGTCGCTGTTCATCGACACCGCCAAGCGCCGCGTTGCAGCCGCCTTGTTGCTGGGCGAGCTCGCCCGCCAGAATGAGATCCGCCTCGACGGCCGTCGCCTGAGCGAGACCCTGAACCTGATCGCCTCGACCTACGAGGATCCGAGTGAGGTGGTTGAACTCTACCGTCGCGAACCCCAGCTCATGCAGGGGCTGCAGAGCCGCGTCATCGAAGATCAGGTGATCGATTGGATCGCCGATCACGCTGACCTCACCGAGCAGAAGCTGGACTTCCAGGACGTGATGCGCCCGATGGCGGCCTGATCGCCCCGGAGCTTGCGACTGAAACGGCCGCCGCGCTTCGCAGGCGGCCGTTTCGTTTTCGGCTACGCTCATCCAACCTATTCATCGACTGCGCCAAGCACAAGGACGCAACCCATGAGCATCACCAACCTCAATCTGGTCCCCATGGTGGTCGAGCAGACCAGCCGCGGCGAGCGCGCCTACGACATCTACAGCCGCCTGCTGAAGGAGCGCGTGATTTTCCTGGTCGGTCCGATCGACGACCACATGGCCAACGTGGTGGTGGCCCAGCTGCTGTTCCTTGAGTCCGAGAACCCGGACAAGGACATTCACCTCTACATCAACAGCCCGGGCGGGGTAGTCACCGCCGGCATGGCCATCTACGACACCATGCAATACATCAAGCCCGACGTCAGCACCATGTGCATCGGGCAGGCGGCCAGCATGGGCGCGCTGCTGCTGGCCGCGGGTCAGGCGGGCAAGCGCTACGCGTTGCCGCATTCGCGGGTGATGATCCACCAGCCGCTGGGTGGCTACCAAGGCCAGGCCAGCGACATTGAGATCCACACCCGCGAGATCCTCACCATCCGCGACCGCCTCAACAAGATCCTTGCTCACCACACCGGCCAGCCCGTCGAGCAGATCGCCCGTGACACTGATCGCGACAACTTCCTGTCCGCCACCCAGGCACGCGACTACGGACTGATCGACGCCGTGCTTGAGCGTCGCTCCGAGGAAACCGTCAAGGCGGGCTGAGGCTGAAAACTTGCATCTCGAAGTCTGGTGCCGGCCAAGCGCGCCGGCGCCGGGGCTTTCCGGGGGCTGTGCTATCCTCCGGCGAACAGCGGTCCGCGCGTGCTTCCCAGCCTCGCGGTTCTGTCCAAAGTATTGAAAGTGCTGCATTTCGGGGCGCATCGATGGGCGCATCCGGGAGGCTACGAGGCCTCCGCTGCATCTCACAGGTCCATCGGGACAAAGACGAATGAGCGACGAGCGACAGGGCAGGGCGGGCGAAGGCGGCAAGATTCTCTACTGCTCCTTCTGCGGCAAGAGCCAGCACGAGGTCCGCAAGCTGATCGCCGGCCCCAGCGTGTTCATCTGCGATGAATGCGTCGAGCTGTGCAACGACATCATCCGCGAGGAGCTGGAGGAGAAGAGCGCCAGCACGCGCAGCCACCTGCCCAAGCCGCGCGAAATCATGGAGGCCCTCGACCAGTACGTAGTCGGTCAGGCGCGCGCCAAGCGCACGCTCGCCGTGGCGGTCTACAACCATTACAAGCGCGTCGAGAGCCGCAGCCGCAACGATGAGGTCGAGCTGTCCAAGTCGAACATCCTGCTGATCGGCCCCACCGGCTCGGGTAAGACCCTGCTCGCCGAGACGCTTGCGCGACTGCTCAACGTGCCTTTCACGATCGCCGATGCCACCACGCTGACCGAAGCCGGCTATGTGGGTGAGGACGTCGAGAACATCATCCAGAAGCTGCTGCAAAAGTGCGATTACGACGTCGAGAAGGCGCAGACCGGCATCGTTTACATCGACGAGATCGACAAGATCTCGCGGAAGAGCGAGAACCCGTCGATCACTCGTGACGTGTCGGGCGAAGGCGTGCAGCAGGCCCTGCTGAAGCTCATTGAAGGCACCGTGGCCTCGGTACCGCCGCAGGGTGGGCGCAAGCATCCGCAGCAGGAGTTCCTGCAGGTAGACACCCGCAACATCCTGTTCATCTGCGGCGGCGCGTTCGCCGGCCTTGAGAAGGTCATCCAGCAGCGTTCGCTGGACAACTCAGGCATTGGCTTCGGCGCCAACGTCCGCAGCAAGGACCAGAAGCCCAATGTCGGCCGTCTGCTGGCGGATGTCGAGCCCGAGGACCTGATCAAGTTCGGCCTGATCCCCGAGTTCGTCGGTCGTCTGCCGGTCCTGGCTACGCTGGAGGAACTCGACGAGGCCGCCCTGGTGCGCATCCTCACCGAGCCCAAGAACGCGATCACCAAGCAGTTCAAGCGTCTGTTCGAGCTTGAAGCCGTTGAGCTGGAATTCCGCCCGGACGCGCTTACGGCCGTTGCCCGCAAGGCGCTGGCCCGCAAGACCGGCGCGCGCGGCCTGCGCACCATCCTCGAGCAGGTGTTGCTCGACACCATGTTCGAGCTGCCTTCCATGGAGAATGTGAGCAAGGTCGTGGTGGACGAGAGCGTGATCAACAACCAGTCCGAACCCTTCATCATCTACGAGAACACGGCGCCCGCGCCGGCCAAGGCGGCCTCCGAGTAGGCCCTCGGCGGTTTGCTTCCGTTCCCGGCCTCCGCGGCGCGCCCGCGGGGGCCTTTTCGTCTCTGGCCCATGAACATTCGGCGCCAGCGGCGCCCCTCCGGCCGTGGTTCAGGCAGCCCCGGCCGGGTTCCTGCATGCTGCCCTCGGGGCGGCTGCCAGCGATGTGAGGCCGCTCTTGCAAGGCGCCGCTTCGCCCGCATGTGTCAGGTCAGTGGGCCTCGAGCGCTCTCGCCGACGGCCGTCCAAAGGAGAATTCCATGAGCGATGTTCCCGCTACCGCGCGCGTCGAGTTGCCCGTACTTCCGCTGCGCGACGTCGTCGTCTATCCACACATGGTCATCCCGCTGTTTGTCGGGCGAGAGAAGTCGATGCTTGCGCTCGAGGCCGCCATGGCCAGCGACAAGCAGATCCTGCTGGTGGCCCAGAAGGCAGCCGATATCGACGACCCGACGCCTGGCGATCTCTATGGCATGGGCACGCTCGCGCACGTGCTGCAGCTGCTCAAGCTGCCCGACGGCACGGTCAAGGTGCTGGTTGAAGGTGTCGCGCGCGCGCGGGTCGATCGCGTCGAACAGCGCGAGGGCGCCCTCTATGCGCGCGCCGAAGTGGTCGACTCGATCCGCGACCGCGATGCCCGCGAGCTTGGCGTGATCCAGCAGTCGCTGCTGTCGCAGTTCGAGCAGTACGTGAAGTCGAACCGCAAGATCCCGCCGGAACTGCTTTCCACCCTCGGCGGCATCGACGACACCTGCAGGCTGGCCGATACCATCGCCGCGCATCTGGGGGTGCGCCTCTCTGAGAAGCAGAACCTGCTGGAAGCGCTGGAGATCGGCCGCCGCATGGAGCTGCTGATCGGCCTGGTCGAAGGCGAAATCGACGTCCAGCAGATCGAGAAGCGCATCCGCGGCCGGGTGAAGTCGCAGATGGAGAAGAGCCAGCGCGAGTACTACCTCAACGAGCAGATGAAGGCCATCCAGAAGGAGCTGGGTGAGCTGGACGAGGCGCCCAACGAGGTCGAGGAGCTGGCGCGCAAGATCGCCGGGGCCGGCATGCCCAAGGCGGTCGAGGCCAAGGCGCGCGCCGAGCTCAACAAGCTCAAGCAGATGTCGCCGATGTCGGCCGAGGCGACCGTCGTGCGCAACTACATCGACTGGATGGTCGGCGCGCCCTGGAAGCTCCGCACGCGCGTGCGGCGCGATCTGCGCAGTGCCCAGCAGGTGCTGGACGCGGACCACTACGGTCTGGAGAAGGTCAAGGAGCGCATCCTCGAGTACCTCGCCGTGCAGCAGCGTGTTCGCACGATGAAGGCGCCGATTCTCTGCCTCGTCGGCCCGCCCGGCGTGGGCAAGACCTCGCTGGGGCAGTCGATCGCCAAGGCCACCAACCGCAAGTTCGTGCGCATGAGCCTGGGCGGCGTGCGCGACGAGGCCGAGATCCGCGGCCACCGCCGCACCTACATCGGCTCCATGCCCGGTCGCATCATCCAGAACCTGTCGAAGGTGAAGAGCCGCAATCCGCTGTTCGTGCTCGACGAGATCGACAAGATGAGCATGGATTTCCGCGGCGATCCCAGCTCCGCCCTGCTCGAGGTGCTGGATCCCGAGCAGAACAGCGCTTTTGCGGATCACTACCTCGAGGTCGATTTCGACCTGTCGGAAGTGATGTTCGTCGCGACCGCGAACTCGCTGAACATTCCGGGGCCGCTGCTGGACCGCATGGAGGTCATCCGCATCCCCGGCTACACAGAGGACGAGAAGCTCAGCATCGCCCAGCGCTACCTGCTGCCGAAGCAGATCAAGGCCAATGGCCTGAAGCCGTCCGAGCTCAGCGTGGATGTCGAAGCGCTGCGCGCGGTGGTCCGCTATTACACGCGAGAATCTGGCGTGCGCAATCTCGAGCGCGAGATCTCGAAGATCTGCCGCAAGGTCGTCAAGGCTCTGCTGCTGCAGCCCGCCCAGGCCAAGGCTGCGCCGGACAAGGCGAGCAAGGGCCGGAAGCTGCCCAAGCTGCGTCCGGCGAAGGAGGGCGTGCATGTCACCGTCGACAACCTCGCCGACTATCTCGGTGTGCGTCGCTTCGACTTCGGCCGCGCCGAAAAGGACAACGAGATTGGGCTCGTCACCGGCCTCGCCTGGACCGAGGTCGGCGGCGACCTCCTGCAGATCGAAGCCACGGTGGTGCCGGGCAAGGGCAACCTCATCCACACCGGCCAGTTGGGCGACGTCATGCAGGAGTCGATCAAAGCGGCCCAGAGCGTGGTGCGCTCCCGCGCTGATCGTCTGGGTCTCGACCCCGAGTTCTACCAGAAGCTCGACATCCACGTGCACGTACCCGAAGGAGCGACGCCGAAGGACGGGCCGAGCGCAGGCATCGCCATGTGCACCGCACTGGTTTCGGTACTGACGCGCGTGCCGATCCGCTCCGATGTCGCGATGACCGGCGAGATCACCCTGCGCGGCCGGGTGCTGCCGATCGGCGGGCTCAAGGAAAAGCTGCTCGCGGCGCTGCGTGGCGGCGTGCGCACGG
>VFQU01000370.1_pt1 | contig 42499 bp, 36 predicted proteins | sample 3512311 | NCBI WGS metagenome assembly VFQU01 (sample SAMN10412377, study PRJNA504923) | tailings metagenome | isolation source: Relicate 3 Philex TSF3 active mining site | place: Philippines: Tuba, Benguet | collected 2017-08-29
GTCGTTCCTGATAATTTTGCTGACTTTAGAATCACTTCACAAAAGTTACATTATTCCGTGGTCATACGGTCACATTCATCTTGTAGCGTTGAACGTTTCCTATCAAAATTCCAATCAATTCAGTCGGAACCGTCTGTGTATCATATTTAGAAATTGATTAATTTATACAACTTATATCAGTGTTATGACGGATTCAAAGAGTTTCTAGCAGATAGAGAAAGAGCTTGATGTGAAATTTGAAATTCTGAGTTTTTACCGAGGTGGTTTTCATGGCATCCATACGTCAGACCTTGTTTGAGTCATTCGTGGCGCTTTCCCGTGATTTCAGCAGTGCCGAAATTTTAGATTCCGACATAATGGTTCCTGTTTTGACAGTGCACTGAGTCGATAACATGCTGGCGATCGCACAATTTTTCGCGTTGATGAAACGAGTTTGGCTAATTTGGTTCTGCGCGAGTTTGCTTTATCTGAGTTTGACGTTGCCTGCCTTTGCTCAAGAAGTCGATCAACTCAAACAGAAGCAGCAACAAGTTGATCAACAGCGAGAACTCGTACAGAAAGAGCGAGAAAAAGTGCAACGCCAAGAACGATTAGCACAAAAAGATCTCACCGGAATTCGACGTAATATCCAGGTAACGACTAGCCAGATCAAGACAACTGAAGCAAACTTGATGAATGCTAATCAAGTCTTGAAGAATTTGGAGAAAGATTTAGCCGCAACCGAGAGAACTTATCAGCAACGGCAATCTTCCACCGTTTCTCGTCTGAGATTTTTGCAACGTCAGCAGGGCAGTAATGGCTGGGCAGTTTTATTACAAAGTCAAGACTTGAATGATTTTCTCGATCGACGGTTCCGGCTCAAACAGATCTATAAAAACGATCGTAAAACGCTAACAGACCTAAAAATAGAAGCGGCGAAAGTCGATCGCCAACGGCAGCAAGTTGAACAGCAAAAGAATAATATTGCCCTGATTGCTCAACAGTTAATGGCACAGAAGGCGCAATTTGAGCAGCAGGCAGAGTATCAGAAAGAAATTGTCGAGCGTCTCAGAACCAATCGTCGGGCATTAGAAGCCGCAGAAGCACAATTAGAGAAAGATTCCAAAAGCATTGGCGAATTGATTCAAAAGCGGATTGCGGAAGAACGTGCTCGCAACGGAATTGTGATTTTGGGAACGGGTCAATTCAACTTACCGAGTGCAGGCCCGATCACCAGTGGATTCGGATATCGAATGCACCCAATTTTGGGATATCAGCGATTCCATGCTGGAATCGATTTTGGGGCAGATTACGGTAGCCCGATTATGGCAGCCGATCGAGGCGTTGTCATTTTTGCCGGATGGTATGGCGGATATGGAAATTCGGTCATTCTGGATCATGGGAATGGAATCACAACGATGTATGCTCACGCGCAGGAATTGTATGTGAGTGAAGGGCAAACGGTGGAGCGAGGAAAAGCGATCGCGGCGACAGGTTCGACCGGATTATCCACAGGACCACATTTACACTTTGAAGTCAGGAAAGACGGTGAGCCTGTTGATCCTGCTGGATATTTGTAGGGTCTCATGCTCAATCGACCGATTCCTTTTTGGGAACGCTAACAAGAACGTATTTCAGGTTAGGAAGCGGGTAATGATCGGGGAAGATCAGTTTGAAGCAACATCAGATGCGACAGGATATCTTTGGCGAGTTCTCGATCAAGTTGCAACGCCAATTTTTGTTCAGAATCATCATCAGCAAATCGTTTTTGCCAATCAAGCTTTATGCACGCTCGCACACTATAGCGCGGCTGAATTTCTTCGCAATGTCGATCGTATTCTCTCACCTGACCTCACAACAGGACTGACAGCCGGAACTCAAACGGGATATCTGTATAATGCCAATGGCGGGACTCAAGAGATTTCGGTTGTAAAATCCGCTGTTCAAGGAATGCCCCTGATCGTTGCAACGATCAAAGAGACAGAATCCGCAAATTCAGATCAACTGGATCAAGCGATTCAAGAACGGAAAGCCGCAGAAGTTGCATTAATGCGATCGCAGCAGCGGCTGACCTTACTCATTCAACAATCCCCATTTGTTTTTGTCGAATGGGGAGCAGACTATAAAATCCAAACCTGGAACTTTGCTGCACAACGAACATTTGGCTACTCCCGAAAAGAAGCTGTCGGGCAGTCGCTTGAGAAAATTTTGCCAGAGTTTCTCAAAGCAGACTTTTTAACCGTCATTGCCCCATTACTGACCCAATCAGGAACAACACAACAGATCCAGAAACATTTGACTTTGAGCGGTGAAACGATTATTTGTGAATGGTTTCACTATCCGTTACTCGCTCCGAATGGTAGTGTGATGAGCATTGTTTCAATGGGAATTAACATTACCGATCGTGTGAATAGCGAAGCAGAACGTAGACAAGCAGAACTTGCGCGATCTCAGTCTGAGCAGCGATTAGCGCTTTTAGTTCAACATGCACCCCTCGCGATTATTGAATGGACACCCCAACTCACGGTCAAAGAGTGGAATCCAGCCGCAGAGTTTATGTTTGGCACATCGAGAGATGAAGCGCTTGGAAAACCTTGCGATTACTGGATTCCCAGTAACGTGCAGCCTGAGGTCAGCAAAGTAATCACGCGATTGATAGAACAGACAGGAGGAAAGCGCAACATTAATGAGAACATCCGCGACAATGGAGAAATTATTACTTGCGAATGGCATAACAATACTGTCTTAGACGCAGATGGAAATATTGTAAGTATTGTTTCGACAGTACTTGATATTACAGAGCGTATCCGATTAGAAACAGAGCGCGAACAAACTGCGATCGCGTTGCAAAATTCAGAACAGCAGCTTCGTCAAAAAGCACAGGAACTTGAACAAGCATTTCGGCAATTGCAAAAAACACAAACGCAATTGATTCAGACTGAGAAAATGTCGAGTTTAGGGCAATTAGTGGCAGGAATTGCTCATGAAATCAATAATCCTGTGAGCTTTATCTATGGCAATTTAGAACCCGCAAAGCAGTATGTTGAAGATTTGCTGAGCGTAATCTGGCTTTATCATGAGGCGTATCCCGTTCCGCCTCAGAAGATTGCCGAAGAACTAGAAGCCCTCGATCTAGAGTTTATGCAGCATGATGTATTCAAACTTCTAGATTCAATGGGAACCGGAGCCGAACGCATTCGGGATATTGTGCGATCGCTGCGAAATTTCTCACGCCATGATGAAGCTGAACTGAAGGCAGTGGATTTACGTGAAGGACTCGAAAGTACTTTAATGCTGTTGCAGCATTTGTTGAAAGCCAACCGAGCTTCGGGAACTTCAATGATGCGCCCTGCCATTCAGGTCACACAGAACTCTGATCGTTTGCCGAAAGTTCAATGCTTTGCAGGACTGCTCAATCAGGTATTTATGAATTTGATCTCGAATGCGATCGAGGCAATTGATGAGCGGTGGCTGCTAGAAGAAATTGATTTTATCCCGGAGATCACGATTGAAGCGGTGCTCTTTACTGAAGAGGTAGACGGACAACCGACGCAATGGGTACGAATTCAGATCACAGATAACGGAATTGGCATGTCAGTTGCGACGCATCAGCGGTTGTTTGACCCATTTTTTACGACTAAACCGATTGGTCACGGTTCAGGATTAGGATTGTCGATTAGTTATCAGATTGTCACCGAGCAGCATGGGGGACGGTTGTGGTGTGACCATCAGGCAGAGCGGGGAGCCACGTTTGTGATTGAGATTCCAGTGCGGCAGTTGCAGTGGAGTTAGGGAAGTTTGGCGATAGCTTACCAATCGTCATAGCTGGACTCACCTTCTGCGGCGCGTGGCACGACATTTGGAGGAGTTGTATAAGAGACCAGTTCTAACTGGCGTGAAGCCGATCGCGGTTTTTTCTTCTGATTCGGATTCCGTCGTCGAGAAACACCTTCTTCGTTAGTATCTTCTGCCACGACTTCATACAGAATGGCTAATTTTCCTGGATCTTTGCTTTTGCGCAGAATGCGTCCCATCCGTTGAATGTACTCGCGTGCAGAACCCGTGCCCGAAAGCACGATCGCAATACTTGCATCGGGAACATCTACCCCTTCATTTAACACACGAGAAGCAACGAGCGATCGATACTCTCCTTGCTTAAATTTGGTCAGAATCTCATGCCGTTCTTTGACAGGCGTTTGATGGGTAATGGCGGGGATCAACAGATCCTGAGAAATTCGATAAACCGTAGCGTTATCATCTGTGAAAATGAGCGTGCGTTCAGGATAATGACGCGCGAGTAAATCGGCAAGAACTCTCAGTTTTCCCTCGGTTCCAAATGCGATCGCTTTTGCTTCTCGATGCGCTAACATCGCTCTGCGTCCGGCTTTAGATCTCGCGCTTGCTTGCACAAATCGCTGCCAACCTTGAGCGCTACTCAGATAGAGATTCGATTGTTTGAGAAAAGCATTGCGAATTTGAATCAGTTGATCGTAGCGTTCTCGCTCCTGTTGAGAAAGTGCGACACGAATCTGAATTGCTTCGTGTTTCGCAAGGGCTGAACCGGATAATTCTTCTGGCGTTCTCCGATAAACTTCTTGTCCGATTAACGTCTTGAGATCTTCATGTTTGCCATCGGTGCGCTCTGGCGTTGCCGTCAACCCTAAGCGATAAGGCGCGATCGCATATTCTGCAATCACTCGATTAAAGTCGCTGGGCAAATGATGACATTCATCAAAGACTAGCAGCGCATATTGATTGCCTAATGTTTCTGCATGAATCGCGGCACTGTCATACGTTGCAACCAGAATCGGAGTGCGATCGCGCGATCCTCCGCCCAACAATCCAATCTCTGTATCAGGAAATGCAGCACATAAGTTCGCATACCATTGATGCATCAGATCCAAGGTTGGAACCATGATCAACGTACTGCGCTGGGTCGCTTGCATTGCCAACTGTGCCAGATACGTTTTCCCGGCTGCGGTCGGTAAGACCACGACACCTAATCGTCCTGAAGTTTGCCAAGCGTCTAAAGCTTCTTGCTGATGAGGATAAGGCTCCATTTCCACAGCAGGAACGAGATCGATCTGATTAAATCCTTTTGCGCGATCGTCGATTTCAATGCCTTCTGATCGCAGTGCTAACATCAATTCTCGATATTGATTTGCAGGCACCCGAAACTTCTCAATGCGATCGTCCCACACGGCAAATTCGATCCACGCTTTGCCCTTAGGCGGTGGATGAAGAATCAGCGTTCCACGATCGTAAGATAGAGCAGGCTTGCGTGGCATTTTAGTACATTTGTCACTTAATCCTTCTGCTGATCGTACCGGATTTTCGTGAGAAATGTTTTATAGTTCGATCCAGTCAGTTCGGATGATCCTTAGAGCACTTGATGCATCAAATTCGTTCGGACTGAATCTAATCTCGCACAGAGCTAGAATTGCTGATTCCGAATTCACGAATTGCTCAAGTTAAATGACTCAATTCCAATTACTGAATCTGTGTAATCGGCTCACCTTTGAGCAACCGAATTTCCTGTTCCTGCACCTTAATCTTCTTATTCATCTCTCGCACCCGACCTGTGAGAATCTTGACCAAATTTAAGGCAATCCCAGGCGTTTCATCGACTGCTTCATATAGCTGCTGCTGTGTTAAGACCAAACACTCACAAGGCTCGATCGCCGTCACGGATGCCGATCGCGGTTCCGAATCGAACAGCGACATCTCTCCAAAAAAATCTCCACGTTTATAGAACGTCAAATCTCGGCTGCCACTATGCACCCGAACGACTCCTTTAGAAATGACATACATGGAGCGTCCTTCTTGACCCTCAATCAAAATCGTATCGCGCACCCCATACGATCGCTCTTCCATAATCGATGCCAGCCGCACCAGGAAATCGTCCCGCAATTCCTTAAAAATAGGGACTCCTCGAACAAGCAATAAGCGTTCAAAACTGTTCAACATGGCTGGCTTTTTTCAACTTACAAACTAGACTCACCCTAAGATTCGGTTTTCAGGCGCGGTAGCGCTTCAGGATGTTGTGCTGGCGGACGCATCCCCAACTTTTTCATCATCTCTTGAACTTGCGCTGCCACAATGGGATTGCGCTCGTTCTGAAATCCTTGCAGCACCAGTCCTAACTTCTGAGGAAATTGGGTTGCGATATAGCTCAGAGCGGCTTCTCGAACATAGCCTCTCGGATGTCGCAAGCCTGATCGAATCGCATCTGGGCTGATATTCCAATGTGCCCGTTTTGCGAGATGGAAACAGCAAGCTAATGCCCAATCTGAAATAAAATGCCGCAGCTCGAGTAAATGGTTCAGTCGCTCGCTCGGTTGCATCGGCGTATACGGCACAAGACTCGATAAACTCTGCAGCTTATCGATCGGCAACTCTCGATCCAAAACTCCCAGTAATGCCCGTTTACTATTAATGTCCAAGGTACTATCGAGAATTTCTAACCCTTGCGCGATCGCGGATTTCGATTCTGACTGTAAGTTATACTCTGCGACTCGAATCGAACCAATCGGATAGAGAAACTTCATCAGCAAGAAGATCCGCTCCAAACTATCGGCAGGCAACGTTTCTAATGCCGATCGCAAGAGCATCGTCTCATCACAGCGAATCCGCTCCAAAATCAAATCCATCGAAGCCGCATACACTTGCCCGATAAACATCAATTCTTGTTCGATCAGTTGTTCAATCCCTACACGTCCTAACTGCTCTGCGACTGCATCAATTCCTTTCTCGTTGGGCACTTTCAGCAGGATGCGTAATAGGGCACGTCGCGGAACTCCCCAAGAAGTTGTCAATCGAGAAATCAGCAGATCTAAAGCTTCTGGAGTGCCAATTTGTCCAATCGCACTCATCGCTTCAGTCCGAACTAACAGCGGTCGCTCCACATCATCCACGAGCCGAATCAGATTGTTGAGTGCGGTATCTTCTAAGCTCACGAGAGCTGACTTGGCGGCTTCGCGAGTGGGGCGATGATATAAACCCACCATCAGGTAACGGTAGAATTCTTCGGATCGAGTTGCCGCGATCGCTTCTAACGTTGCGGCTCTCACCTCAAACGATGGATCTTTGACCAACTTAGAGACATAAGGTTTGAGCCACAATCGTAAGCCTTGTAGATGTACGGCTCCTCCCAATGCCCGACAGCCAATCACGCGATCTTGAACTTGCTTGCTCGTCAACATCGAATGCAAGACATAGGTTGCTTCTGCCTTTTCGCTCATAGTCCCTTGGCGCAAAATCAGCGATGCTGCGGTCGCTCGCACAATAGAAGGATGATTTGGCTTGAGGTAATGCCGCAATTCACTGAATGAAGCAGATTCTTCGGTCAACCAGATATAGCGCAAAGCAACTGCCATTACTTCCGGAGCGGGACGCTGAGCGCAGAGTGATTTGACTGGATTTAAATATGCCGGATTCGGATGCTTGAGCATCACTTCGATGCTTTTGTACTGCAATTCTGGCGAAAGTCTAGAAAGCAGTGGAGCCAGAACTTCTCCTGAATTTCTGCCATCAATTTCACTTAAGAATTCGATACAGGCACGTTTATCTTCTTCGGTTCCGGGTTTTTCTAAAGTATCGATCGTCTTCTGTCGCAGCGCTTTCAAATCGACCTCTGAGGTGCTCAACTGTCCACGCCCCGCATTCAGAACGAGCAGATTGAGATACTCTTTTTTTAATGCACCAATCGTCCAGAGCCACACAATCGCGGCTGCAATCATCAGACTGAAACTGAGCGTCTGTTCTGCAACGCCAATGCCATTCATACTGAGCTTGACTAATCCCATGAGAATTAATCCAGTCACAGCAGTAGAAATAGGCTCTGCAATACTCCGAACTTTTGCTTGTTCTTGGTTACGAATATAGTCAGGGACAGAATAAAAGAGAAATGGCACACTTCCACTTAGCAGCGTGTAATGCAGTAATTCATAGAGAAACCGCAGTGCTAAAACTCCATAAAACACAGGAATCATCCCGGTCATGGAAATGCCTGTGAGACTCATGACGACGATCGGCAGCAGCATAATCGAGGTGAAAACCCCCATGCGATCGAGAACACGGCTCGAAAACATCCACTGCATCGCCAATTCGCAAATCCCCAATGCCCCGTTAAACAGTCCGAGAAAGCCAGCAACTTCGCCACCTACAATCTGAGAAGCCAGCCCCGAATCTTTGCCTAATTGCGTCAGAAATTGAAACTCAACCAGCAAGAGAAAAACCTGTGCCAGCGAAAAGAAGATCTGCAACAACTGCATATAACTTTTCATCTGTCCCTGAAGTCGGGGCGGAGAATGTTCGGCATTGTTGTCTTCTCGACGACGACGAGCCGTAGGAAAAGCTTGCCGATTGGCAAGACTCAAGCCAAACAGGACGATCGCGCCGAAGACCATCAGCCCAAATGCCAGAAGCAGTACGCTTGGAACCGCTTGATCCCGTGGAAATTGCCGCAGGACCCAAGGTAACGAAAACCCACCAAACACATCTGCAACCAGAATGCCGCTACTGATTAACGGATAGGTACGCTTAATTTCTCGGATATTAAACAACTGATTAGCGGTAATCGAAGCGTTCAAATCATTGAGAACATGGCTTGCCTCTAGCCAAAGCTGCATGGCAAAGATCGTAATCTGCACAATATAAAAGCTGCCAATCTGTGCTTCCGCAGATTCGCTAAGACCCAATGAAAAGAAGGGAAGGGGTGCAGCGAGTAAGAGCGCAATCCAAATAATCACCGATCGCAGCGGCAAAAATGTTTGCAGCCACGAGTACAACATTCCTAAAAGAATCTTCAGACCAGCACTTGTGATGTAGATGACGGGAAGATTCGCTGCGCCAAATTCTGAGAGAAAGCGATCGACCGAACAGGCTTCAAGCCACATCAGACCGGATGAAGTTGCGCTATAAGCCGTAAACATCCAAAACGTGCGCTGTCCTTCGCCTTTTCGGAGATTAATCCAGCGCAGGAACCGATTTTCGCCTGATTTTTGGGGAGCCGAATTTGACGCAACCATGTGGGGGTGTTCTCGTTAAATCGATGCACATGATTCCTTGATGTATGTGAGGAATCCTCCCTAAGATGCCCAAGTTTCTACCGAAGCAAAAGGGACAGCAAGAATTGATCTCACTGTCCCTTAATTGGGTTGGGGGAATGGAGGAATAGGGGAATGGCGATATTACGCTTCACAAGGGAGTATATCGTCTGAATCTCCCCATCCCCCTAATTCCCTACTTCTTCGGCGCGAGCAGCATCATCATATTGCGCCCTTCTTTCTTCGGTGCTTGTTGCACTTCCGCAATTTCTTGGAGGTCAGTCGCCATCCGCTTCAGCAGAGTTTCTGCAAGATCACTGTGCTGAATTTCTCGTCCACGGAACATGATCGTGGCTTTGACTTTATCCCCTGCCTTCAGGAAGCGTTCAGCTTGATTGATTCGCACGTTATAGTCGTGCTCCTCAATTTTGTAGCGCATTTTTACTTCCTTGACGTCTACGGTATGCTGTTTCTTCTTAGCTTCTTTCGCCTTCTTTTCTTGCTCGAACTTATGCTTACCGTAGTCGATGATCTTGACGACAGGCGGATCAGCTTTATCGCTCACGAGAACGAGATCGAGTTCTTTCTCGTCTGCCATTGTTTGAGCTTCACGTGAGGTCATAATGCCAAGCTGAGAACCATCTGCATCAATGACACGAACTTTCGGAAACCGAATCCGTTCGTTGATTACGGGCATGTCTCGATTGGGTCTTTTTTCTATCACAGGCACCTGTTGAATTAAGTGGATAAGGGAGACAATGTGCGATCGATTTGTCTGTCGATCAGTAAACAATTGTCAATTCGCTGAGAAATCGTACTCGTCATTCTACTCAGTCTGACGAGTTTTCGGGGAATTTCTTAACTTTAATTCTAAAGGAGGGATCAAGAATTGGATATCGAACCTGATGATTAGAATAGATGAATGTTTACATGAGTCGAGTGCATGGTGGTAGACGCATTACCTTGGCGACAACGAATTGGCAGTCAACGCGATTGGATGTGGCGCGGTTGGCGAACTCGGTATACTTATTTGCGATCGCAAAAATCAGAAATTGCGCCGCCGCTGCTGTTCATTCATGGGTTCGGCGCTTCGATCGGGCATTGGCGACATAATCTGTCGGTGCTGAGCCAGCATCATACGGTGTATGCACTGGATTTGTTGGGATTTGGGGCTTCGGAGAAAGCGATCGCGCCTTACAACTTAAGACTCTGGCTCGAACAGGTGCATGATTTCTGGCTGACGTTTGTGCGTGAACCTGTTGTGCTGATTGGAAATTCGATTGGCTCTTCGGTCTGTCTGGCAGTGGCGAAGGCTTACCCAGACATGGTCAAAGGTGTCGTGATGCTGAATTTACCCGATTCTTCGGTGCTGGAGCAGCCAGAATGGTTCGACTCGGCAGTGAAGGTCGTTCGTCCAATTATGGTGGTAGGGAAAAGTATTTTTACGTTTCCATTGATTTTTAATCCGTTCTTTCGAGTGTTGAGAAGTTCGCGCTTGATTCGGCTCTGGGCAAAACAGGCTTATGCAAGTTCGGACGGGATTACAGACGAACTGATTGAAATTTTAGCGACTCCAGCGCGAGATACAGGTGCAGTCAAGGCGTTGCGATCGATGGTTAATACTCCAAAAGTAACGGAATACCGAGCGCGATCGATTTTGCCGACAGTGCGGGTTCCGATGTTGCTGTTTTGGGGGAAGCAAGATAAATTCGTGCCGCCGAGTTTGGCTGAGTATTGTGTCAAACTCAATCCAAAATTGGAATTAGTTGAGATTGAGAATGCAGGGCATTGTCCCCACGACGAACGCCCGGAGGAAGTGAATCGCAAGATTCTCGGTTGGATTAAGGAGTGTGTGTGATGACAGATGTTTTTCGGATCTCGCCTTTAATTCGACTTACGTTGCTCAGTTTGTACATCGCGTTAACGACTCCGCTGCCTTTTCTCGCGGAGGCGACGGATGCTCCTGTTCCGAGTCGCTGGCTTTGGGTAGGAATTGCGATCGGATTTCTTATCCTCTTCGCTGCATTAAGTGAACGAGTGATTGTCGATTCAGAAGGAATTCAAGTTGCTTATCCAGGGTGGGTTCCAAAGTTTTTCCGCCGGGGTTGGCAGCTTGCCTGGGCAGATGTGAAGGCATTGAAACCGCGATCGACCGGTCAGGGCGGATTAGTCTACTATTTTCTCAGCCAATCGGGTGAAGGCTATCTTTTGCCAATGCGTATCGTTGGATTTGCGCGATTCGTCGATCGCGTTCAGGCAGAAACCGGAATCGATACGACTGATGTCAAACCCTTGTCACAACCGTGGATGTATTTGATCTTGTTAGGCTTCACCTTCTTCCTGTTGCTGATTGATGCTTGGACAATTTCGACCGCTTTCACGTTAGGCAAGATTTGATGCAATTACAAGTAGAGAACGTGAGTTTTTCTCATTTCAGGCTGAGCAAAAGAGGCAATACTCTGGAAGATCATGCCCTGCTGCGCAATATCTCGTTTGGCGTGAACCAGGGAGAACGAATTGCGATCGTCGGTGCGTCCGGCTCAGGTAAAACGACGTTGCTCAGACTGCTCAACCGATTAGCTGAACCAACTCAGGGGTCAATCCAGTTTGAAGGCAAAAGCTTTCAAGAAATCCCAGTCACAAAATTGCGCCAGCAAATTCTGTTTGTTGCACAAGAACCCAAATTGTTTGGCATGACGGTTCGAGAAGCATTGAGCTATCCATTAAGTTTGCGAAATCTCAAAGATGTTGACCGATGCGTGGATGAATGTTTTGAGCGCATGAAGATTGCTCGGGATTGGTACGATCGCACAGAGCAAGAGCTTTCAACAGGAGAAAGACAGTGGATTGCGATCGCAAGAGGGTTAATCTGTCAGCCTGCGATATTGTTACTCGATGAACCGACTGCAAATTTAGATGCAAATCGGAGTGAGTTATTGCTGCGGATTTTAGCGCAGGTGGATTGTACGGTTTTAGCCGTAACGCATCAGTTTGATTGGGCAGAGCAGTTTAGCCAACGGGTTTTGCAGTTAGAGCGGGGGCAATTAGTCGCTGATACCAATCGAGCGGATTGGCAAGCCATCAGAACAGCGATCGCGCAAATTGAAATCGAAGAAGCTGAAGAATGGGATTAAGCGTTTGACGTCTTGGATGCAAGATTCTTCCTCAAGACGTGCCATACGTATAACCCGACTGAACCTGAGGCTCTATACCAAAAATCCCCCACCCAAAGGTGAGGGATTTCTTTCATTTACCTACTGCATTCAGTTCGATTAGCCGAACTTACCTGCTGTAGAAGCAATCACGAAGGCTGCATACGTCAGCACATAACCTGCCGTGAAGTGAACCAGACCGACCAACCGAGCTTGAACGATCGAGAGAGCAACCGGCTTGTCCTTCCAGCGAATCAAGTTCGCGAGCGGAGTACGCTCATGCGCCCAAACCAGAGTTTCGATCAATTCTTGCCAGTAGCCTCTCCAGGAGATCAAGAACATGAAGCCGGTTGCCCAGACCAAGTGTCCCAAGAGGAACATCCAAGCCCAAACCGCCAAGTTATTCATGCCATACGGGTTGTAACCGTTGATCAATGGAGCAGAATATTGCCACAGGTAGTCACGCAGCCAACCCATCAAGTAGGTCGAACTTTCGTTGAACTGAGCCACGTTACCCGACCAGATCGCTAAATGCTTCCAGTGCCAGTAGAACGTTACCCAACCGATGGTATTCAACATCCAGAACATTGCCAGATAGAAGGAGTCCCATGCAGAGATATCGCAGGTACCGCCACGACCCGGACCATCGCAAGGGAATGCGTAGCCAAAGTCTTTCTTATCCGGCATCAGCTTCGATCCACGAGCATCCAACGCACCCTTGACCAAGATCAAAGTGGTGGTGTGCAGACCGAGCGCGATCGCGTGGTGAACCAAGAAGTCACCAGGACCAATCGTCAAGAACAGTGAGTTAACACCACTGTTAATCGCATCTAACCAACCCGGCAACCAAACGTTACCGTGGTTCGGCCAAGCCGTTGTTGCGATGCTGTCAGGGTTCGACAGTAGAGCATTGAAGCCATACAGTGCCTTACCGTGAGTCGACTGAATCCATTGAGCAAACACAGGCTCAATCAAGATTTGCTTTTCAGGAGTACCAAACGCAACGACAACATCGTTGTGAACGTACAGCCCGAGAGTATGGAAGCCCAAGAACAGCGACACCCAGCTCAGGTGAGAGATAATCGCTTCCTTGTGACCCAAGATACGTGCAAGCACGTTGTTCTTGTTTTGGTCTGGATCGTAATCACGAACCCAGAAGATTGCGCCGTGTGCAAATGCGCCCACCATCAAGAAGCCAGCAATGTATTGGTGATGAGTATACAGAGCAGCTTGAGTCGTGAAGTCCTTCGCAATGAAGGCATAGGGCGGCATCGAGTACATGTGCTGCGCAACCAAGGACGTCACCGTTCCCAACGCAGCCAAAGCAAGACCAAGTTGGAAGTGCAAGGAGTTGTTGACAGTGTCATACAGTCCAGTGTGACCGTCACCCAAACCACCAGCCGGCGGTTTGTGAGCATTGAGGATGTCCTTGATGCTGTGACCAATCCCGAAGTTGGTGCGGTACATGTGACCTGCCACGATGAAGATCACCGCGATCGCTAAGTGGTGGTGAGCCATATCGGTCAGCCACAGCGATTCCGTTTGCGGGTGGAATCCACCGAGGAATGTCAAAATTGCAGAGCCAGAACCTTGAGCGGTACCAAAGATATGCTCAGCTGTATCTGGATTTTCTGCATACACACCCCAATTTCCAGTGAAGAAAGGTGCAAGACCTGCGGGGTGCGGCATGGTGGACAAGAAGTTGTCCCAACCCACATGCTGTCCGCGAGATTCAGGGATAGCAACGTGGATCAAGTGACCAGCCCAAGCTAAAGAGCTAACACCGAACAAACCAGACAGGTGGTGATTCAAACGCGATTCAGCGTTCTTAAACCAAGCCAGGCTTGGACGGAATTTGGGCTGAAGGTGCAACCAACCTGCGAACAGGAGGACAGCAGACAAGATCAACAAGAAGATCGAACCTTGGTAAAGATCACCATTGGTTCTCATGCCGATCGTGTACCACCAGTGGTAAACACCTGAGTAGGAAATATCGACAGGATAGTTCGCACCACCTTGGGTAAACGCATCTACCGCAGGCTTACCGAACTGAGGATCCCAAATCGCATGAGCGATCGGGCGAATGTTGAGCGGATCTTTGATCCATTGCTCAAAGTTGCCTTGCCAAGCAACGTGGAATAGGCTACCAGATGCCCACAAGAAGATGATTGCCAAGTGACCGAAGTGAGTCGCGAAAAGCTTTTGATAGAGCTTCTCTTCCGTCATTCCGTCGTGGCTTTCAAAGTCGTGAGCGGTGGCAATCCCATACCAAATCCGACGAGTAGTAGGATCTTGGGCAAGGTCTTGACTAAATTTGGGGAACTTAGTTGCCATAGCTGTTTGTTAATCCTCGCTCATCCGATTGACAATGATCGAGCTAGGAAGAATGCCCACGTTGTGGCAATCCCGCCTAATAGGTAGTGAGCAACGCCCACAGCCCGTCCTTGAATAATGCTCAACGCACGAGGCTGAATTGCAGGTGCAACTTTGAGCTTGTTGTGTGCCCAAACGATCGATTCGATCAGTTCTTGCCAGTAACCGCGTCCGCTAAACAGGAACATCAAGCTGAATGCCCAAACAAAGTGAGCGCCCAAGAACATGAGTCCATAAGCTGACAACGCAGATCCGTAAGATCCAATCACCTGAGCCGCTTGTGCCCACAGGAAGTCGCGCAACCAACCATTGATTGTGATCGCACTTTGAGCGAAGTTACCGCCCGTAATATGGTCTACCGTTCCATCTGCTCCAACCGTACCCCAAACATCAGACTGCATTTTCCAGCTGAAGTGGAAGATAACGATCGACAAGGAGTTGTACATCCAGAACAGACCGAGGAACACGTGATCCCATCCAGACACTTGGCAAGTACCGCCACGACCCGGACCATCGCACGGGAAGCGGAAACCAAGATTCGCTTTATCAGGAATCAAGCGTGAGCTACGCGCAAACAGCACACCCTTCAAGAGGATAAGAACTGTTACGTGAATCGTGAAAGCATGAATATGGTGAACCATGAAGTCCGCCGTACCCAACGCGATCGGCATCATGGCAACTTTGCCAGCGACAGCGACCGTTCCACCGCCAAATGCAAAGCTCGCAGGAGCCAGCGCATTCGGAGCAGTTGTGCCCGGTGCAAGCGTATGCAGGTTTTGTACCCACTGCGCAAACACAGGCTGCAATTGAATTGCGGTATCCGAGAACATATCTTGCGGACGACCCAAAGCACGCATCGTGTCGTTATGCACGTACAGACCGAAGCTGTGGAAGCCCAAGAAGATACAAACCCAGTTCAAGTGAGAAATGATGGCATCGCGATGGCGCAGTACGCGATCGAGCAAGTTGTTTTGGTTCACAACTGGATCGTAGTCACGCACCATGAAGATCGCTCCGTGAGCGGCTCCACCGACGATAAAGAATCCACCCAACCACATGTGGTGAGTAAATAGCGACAACTGCGTTGCATAGTCAGTTGCCAAATACGGGTAAGGCGGCATTGCATACATGTGCTGAGCCACGATGATGCTCAAAGAACCAACCATTGCTAAGTTGATTGCCAGTTGAGCGTGCCAAGAAGTGGTCAGAACTTCGTATAAGCCTTTGTGACCTTCCCCAGTGAAGGGACCTTTATGTGCTTCCAGGATTTCCTTCATGCTGTGACCGATACCCCAGTTGGTGCGGTACATGTGTCCAGCGATGATGAACAACACAGCGATCGCCAAATGGTGATGTGCCGTGTCAGTCAGCCAGAGACCGCCCGTGACCGGGTTCAAACCACCTTTGAAGGTGAGGAAGTCAGAATATTCACCCCAGTTGAGGGTAAAGAAAGGAATAAGACCTTTTGCGAAGCTGGGATAGATATCCGCCATCAATTGGGTGTTCAAGATGAACTCATGAGGCAGAGGAATCTTATCCGCAGGTACGCCCCGATCGAGCAACTCGTTCACAGGTAGGGAGACGTGGATCTGGTGTCCCGCCCAACCCAACGAACCGAGTCCGAACAGACCGGCCAGGTGGTGATTCATCATGGACTCCGCATTCTGGAACCATTCCAGTTTGGGAGCGCGTTTGTGATAGTGGAACCAGCCTGCAAACAGCATCAAACCAGCCATGACGAGACCGCCGATTGCGGTGCAGTAAAGCTGAAATGTGTTCGTGAAGCCAGCACCCCGCCACATTTGGAATAAACCAGAGGTGATCTGAATTCCGTGGAAGCCGCCGCCGACATCCGCGTTAAGAATTTCTTGACCGAAGATGTCCCAAACCACTTGCGCGCTGGGTTTTACACCAGTCGGGTTTGCAAGCCATGCTTCATAATTTGAAAACTTAGCGCCGTGGAAGTACATTCCACTCAACCAAATGAACACAACGGCTAAATGACCGAAGTGCGCGCTAAAAATTTTACGAGAAACGTCTTCTAAGTCGCTTGTATGGCTATCGAAATCGTGAGCGTTAGCGTGAAGGTTCCAAATCCAAGTGGTGGTTTTGGGTCCCTTAGATAGGGTTCGATCGAAGTGTCCCGGCTGTCCCCATTTCTCGAAAGAAGTCGGGGTGGGATCTTTATCAACGACGACCCGCACCTTTGCCTCGCGCTCCGGTGGGCTAATTGTCATTGAGACTCTCCTCTCTCTAGACAAGGAACGAGGAATCCCGATCCGGCACTGGTTCTCAAACCCTTCTGTTAAGCAAACTCGCGACGGGATGACAAGGCATAAGACCTAGTTGCGGATTCCGCAGATGTCGCTGAGTAGCTTGGTCTGAGATTCCAGTTGGCTCCCAGGTATTGGGATCGCGCCTTCGTGGGTTCTCAATGGGTCATTATAGGGCTTTGATGAAAACGTTTCAGAAGCTTATTAACAATAATTCAAAGTTCGGATTTTCTTGACTCTGCTTGGATCTGAGGCATTAGCTGAAATCGAAAAGTCAAGAGGTTTGTGATTAACTTTACATTACTCAAGGATTGAGATTTTTGATTCATTCGCTTAAGCATAGTTGATAGTCTCTGAATCTTGTTGTTCATAAAAATTGTTGTACGTCCTGAGCTAGAAGCAGGATTGAGTCCGTGATCTCGACGTTTTCCGGCCGGAAGCGATGCTACGGCCTGGTTCAAGCTATGACAATCCTGCTAGGTTTCATAACCCAAGATTTTTCAACATGGAAGCTCAGGGAGATTTAGATAGCCCAATGAGCGTACGATCGCGTTCTTTAATCTTTCTTAACAGAGCAAATTAGTATCGCTCTGTAACAGCAAATTTCTCATTCTGTGAAAGATTGAAGCCGTATTGTGGGAAGTTCCTGTGGGATCTCACGAACTGACTGAGATGGCTTGCGCGAGAGCTTTTGGGGAAGATGAAGATTGTTAGAGAGTTCATGTGCAAATCACAATGAAGCGCTATCGATTTGCATCATGCAGAGAGACTAAAGCGATTCGCTGCAATCGCGTTTCCAATCCACCACGGACTGGAAACGCAAAGGTTGATCTCATTCAAACGGTTCTAACTCGCTGTCACTTGCTGAACCAGTTCCATGACTTCCGATCGACTGAGTTTTTCTGCCCCGTGCTGTATCGCTTCTAAAGTTGCATAAGCCAACGTTAGAATGACGCGGCAGAAATCCCGTGCCGGGCTGATTTCAGGCAGCGACTCGACATAAGCACTCGCAAGTTCAAGCTGGCGGCGGGAATAAGCTTGCATCTCATCATCTGTCCACCCCTTCGGGTAGAACGCTACACCACGAGTAAAATCCTCGCCGTGATTTCGCAAAATATTCACCGACTGTAACCCCCGACCGAACCCCACTGCTTGAATACGATCGGTCTTCGTTCCGTCATACCAAGCCCAAAGATCCGATAGCAACAATCCAACCGAAGCTGCCACGCTAAACGTATATTGATCAAGTTCCGTTTCAGTATGAATTGCCCAATTACAGTCTGCCCAATGCGCCATGCGGTCAGACATGGTAGAAATCGCTTCCCAAATTCGAGGAGCAATTTCCGCAGGCGCATAAGAGAGCCATTCATCCAGTCGCAGTGTGACTTCTTCAAGATGCTCAAGTTCTGAGGCAAAAATTGGACGGAAATCTTCAGACGTAAAACCGCGATCGCCCGCTTGCAACACCAAACTGATTTGCCGAAGCATTCGAGACTTGGCTGCATTCTCTAAATCGGGATGGTCTTCGATTTGGTCGATCGCTCTCATGCACAAATATGCCGACGCTACCGCTTCTTTGAGTCCGGTCGGCAGGCGACTAATGGGAATGAAAAATGTCCGACTCGTCTCCTTCAAAACATCCAAGGCGGTTTTTTGTAAGTTCATATGATTTCACTCCTCTCTCGAAACTTTTATAACAGGTTGCGTTCTCGAAAAACTGTTTATTCACATGTCACTCAATAATTTCTGCTTATTCGCAACCTTACAAGATGTTGGAACTCAGTGCGGTAGACTGCTGGGGAATTTTGGGAATCAGCATGAAATTGGAATTGAACATGAAATATTGGTTGATGAAATCAGAACCTGATGTCTATGGGATTACGGATCTCGAACGCGATCGCATCACTCTCTGGGACGGTGTTCGCAATTACCAAGCGCGGAATTATTTAAAGTCAATGGAGGTCGGAGACCTTGCGTTCTTCTACCATTCCAATGCCAAGCCACCTGGCATCGTCGGCTTGATGCACATTGTGGAAGCTCGTGTCGTCGATCCCACTCAATTTGATCCAGACAGTGATTATTACGACGCAAAATCTTCACCAGATGCTCCCCGATGGCATACCGTTCGAGCAGAGTTTGTTAAGAAATTCCCAATGATTTCGTTGGAGATTTTACGACAAACATTTACACCCGAAGAATTAGCAGTCGTCCGGCAAGGCAATCGCCTCTCTGTATTGCCCGTGGAGAAAGAAATCAGCGATCGAATTTTCAACTTAATTTCAGAACAAATTTCCAACCGAACCAGAAGCCGTTAGGATAGAATTGTTAAGCTCTTATTACGATTCTTTTCAACCCTTACGGTCTATCTATGACTCTTCCCATTCGCAACGTTGCTATCATCGCTCACGTTGACCACGGTAAAACTACACTGGTCGATGCTCTTCTTAAGCAGGCGGGAACGTTCCGCGAGGGAGAAGAGATCCCGGACTGCGTAATGGACTCGAACGATCTAGAGCGCGAACGCGGCATCACGATTTTGTCTAAAAATACCGCTGTTCGATACAAAGATACTCTAATTAATATTGTCGATACACCTGGACACGCCGACTTCGGTGGTGAAGTTGAGCGAGTTTTAGGCATGGTAGATGGCTGTCTACTCATTGTGGACGCAAACGAAGGTCCAATGCCTCAGACTCGCTTTGTGTTGAAGAAGGCATTAGAGAAAGGACTGCGCCCGATCGTATTTGTGAATAAAATCGATCGTCCTCGTGCCAATCCAATGATTGCCGTTGATAAAGTTCTGGATCTGTTCATTGAACTGGGTGCAGACGATGACCAGTGCGAATTCCCTTATCTCTTTGGTTCTGGTCTTTCTGCGTTTGCGAAGAACACGCTGGAAGAAGAATCAGATGATATGCAGCCGCTCTTTGATGCAATTTTGCGTCACGTTCCGCCGCCAGTTGGCGATGCGTCAAAACCCCTTCAATTGCAAGTGACAACACTAGATTATTCAGATTATCTCGGTCGGATTGTGATCGGGAAAATTCACAACGGCACGATTAGGGTTGGGCAGCAAGCTGCGATCGTTACCGAAACTGGAGAAGTCGTCAAATCTAAAATCTCGAAGCTAATGGGCTTTGAAGGTCTAAAGCGGATTGAAATTAGTGAAGCAACGGCTGGAAACTTAGTTGCAGTGGCAGGGTTTGCAGGTGCAAACATCGGTGAAACAATTACTGATCCGAATGATCCTCAAGCATTGCCTCTGATTAAAGTCGATGAGCCGACATTGCAAATGACATTCTCTGTGAACGATTCGCCGTTCGCTGGGCAAGAAGGGACGTTTGTAACTTCACGGCAACTCCGCGATCGACTGTTCCGCGAACTCGAAACAAATGTGGCGTTGCGAATTGAAGAAACCGATTCACCAGACAAATTAGCCGTGTCTGGACGGGGTGAACTGCACCTTGGGATCTTAATCGAAACAATGCGTCGGGAAGGTTACGAGTTCCAAGTCTCTCAGCCACAAGTGATTTTCCGTGAAGTAAACGGGCAACCTTGCGAACCCTTTGAAACTCTAGTCTTAGATGTTCCCGAAGAAGCAGTCGGAGGCTGTATCGAACGTCTCGGACAGCGCAAAGGCGAAATGCAAGATATGCAGGTTGGAACCAATGGACGCACGAATTTGGAATTTGTGATTCCAGCTCGCGGTTTGATTGGATTCCGGGGTGAATTCATGCGTCTGACTCGTGGGGAAGGCATCATGAACCACAGCTTCTTGGAATATCGCAAGATGAGTGGGGACATTGAAGCCCGTCGGAATGGGGTGCTGATCTCATTTGAAGAAGGAACCGCGACATTCTATGCCATGCAGAACGCTGAAGATCGTGGAGTCTTCTTTATCAAGCCTGGAACGAAAGTCTACAAAGGCATGATTCTGGGTGAGCACAATCGCCCACAAGATCTCGAACTCAACGTCTGCAAAGCGAAGCAGCTAACAAACCACCGTGCATCAGGTGGTGAAGAACTGGTTCAATTGAAAGAGCCAGTTGATATGAGTTTGGAACGGGCACTTGAGTATATCGGCCCTGACGAACTGCTAGAAGTCACCCCCGAATCGATTCGATTACGGAAAGTGGCAAAAGCGAAGAGATTAGCGAAGAAATAGGTTGAGCAGCGGGAGGTTAATCACTTCCCGCTTTTTATTTGGAGAGCGATCGCACTCTTCTCAGTCGATTCGTTAGAATCAACCCTTCCATGCGTATCAGATTCCCTACGACAGTATTCAAGCCCAGCATTCGACCCGCAAATTCAGACTTCGACGGATTGAGCGCCGTTGAGCCTGAACTTTTGGTGCGAATTTCATGAACTTCTTCTTAACTTGGAGTGAATCCAGTTAAGAACTGAATAGACTTTTCTTTATGAAGATTTAGTAAAGAACTGATGGTGTTCCTGATCACAACTCTCTTGATAAGCAGCCTGAAACGTTGATTTCGCTGATAATTTGAAATTTCAAGCAGTTTGGAATCTGAATTGTACTAGGCTATACTGTTACGGAATGTTGTAATTTTGCCATCAAGGCGAAGTTGCAATGTTTTCAATCTGATGGTGTGAATACGGAAGTGACCATGTCTAATAATTTGTGGAAATCGCTGCTGGTTAATCCAGTGCTTTTGAGTGCGACCCTGACTGTCTCCGCGACGATCGGCATTGCGACCGCCGCTAATGCATCTGAAATTAAAGCTGATACGACCGCTCCGAGTGCTTCGCTTGACCAATTGAATGCATATAGCAACGAAGGAGTTGTATCGGCGAATGACGCTGGTCAAGTCACTTCAGTCTCACAATTGTCGGATGTCAGACCCACCGACTGGGCATTCCAAGCGCTGCAATCCTTGGTTGAGCGCTATGGTTGTATCGCAGGTTATCCCGATCGTACCTACCGTGGGAACCGAGCGCTGACTCGTTACGAATTCGCCGCTGGTTTGAATGCTTGTCTCGATCGCGTCAACGAATTGATCGCAGCATCCACGGCTGATCTCGTTAAGAAAGAAGATTTGGCAACCCTGCAAACACTGCAAGAACAATTTGCAGCAGAACTCGCAACTTTACGCGGTCGTGTGGATTCACTGGAAGCTCGCACCACCACTTTAGAGAAGCAGCAATTCTCCACCACTACCAAACTGCAAGGGGAAGCAATTTTCTCAATTTCTGGCGCACAAGGCGACAGCAAAGCAGTTAGCTCCTTGTTGGAGAGAAGAGCAGCAGAAACGGGCGCAGCCGTTGCAAGACCTGACGTTGACGACAATACCACCTTCAGCAACCGAGTTCGTTTGAGCTTGAGAACGAGCTTCACCGGACAAGACACATTGTTGACCCGGATTCAAGCACGAAACATCACCGACTTCGCGGGTGCAGCAGGCACAAACATGGCTGACCTCTCCTATGAAGGCGGTCGGACGGCAGACAACTCGGCATTCGTCGATAAATTGTTCTATCGTTTCCCGATCGGTCAAGGTGGAGCCGTTACCATTGATGCGATCAACGGTGAGTTCTACAACAACGTCAACAACTTCAACCCACTGCTAGCAAGTGATAGCCAAGGCTCGATCTCGCGCTTTGGTCGTTTCAACCCAATCTACCGTCAAGGTGCAAGTGGTTCAGGAAGCGGTGCGGGTGTAACTCTAAACTATCCATTGAGCCAAGCATTCACGGTATCGCTCGGCTATTTGGCTGATAATGGCAACGATCCGACCGACAAGAATGGATTGTTCAATGGCTCAAATGCAGCATTGGCTCAGCTTGCTTTCAAACCCTCTTCAAATATTGACTTGGGTTTCACTTATGTCCGCTCTTATGACCGTTTGACAGGTGCGAGTGTTTCCAGTGGAACAGGCAGCGCTTTGTCGAACAACCCATTCGGTAATTTCATTAATGCAGGTGGAGTTCGGGGTTCGGCAGTTTCAGCAGACCACTTTGGTGTTCAAGGGTCGTTCAAAGTAACGCCGGGTCTCGTCTTATCAGGTTGGGGCGGTTTGACCAAAGCCCATGCTGAAAACAGAGCAACCAACGCAGATGCAACAATTCTGAACTGGGCTGTGGGTCTTGCATTCCCTGACTTGGGTGGAAAGGGCAACATGGCGGGTCTGATCTTCGGGATGCCGCCGAAAGTGACCGATAGTGATTTGGTCGTGAACGGTATTCGTCAGGAAGACGAGGATACTTCGTTCCACTTGGAAGGTCTTTACCGTCTGCGATTGAACGACAAGATCTCGATCACGCCGGGCATCATTGTATTGTTCAATCCTGAGCACAACAATGCAAACGATACGGTTTATGTCGGGACAATTCGGACGACTTTCTCGTTCTAGTCTAAATTGATGCCTTGCTAAAACTTGAAAGCCTCGCGATTTGCGAGGCTTTTTTTATATCAAAAAATTGGAAACCTACAAAACCCTAGTGGATAACCGGAGTATACTAGGAGAAAGAGCCTTCAACTCGATCTGAAATCATCTGTTTACCTGAGTGTGCCCGTGGAGATTTCCTGTAAAAGCGAATATGCCCTGCTTGCGCTGATTGAACTCGCGATCGCTTACGAGAGCAAAGAGCCGCTCCAAATTCGGCAAATTTCTGTCCAGCAAAATATTCCCGATCGCTATTTAGAGCAACTGTTGGCGATGTTGCGGCGGGGTGGGATTGTGCGATCGCAGCGGGGTGCGAAAGGGGGTTATCTGTTAGCAAGAGAGCCGTGGAAAATTACGCTGTTTGAGATCTTGGCATGTTTAGAAGGATTTGATACGCAGCCGATCGATCAAGAGACGGCGCTAAAATCTGGTAAAACGCTCGAAGGAGCAGTCATTTGTGAAATTTGGCACGAAGCTCAAGAAGCCGCAAATGCTGTCTTTCAGAAATATACGCTGAAAGATTTGTGTGAACGGCGAGATGCGCGTCGTCAATTGGACTTCATGTATTACATTTAATTTTTGCCCAGACGTAAGAGATTGCGTCATTTACCCATATTTTTCTCTATGCGGATTGCTCAGAATGTTACAGCTTTGATTGGACACACTCCTCTTGTCCAACTGAATCGCATTCCTCAAGCCGAAGGATGTGTCGCGCGAATCGTTGCCAAGCTCGAGGGCATGAATCCTTCGGCTTCAGTCAAAGATCGAATCGGAATTAATATGATTTTGGCGGCGGAACGAGAAGGATTGATTTCTCCTGGCAAAACAGTTTTAGTCGAGCCGACTTCGGGAAATACAGGAATTGCGTTGGCGATGGCTGCGGCTGCAAAAGGCTACCGACTGATTTTGACGATGCCGGAAACGATGAGTTCGGAGCGGCGAGCCATGCTGAGAGCTTATGGTGCGGAGTTGGAGTTGACTCCGGGAATCGAAGGGATGGCAGGTTGTATCCAACGCGCGCAGCAGATTGTCGATACGACGCCTCATGCTTATATGTTGCAGCAGTTTCGCAACCCTGCGAATCCTCAAATCCACCGTGAGACGACGGCTTCGGAGATTTGGGAAGACACAGAAGGCGAGGTTGATTTTGTTGTAGCGGGAATTGGAACAGGCGGAACGATCACAGGAGTTGCTGAGGTGATTAAGCAACGCAAGCCAAGTTTTAAAGCGATCGCAGTTGAACCTTCTAATAGTCCTGTACTCTCCGGTGGTCGTCCAGGGCCGCATAAAATTCAAGGGATTGGGGCAGGGTTTATTCCACCTGTACTGAATGTGAATCTGATTGATGAAGTGATTTCAGTTTCAGATGAAGATGCGATCGCGTATAGTCGGCGGTTGGCAAGAGAAGAAGGATTACTGTCAGGAATTTCCAGTGGAGCCGCTTTAAAAGCAGCGATCGAGATCGGGAAGCGCCCGGAGAATGATGGCAAGCTGATCGTGATGATTCAGCCGAGTTTTGGAGAGCGATATTTAAGTACAGCGCTGTTCCAAGATCCAGAGTTGACGATGCCGTCCATGTTGAATGGATAAGGGTTTTCGGCTCGACCCAATCGTAGCCGATGCAAGAGATTTACCAATGGTCGCAACATGCATAGAGACGTAATTGATTGCGTTCTACACATGTTGCGACCATCTACTTTGCTGGAAGGAAATATCTTGTACTACTAGCGATCAGAAGAGATGCGATCGTATCTCTTGTTAAGCTGGATTAGTACTGCTATTCTGTTGCAGTTGCAGCGCTTCGGCGTTTGGGGCATTTTGGCAATCCTGTTCTCTCTTCTCAAAGTCATGTCTACGTCTTTATCGATTTCGCTCGATTCGCCTTCGTTAGAAGAGGCGCTAAAACATTACTTTGGGTATGACAGTTTTCGTCCGGGTCAGCGCGAGATCATTGAACATGTTTTGGCAAATCGAGATCAGTTGGTGATTATGCCAACAGGCGGCGGGAAGTCGATTTGTTTTCAACTGCCAGCCTTGCTCAAACCAGGATTGATGATTGTTGTTTCGCCGCTGATTGCATTGATGCAGGATCAAGTTGAACTCTTACGAGACAATGGGATTTCAGCAACATTTCTGAATAGTAGTTTGTCAGCAGAGGAGCGGCGATCGCGAGGTCGAGCGGTGATGGAAGGCAGAATTAAACTGCTGTATGTTGCACCGGAGCGGTTGCTGAGTGAGGATTTTCTTCAAGGAGTGATGCCGCACATCGTTGAGCGCGTGGGGATTTCAGCCTTTGCGATCGATGAAGCGCACTGTGTTTCAGAGTGGGGGCATGACTTTCGACCGGAGTATCGGCAACTGAGTACTTTGCGATCGCGCTATCCGAACATTCCCATCATTGCTTTAACTGCAACTGCAACGCATCGAGTGCGAGATGACATTGTGCAGCAGTTGAACTTACATCAGCCGCGGGTAAATGTTTCGAGCTTTAATCGTAGTAACTTGTACTATGAAGTTCGCCCAAAGACGAAAACGGCTTATGCCGAGGTTGTTCAGCAGATCAAAGAAACGCCCGGAGCCGGAATTATTTATTGTTTAAGTCGGAAACGAGTCGAAGAGATTGCAGCTCGGTTAAAGCAAGATGGCATTGCAGCACTGCCTTATCATGCTGGACTCAATGCGGAAACGCGCCAAGATAATCAAACTCGTTTCATTCGAGATGATGTGAGAGTGATGGTCGCGACGATCGCATTTGGTATGGGAATTAATAAGCCGGATGTGCGATTTGTAATTCACTACGACATTCCCAAAAACATTGAAGGTTACTATCAAGAATCAGGGCGAGCTGGACGGGATGGAGAACCTTCGACTTGCACCTTGTTTTATAGCTATGCCGATGTAAAAACGATTGAATACATCATTTCTCAGAAAGTAGACCCCAATACAGGTGAAGCTCTCGAAGATGAACAACGCATTGCGACTCAACAATTGCGGCGCGTCATTAACTATGCAGAAGCAACCGACTGTCGTCGCACGATTCAGCTTTCTTACTTTGGTGAAGCCTTTGCAGGTCAGTGCGATAACTGTGATAACTGTAAGTTCCCGAAACCTGTTGAAGATTGGACAGTTGAAGCGCAGAAATTCCTTTCTTGTATCGCACGATTTGCTCAACGAGGGCGCACTTTTGGCATGGTACATACGATTGATGTGCTGCGCGGTTCTAAAAGTAAGCGGGTTCTTGAGAATAAGCACGATACACTCAGCACTTACGGGATTGGGAAAGATATCAGTGCTGATGATTGGAAGATGTTAGGTCGATCGCTGATTCATCAACGTCTAGTAGACGAATCAACGGATGGTTACTCTGTGCTAAAACTCAATGATTTAAGTTGGGAAGTGTTGCGATCAGAGAGAAAGGTTCACATCGCGATCGATAAAGCTAAACCTGCGCTGACGATTGCTCAAACTGTTGCAGTTGATACGCCTGAATCCGAAGAACTCTTTGAGCGCTTGCAAAAACTCCGCAAACGTCTAGCAGACGAACAATCTGTGCCGCCGTATGTGGTTTTCTCGAATGCAAGTTTGCGGCTCATGGCACAGCAACAACCGCAGACGCGCCAGCATTTTCTCAATATTTCTGGGGTGGGAACGCGCAAGTTGGCACAGTATGGAGATGTCTTTTTAGCAGAGATTCGAGAGTTTCGATCAGACAATGGTTTACCGATCGAGATCGAGCCGACTTCAGAAGCCAAGATTACAAAGTTAGAGAACCATGTGACAAAGCTCGATTCTGCTCCAGTTCCGCCTGCTGCAAATGAAGCAACTTACACTCAGCTTTATACGCTGGAACTTTTCCAGCAAGGTATGAAACCTTCAGAGATTGCAGAGGAGCGCAAAATTCGTTTAAGCACGGTGATGACGCATTTGGCAGATTTGATTGAGATGAACTATCCGGTGGATCTCGATCGCTTAGTTGCGCGCGATCGCCAAGCAAAAATTCTCGAAGCGATTCAGCAAGCGGATGATTTCTCGCTGTCTAAACTGCGCGATCGCTTAGGTGATACTTACGGTTGGGATGAAATTCGGTTAATGCGATCGTGGTGGAATATTCAGAATCACTAAAGTTCTTTGAATTCGTAGAGAACAATTCCTGTCTCTGGATCGTTACCGACTTCAAGATAACCGCTGGTTAGCATTTCTTTCAGTAAGGTTTCAACCTGCTGAAAACTCAGTCCGGTTGCCATTACGCCTTGAGTCACAGACAGCTTTCCACCTCTCGATTCTGCTGCTTTTAAAAGCTCGATCGTCGCTTGCTGCCGAGACATTGATTCCATCGAATCAAACAGCTTTGGCGATCGCATCGCTGCAAATTTGGAAGATTGCAATGTGATCTGCTCGATTTTCAGTGCGATCGGGTTTTGCTCTATTAGCGGTCTGTACTGTTCTCCAAGACGAGCATTGTGAACTTCGACCATTTTGGGAATGAGAAGCAGATCAAATAATTGCCCAAAGCCGAACAGCCCAAATGTGCCAAGCCAAAGAAATCCTGTTGCAGTCTGACCATTGTAAAGGCGGTGCAGTCCAGATAGACCCACTAATCCGCCTAACCATAGAACATAGGCTGTTCCGACTTTGTTCATAGCGTCGATCGCACTTCACTGCTGCTATGATAGCGAGAATTTCAGGTCTGTTCGATGCCGTGGTCGCTTTCCCCACTACTTGAACCGATCTCACTTTTAAGCATTGGTGTAAACTCTAAGAACAATCAGCCTTTATGCGGTTAAGCGATTCAATCCTTGATCCAATTTCAACTGCCATGCACATTACGATCGACCTTCCTGAAGCGCTGCTAACGCGCCTGAATGCTCAAGAGCAAAGCTTGCCTCAAGTTCTAGAAGTGGGACTCGATGAACTGACTGCTAGACCTCAAGCTGGATTTACAGGCTTTGCAGAAGTTCTAGAATTTCTCGCGAATCTTCCGACTCCCGAAGAGATTCTTGCCTTGCGTCCCTCAGAAACGCTGCAAGCTCAAATCGATCAACTTTCTGAAAAACATAGAGCCGAATCCCTAACTCCCCAAGAAAAGCAACTCTGGCAACAATACGAATATCTAGAGCATGTCATCAGCATGGCGAAAGCAAAAGCTTATCTCAAACTGAATTCCCAAGCGATCGCATGAGCAAAACTTACGTTCCTGCTGAATTGCGGCGTAGAGTAACAGAACGGAGCAGAGGATGTTGTGAATACTGTTTGCGCCCAGAACTTTTCTCTCTCAGTGTCCATGAAATCGATCATGTGATTGCAGAAAAGCATGGCGGTAAAACGACAGAAGATAATCTCGCGATCGCGTGCAAGATTTGCAACACGATTAAAGGCAGTGATATTGCTTCTATCGATCCAGAAACCGACGAAGTGACTGCACTTTACAATCCAAGGCGCGATCGCTGGCGAGAGCATTTTCGACTAGAAGGATCTGAACTCTTGCCTTTAAGCGATCGCGCACGAACAACAATTCGTCTACTTCAACTCAATCGCAGCGTCATTCTAAAGGAGCGCCCATTATGGCTTGCCACTGGAGTGGTTTATATTCCAACCTAAAGCAATTTTTACTTTACCCGTGAATGAGTTGAAGCAAATCCGCTTCCGAAAGGATCGAAACTCCTAGCGTTTGTGCCTTTTCCAGTTTTGAGCCAGCCTTCTCTCCAGCAACTAAGTAATCTGTCTTTTTACTCACAGAATCCGTTACTTTACCGCCTGCTTTCTGAATCAAGGCTTGTGCTTCATCCCGCTTCAGGGTCGGCAAAGTTCCAGTAATCACAAAGGTTTTTCCTGAAATTGCTGTCTCAACTTGAGCAACTGGTACAACTTCGCCTTTGAGTTGAATTTCGGCTTGTCGTAAGCGATCGATGAGTTCCTGATTACCATGATTCTGAAACCACTGCGAGACCGATTGAGCAATCTCAGATCCAAATCCTGGTACGGCTGAAATCTGCTCAGGTGTTGCTGCTGCTAATTCTTCAACACTTGGAAACGCCTGGGTTAGAGTTTGAGCATTCACACTGCCAACATGCCGAATGCCTAACCCGTACAACACTCGTGACCAGGGCTGAGATTTAGAATCTTGGATTGCTTTGACAATCTTCTCAGCGGATTTTTTGCCCATGCGCTCTAGCGTCAGAAGGTTCTCGATCGTTAAATCGTACAGTCCAGCAACCGAATTCACGAGATTTTGATCCACGAGTTGAGCCACTAATTTCTCGCCTACGCCGTTGATATCTAATGCGTCACGGCTTGCCCAGTGCGTTAATGCACCGCGTAAGATCGCAGGACAAGAAGCATTAATACATCGCGTTACCGCTTCATTTTCGGGTTTCACAACTGGTTCATGACACTCCGGGCAATGAGTTGGCATTTCAAACAGTCGGGCATTCTCAGGACGCAATTCGGTCAGGACTCGCACGACTTCAGGAATAATTTCTCCTGCTTTGCGAACAATCACAGTATCGCCAATGCGACAATCGAGTTCGGCAATGCGATCGCGATTATGCAAGGTTGCTCGCGATACTGTTGTACCTGCTAATTGCACAGGTTTCAGTTCGGCAACGGGTGTAATTGCGCCTGTTCGTCCAACATTGACACTAATGTTTTCTAAAATCGTTGGAGCTTCTTCTGCCGGATATTTCAGCGCGATCGCCCAACGTGGAAATTTCTGGGTAAATCCAAGTCGAGTTTGCAGGGCAAACGAATTGAGTTTGATCACAACTCCATCTGTCATATAGCGGAGTTGAGTACGATCGATTGACCAGCGATCGCAATAGTCCTGAACAGCTTGTAAATCAGCACACTTTTCTCGTTCTGGATTGACTCGGAATCCCATTTCTCGTAAGAGTTCTAAAGCCTGCCACTGCGTTTCTAATTCGCCTGGAACATGCAGCGTGTAAGCAAAGAAATCGAGCCGACGCTGGGCGACGATTTTAGCATCAAGCTGGCGTAAGGTTCCGGCAGCCGCATTACGAGGATTGGCGAAAAGTGATTCTCCGGCTTTTTCGCGATCGCGGTTAATCTGCTCGAACGAGTCGAGAGAAAGAAATGCCTCGCCTCGAACTTCGACCACAGGCGGCGGATTTTCTAAATTCAGGCGCAGCGGCACAGACCGAATCGCCCGCACATTCTGAGTAATTTCTTCTCCGGTCGTCCCATCTCCACGGGTCGCACCCCGCACCAGCACCCCATTTTCATACGTCAGTGCCAAGGCATTGCCATCAATTTTCAGTTCGCAGACGTACTCGAATTCAGTCACATCGGGCGCAACTTTCCGCCAACGCTGTTCCCAAGTCGCCAAGTCGGCATTTCCGAAGGCATTTTCTAAGCTGTAGAGTGGAATATTGTGCTTGACTGAAGTAAAGTGGCTAGCAGGACGTTCTCCGACTCGTTGCGTCGGACTGTCTGGGGTAATTAGTTCTGGGTAGTGCGACTCGATCGTTTGTAGTTCGCGGTAAAGCTGATCGTAGACCGAATCTTCGATCGTCGGCGCATCTAGCACGTAATAGTCATAACTTGCCTGCTGTAACAAGCGTCTAAGTTCTTGGACACGCTGCTGAGTTTCCGGGGTCAACTGTGCGACTGAATCCATGCCTTTTCCTCTGCCAATCTCAATCAGAGCATAGTTTACTTGCTAAAATCGCTCCTCTACCAGAAAAATGATGTCGAGAGCTTCAGTATTTTAGTACTGTTTTTGTTAATCAAGTTCAAGCCAGTTGAAAATTCGAGGGCGAAAAATTAATGCTGAGACAGGATTGACGCATGTGACCTGCCTCAGTACGATTACAGAAGGGTGATACCAGATTGAGCAAAGAACGTTGTTAAAGTCCCGATTCGTTCTGGAAAATGTGTATGAACCCCCCATCCGAAATTCCACGCGCCCCCAAACCTGAATCCGAAGAAACCCCTATTTCAGAAGCTGGTGGCATGTTTGATGCATTTGTGAGTTTAGAAGAGATTGCTCCTGACGTAACGTGGTCAGATGCGATCGCAGATCAGTGGGGAATCCCAAACACCCCTAATCAAGCAGCGCCCAAAGTTCTGGAGCAGTAAAGTCCTGAATCGCCAGCGTGGTTCCCATGTGTTTTAAATCCTTTGGGGTTTGAGTCGATGCGATACCAACGGTCAAAATTCCGGCAGCGATCGCAGATTGAATCCCCAGAGGTGAATCCTCAAACGCGATCGCTTGATCGGGTTCGAGTCCAAATTGTTTCAATGCATAAGTATAGGGTGCGGGATCAGGCTTGCCGATGCCGACTTCTTCCGCCAGAATGACGCGATCGAACACATCATCTAATTGCAAAGCCTTCAGCATAAACTGAGCATTCTTACGAGGTGCATTCGTCACCACTGCTTGCTGGATATGCCGCTGTTTTGCCCAGTCGATCAGATCTATCAAGCCGGGAGTGAGCGGTAATTGCTGCGCAAGCGCACGAAACCGGGCTTCTTTTTGTTCTGAAAGGGCTTCACCCTCAGCAGCACTTAACTGAGGTAAGAATTTTGCGATCAAGCGCGGGTTCGTACTACCGCTCATTTCCTGCTTATAGAAGGTTTCGGTGATCTCAATGCCGAATTCTTTGAGACAGTCCTGCCAGGCAATAAAATGAATCGGGTCAGTGTCTGCGATCGTTCCATCCAAGTCGTAGAGAATAGCCTTTAGCGATTGCACGATCGTACCTTCACAAAACTTCACGGCTAAGGATAGCGTGAATCGGCACAACTAGCCATCTATTCAGCGGATATTTTTTGGCTTAGCACTGAGCGATCGATCGCGTTGAAGGGACACCGAAAATTGGAGTGGCATCTAAGCCAGTAACTTGTTGAAATTCAGTTGGCGTAAACGAGATCGCGATCTGGTCCGCCTGCCAATGGTGCAATAACGCTTGAACTTGCTGAAAAAACTCAATTCCTCGGGTCATGGGAACTTTCACCCAGTTTTGCACCAGAATTTCGACCAGTGCCAGTTCGATCAAGGCAGGCGGATACAGTTGTAACAATTCGGTCAAACAGTCTTGGCACAGCTCAATGTTTTCGCTATCTAACTGATAGCTACTGATGATGTGTTTTACTCGCTGTTGTTGAATTTGTTCCTGAAGGCTCATCGGAAATGAAATTGCGCTACAAACAAGCTTAGCTTAAGTTGATCAATTCGATTCACTTTCAATGATTGGACAAATGGTTGCAGCAGAATTTGTGGCTTGCTGTGCGAGTAATTCTTCTAATTCCTGCTTGAGTATTTGGAGTTGCTGAATTTGGCGATCGATGTCGCTCAATTTACCTTTGAGCGCCTGCTGAACCCGCTCACACGGCAAATCTCCTTGATCGTGTACTTCTAAAAACTCATGAATCTCCGATAGACTCATGCCCAAATGTTGCGCCCGCTTGATGAAATTTAGACGAGTGAATACATCAGCGCTAAATAATCGAAATCCGCCTTCTGTTCTGCCTACAGTTTTGAGTAAGCCTAGCTCCTCGTAGTAGCGGATTGTTTTAATCGGAATTCCGCTTTCTCTTGCAACTGTACCAATCAGTTTTGCGTCTTCTTGAACCAACATTAGTTCTCTCCTGTTTGAATTTCACTTTGAGGCGAACCCTTGCGACGTTTAGGTTTGCTCGATAGGAACCACCACAGTTCTAGACTGATTAATCCTATCCCGCCTAAAGTGACGATCGCTTTATTCTCAAGCGGCTGTTCGATGCGATGGAACTGTCCAGTTTGAGCAGGCTGCATTTCCATGTTGTGAGGAGTTTGAGCCACTGCACGATTCATCAAAAGTAATCCTAAAATAGCAATGAGTGTGTTTTTCATCTTCCAAAGGGCTTGGGTTGAAAATTGCGAAGTCGGAGCGCGTTCGTAACCACGGAAACAGAGCTAAATGCCATCGCTGCTCCTGCAATAATTGGGCTGAGCAACCAACCGAAGAACGGATAGAGAATGCCTGCTGCGATCGGAATGCCTGCCACGTTATAGATAAACGCGAAGAACAGATTTTGCCGAATGTTGCGAATCGTGGCACGACTGAGTTGAATGGCAGTCACAATGCCTTGTAAGTCCCCAGAAATTAGAGTGATATCACTCGCTGCGATCGCAACATCGGTTCCGGTTCCGATCGCGATTCCCACATCTGCTTGTGCAAGAGCAGGCGCATCATTGATGCCATCACCCACCATCGCAACAATTTTGCCTTCAGATTGCAAAGTTTCAACAGTTGCAGCTTTTTCATCAGGGCGGACTTCTGCAAACACCCGCTGAATATTCACCTCTCGTGCAATCACATCAGCAGTCCGGCGATTGTCTCCCGTCAGCATGACGACTTCTAAGCCGAGCTTTTGTAAAGCACGAATTGCAGAAATCGACGAAGGTTTTACCGTATCTGCGATCCCCATAATTGCTTCAACTTGGCGATCGACCGCAATCCAGACAACCGTTTTGCCCAGTGATTCGAGTCGATCCCACTGCGATCGCAAAATGCTCGTCTCAATGCCTAATTCTGTCATCCAGCGATGTGTGCCAATCTGAATCAGTTGATCCGCGACATAACCTTGAACTCCACTTCCCGCGATCGCTTCAAAGTCTTGGGCGCTCGTGAGTTCGACAGTTTGAGCTTGTGCATAGTGCACGACTGCTTCTGCTAAGGGATGTTCTGAGTTTTGCTCGATCGCAGCAGCTAAACGGAGCAGATTTAATTCATTACGATTCGCAGTCCCTCGAACCGTAACAAAATCCGTGACCGTTGGTTTCCCTTGGGTAATTGTTCCAGTTTTGTCGAGAACGATTGTTTGTAGTTTATGCGCCAGTTCTAAACTCTCTGCTCCTTTGATTAAGATGCCATTCTCTGCACCTTTACCAGTACCGACCATAATCGAGGTCGGAGTTGCTAAACCTAATGCACAGGGACAGGCAATAATAAGCACGCCAACTGTCGGAATCAACGCCATCGTCACATTGCCCATGACGTTGTACCAGAGAATAAACGTTGCGATCGCAATGGCTATTACCACCGGAACGAACCATCCGGTCACTTGGTCTGCCAAGCGTTGAATCGGAGCTTTTGAGCCTTGTGCTTGCTGCACCAGTTTCACAATCTGAGCGAGAAAAGTATCTTTGCCCACTCGTGTTGCTCTGAAGATAAAGCGACCTGTTTTATTTAAGGTCGCTCCAATCACCTCATCGCCAACTTGTTTACTCACAGGCACACTTTCACCCGTAACCATCGATTCCTCGATCGTCGATCGACCTTCAATAATCTCCCCATCGACCGGAATCTTTTCACCCGGACGCACAATCACGAGATCTCCGACCGTCACTTCCGCGATCGGGACATCCATCTCCTGTCCTTGGCGAATCACGCGCGCTGTTCTTGCCTGCAACCCAATCAGTTTACGAATCGCCTCAGAAGTGCGTCCTTTAGCACGATGTTCTAACAACCGACCTAGTAAAAGCAGCGCAATAATCACACATGCCGCTTCAAAGTAAACGTCTGGAGCAAGCCCTTGAGCGATAAACCACTGTGGAAAAAACGTTGGAAATAGAGAATATAGGTAAGCAGAACCCGTCCCGATCGCAACCAAGGTATCCATCGTCGCAGTGTGTCGCTTCAGAGCTTTCCAGGCATGGATAAAAAAAGACGCACCACACCAAAACAGCACAGGCGTTGTCAATATCAACTGAGTCAGTGGATCATGCAACTCCATCGGAATCCAGGGAATCGGCAGTCCGAGCATGGCAGGAAGCGACCCGATCACCAACACAGCACTGATGATGCAAGCGACCCAGACTTTACGGCGCAACTTGCGATTTTGAACTTGTCGTTCTCGCTGGTCTGCATCCTCTTCATCCGCTAGCACATTCTCTTGCATCGGCTGAGCAGAATAACCTGCGTCATCAACAGCTTGCTGAATCTCAGCTAGATTGGTTTTGCGAGAATCGTAAGCGATCGTGGCTTGCTCTGCGCCAAAATTGACGCTGCACTCATTGACACCCTCGACTGAGCGAATCGCATCTTCAATATTCTTCGCGCAGGCGGCACAACTCATGCCTTGAAGTTTGAGCGTGGTGGTTTCCATAAGACAAATTGGGAAAAGAACTAAGCAACCGTGTAACCTGCATCCGTAATCGCTTGTTTTACAGCAGTTTCTGAAGCCTGCGTCTCGATTTGGACAAGTTTAGTTTTGGTATCAGCGGTCACGATCGCAGTTGGATCGATCGATTTGATCGCGCTGGTAATCGTATCGCTACAAGCAGAACACGCCATATTCGGAACCGTAAGTTGTAAGGACATGAATCAAACTCCTGAACTGAAATTTGGAATCTTTATATGATCATTCTGAAATCTCTAGTGGGCTGGAGAGTCAAGTTATTTTTTTAGATTCTGTCTGAAGCATGAGAAAGAAGGCTGCCATTCTGGAATTCAGAACAACAGCCTTCTTTTCAATTTGATGCACTACTTTCTAACCCTAGGGCTTTGCAGCCGTTTGACAAGCCGAATCTGTTTGTACAGGCGGCATCAATGCCACAATATGAGGGACTGGGCGGGGCGTATAGCTCATCATTGACTCCCCTTTGAATGCCAGCGCGGCACTGGCTCCCGAATCGAGCATTACGGCTTCTCGCAATCCTGCTTTTGCCAGCGCTTCACCGAGATTCACGGAGTTAACATAATCACCCGAAACTCCGACAACCGGACGATCGGCTTGATCAATTCCCCAGAATGCGCGATCTCGCTCTGCATCAAAGCCAAACAATCCTCTGAATGTCTCTGCCGACTGAGGTTTGCCATCTTTGACTAACCAAGCTCCTGCTACAAATGCATCTTTCACCCCAAGCAATTCTGCCTCGACTCCCTCACGCGTGTTGTGTTTCAACGGATTAAACGGGATATATCGAATCGTTTGATCGTTAATTAACACGAGCGGTCGCCCTTCTAACTTAGAGAGTGATCCTTGAGGAGCCGCAACGAATTCGCCAGTTGCAGAACTCATCACAGGTCCAATCATCTTATTAGAATCGAGAAATTCCAGCGAGAAAAAGCCCCCATCAACTGCCGCGATCGCAGGCGTTCCCTGCTTAATTTCTACAACCTGCGCCCGAGTTTTCGCATGAATCGTCGTCGGTTTTCCACCGGCTGCCAAAATCAAGGGCACTTTATTCACGGTGGTCTTAGTCAACTCCACAGGTGCGCTGAAATTCAGACCATTTTTGAAGAAAGTCATGGCAGGTCCGCCGTTGGCTTCGGCGATCACTTTCTCAGTTTGGGACTGTCCAATCCGTGAAATATTGAATAAGTTCTCAGACTCCGCTGCAAACAAGTTTGCCTCGTCGCTCATTGTCCAAGCCGCTTGATACCCCGCCGCGATCGCAGCTTGTTGAACTCGCTCGTCGTTCTTGCCTTCTGGATAGACAAAATATCGAATCGGAATTCCTAGCTTGGCTTCGAGCATCCGTTTCGATTCGGTCATCTCAAACGCTAACTTTGCATCATCCTTAATCTCGCGTAAATCCGCTGGATGATTGACACTGTGCGATGCGATCGTGATTAACGGATCAGCCGCCATCTCCTGAATCTGCGCCCAATTCATCCCCGGACGGCCTCTAGGCTTGTCAATTTTGGCAGGATAAATCGAAAACGCACCCGGATACCCGTACTTCTTCAATAAAGGATAGACATATTTATAATGTCCTAAGTAACCATCATCAAAGGTGAGAACGACTGGCTTAGCAGGCAAAGGAATCCCAGTTTTCAAATGTTCGACGAGTTGATCCAAGCTAATCGGAGTCAACCCATTTTGTTGAATCAATTTTAGATGTGCCTCAAACTCTTGAGGAGTCACATCAAAAAAGACTTCTTTCTCCGCCACAATGTCGTGATACATCAGGATCGGAACTTTTGCCAATCGCGCTCTTGGATTGATTTGCGGAAACGGTGCTTCTGCGAGTTTTGCTTGCCAATCTTTCGCAAATTCAGATGATTTGGCTCTGAATGTCGTTGGTTTGAAATCAGTGGGAATTGATGTGGATGCTTGATATCCCAATTGCGTCCCCTGGGCACAAACGGGAGCAATGGCGACACTCAAACTAGAGTTGAGTTGCGGCGGCTCGTTGGCTAAGAACGTGGGAGTCAGCGATGAAATCTGGGGAGCCACTTCAGTTGGCAACCAGCGATTTCCTGAAGCAACGATCGCACCTGCCCCAACCAGAAGCGGTAAACTCCCAACGGCTAGAAATTGCCAGCCAGCTTTGGGAGCGATCTGTTTCGAGAAGCCCAACAAACGAGTCCAAGGGGATTTTTTCATGGTGAGGTCAGGGGAAGGTCACTTGAACTATATACTCGATTTGACTTGCATCCCTAAGTCATGCAAATTACACAACGAGAGGGATGCTTGTCAATCATTTCCCTGCTAGTCTCTCCCAATCCGGTGAAAAATCTCTGCCTTGAACAACTTGTATAGAATTCACTGAGACACAAACGCAAATATTTTCAGCACTCAAATATTTTCAGCACTCAAATATTTTCAGCGCTCAAATATTTTCAGCGCTCAAATGTTTTCAGCGCTCAAATATTTTCAGTACTCAAATATTTTCAGTACTCAAACGCTCTAGCGCGACACGAGCCGCTGCTGCCACATTCGGATTACCGTCTTTTTCCAAATATTTCAAAGCAGACAGACTCTTCTCGCTGGGCATATTTCCCAATGCCTCTGCCAATCGTTGACGAATCAACCAATCTTCAGATTGAGCGAAGCGCAAAATTGCGTTGACCGCATCGACGGCTTTAATCTCTCCCAAAGCCGCGATCGCAGCTTGCTGCACGACAATTTCTTCGCTGTCTAATGCCTCCATCAGCACTTGTTTCGCCCGTGCATCTTTCAAATTCCCCAAGGCAACGGCTGCACTAAATCTCACAAGCCAGTCGGTATCTTCATAAAACAGTCGCACCAATGGCTCAAAGGCTCTGATGTCTTCTAAATAGCCCAATGCTCCAGCCGCATCTGCGCGAATCCCGTAGTCCGATTCGGTTTCGAGAATATTGAGGAGGATCGGAAAACTTTCATCGGTTTGCTTAATTCCTAACGCAAACACAGCCATCGATCGAATTTGTAAACTCTGATCATTCAAGACTTTTTTAATCAAGGGCACAGCGTCCTCAGCCGGAATATCTCGCAGATTGGCAAGCGCTACCATGCGATCGCGGGTACTGTCACTGTCGAGTTGCTGAGCGATTTGGTTGAGGCTGAGACTCATATTTTTTACAAAACTTAAAAATTGCATTTTCATTGTGACAGAATTCCGAGTTCTGTGCCGCCTCTATGAAGGGAGGCTTCCCGAACAAATCTATAATGGGATTTGCTTTACGTTTTGGATTGCCACTATGCAGACTAGCGATCGACCCTCCCTTTCTTCGACGTTTTCGGTTGCCCGGATTGCTTCTGTCTCTCGTAAGACGGGTGAAACTGATGTGCAAGTGACCGTCAATCTCGATGGCACCGGAAAATGCGTTGCCAAAACAGGGATTCCGTTTCTCGATCATATGCTGCACCAAATCTCATCGCATGGATTGATTGATCTCGATGTGCAAGCAACGGGCGATATCGAAATCGATGATCACCATACAAATGAGGATGTCGGGATTACGTTGGGGATGGCGATCGCGAAAGCGTTAGGCGATCGGAAAGGCATTGTTCGGTTTGGGCATTTCGTTGCGCCTTTGGACGAAGCACTGATCCAAGTTGCACTTGATTTTTCAGGTCGTCCGCATTTGAGCTATGGCTTAGAGATTCCAACGCAACGGGTGGGAACCTATGATACGCAGCTTGTGCGAGAGTTTTTTGTGGCAGTAATCAATCATGCTCAAATGACGCTGCACCTTCGCCAACTTGATGGAATCAATTCGCATCACATTATTGAAGCGACGTTTAAGGCATTTGCGCGATCGCTGCGAATGGCAGTAGAAATCGATCCACGACGGGCACATGAAATTCCCAGTTCAAAGGGTGTGCTGTGATGCGAGGCTGGCAAGTAGGAGTGGGATTGGCGCTGGTGTTGGGATCGCCTATCGTCGAAATGCGATCGGTCAGCGCTCAAGAGAGCATCTGGAAACGATTCACATCCAAGAGTCATGGCTTTTCTATTGTCATGCCCGGTACACCAACTGAGCGCAAACAAAGTGGACTGACCCAATTTGAACTGATTCGAGATGCAGAATCGGTACGGTATGCCGTAGGAGTTCTCAATTTACCTGCTGCTCCCGGAGAGGACAAAAAGCTGCAAAACGAAGTCTATGAAGGGATTCGTCGAGGAGCAGCGCGTGGACAAGCCGAACTCCTATCATTTCGCACGATTAAACTGGGTGAGTTCCCAGGACGGGAAATGAACTTTAAGCTGCCAGATAATATGGTGGCAAAATGGCGGGTTTATCTCGTCGATCGTCGTGCTTACTTTATCAATGTCACGACGACACAGGAAAATCAGCAGCGAGGACTGGCGACAAGCATTGATGTCTTTCTCAATTCGTTTCGACTGATTAGCCCCCCATCGAAGCAGCCGAATTAGGATTTCAATCTCTCTTGCTCAGGATTGTTCTTTAGTAATCTTTGTCACTGTTCTTAAAGGTTCGCCGCATCGCCCATTGTAAAAAGCCTGGGAACAAGCGGCTTGAGAGCAGTGACATATTTGCAGAACCGACCATGACATCCGTTTTCCGATGTTTGACCGCTGTCCAAATCGCCTTTGCTACGTCTTCTGGCTTCTCAACCACAGGAACACTCAAAACCTGCTCTAACTGCTTACGGCGTGCGATCGCATCTTCCCCATCCTTGCCGCGAAAAATGGCTCGCTCCATCAGATCACTTTTGATCAGACTCGGATAAATGCCACAGACAGTAATCCCTTTCGGCGAAAGCTCAGACTGTAAACTCTGAGTCAGCCCAGTCACGGCAAATTTACTCGTCGAATAAGGCACAAGATAGGGAATAGGAACCTTCCCACCCACGGATGCAACATTCACAATCATGCCGCGACCTTGAGCCAGCATGTGCGGGAGTAGAGCTTGAATTGTGTGAATATACCCCCAAAGATTTGTATCAATCACTGTATGCCAATCTTCTAGTGAGAAACTATCGGCTGGACCTGAACTATACACACCTGCATTGTTGACGAGGACATCGATCGTGCCGTACTGCGCGATCGACTGATCAATGAGCTTCTGAACTTGTTCTGGATTGCGAGTATCAGTTGGAATCGCAGTAACGCTCTGACCAATCGCCTTGACTTCTTCAGCCGCTGCGTTTAAGCGATCGATATTTCGAGCAGCCATAATTACGCTGTAGCCATTTCGAGCAAACTGAAGGGCAGTTGCTTTACCAATGCCTTGAGATGCGCCAGTAATCAGAACAGTAGAAGCCATAAACCTTAAACATGAGAACTATTTTTAGTGTGATGGGAATGGGTACAAATACGTCCCACTTTTGTCAGATCTGAGGATTTTGCAATCAATATTACCGTCTTTACGACAGAGACAAGGTTCGCCCCATAGGGAGATAGCGTTATCCAAGGCAATTTATAAACTCGACTCAGAAATTGAGAAGCACAAAGCGTTTTCGATCGCGTTCCTCAATCTCAATAATGAATGTTAAAGTTTGTAAAGATGGTTTTTCAACCTCGATCTTTCCTGGAGTTTTCTTGTGGTTTCCTTCCGTTCAGCGCCAACTCAATTGGGTCAAGATTCTAAAATTCAAATCGATCGAGGTGTATGGGTTGCACTCACGATTTTAGGAATTTGGGCAGTGAGCTTGTTCACACTGCTCAGTATTGATATTACACAATTATCAATCCCATTTAGAATTGCAGGGCTTTTACTACAAACATTTCTATACACTGGGCTATTTATTACCGCACACGATGCGATGCATGGCGCTGTTTCGCCGAGTAATCGTAAACTCAATGACTTGATTGGCTCAATTGCATTGCGCGCCTATGCTTTATTTTCATTGAAATCAATGATCAAAACGCATTGGGAGCATCATGCACATCCAGCTTCTGATCTCGATCCAGACTTTCACAACGGCAAGAATAAAAGCCTTTTAGGATGGTATTCCTACTTCATGGTGCGCTATTGGAGTTGGACGCGAATTATCTCTTTGATTGCCATCTTTCACATTGTGCATCGACTCTTTCACGTTCCTGAAGCGAATTTAACTTGGTTTTGGGTCGTGCCTTCGATTCTCAGCTCCGTTCAATTGTTCTTCTTTGGGACATTTCTACCGCATCGTGAGCCAGCAGGCGGCTATCAAAACGAAAATCGTGCGACCAGTACTCGCTGGTCACCCTTCTGGTCATTTATTAGCTGCTACCACTTTGGCTATCATTTAGAACATCATGAACGCCCTGATCTCGCTTGGTGGCAACTTCCTGAATTACATCAACGCAAACTTCAAGAAGAAGGCTAAGCTTGAGAATGACGATCGCGGAATGATGTTATGGCAGATTGGGTCAAGCTTCTCAATGAGTATTCAAACAAGGATTTAGAACAGCGGAAGATTTGGTATTCTCCGGTTGTGGAAGCCTACGATCGCGGAAGACCGAGCTATCCTGAAATGCTCATTCAGCGATCGATTGAACTTGCCAATCTTGCCCCCGACTCGAAAATTCTTGAAGTGGGCTGTGGTTCGGGGACGGCAACGGTTGATTTTGCCAAGTTAGGCTATGCGATCGATGCGGTCGAACCCAATCCAGAATTCTGTCGAGTGGCTCAGCGAAATTTTGCTGAGTTTCCGCAGGTCAAGCTTTATCCTCAATCTTTTGAGGAGTGGCAAGTTCAGCCGGAAACCTATCAGATTGTGCTTGCTGCTAATGCGTGGCACTGGATTGCATCGGATATTAAGTATGTGAAAGCAGCAAAAACATTGCGGGCTGGAGGTTCTCTAGTGTTGCTTTGGAATATGTCGCTTGAACCGAACTATGAAATTTATCAAATCCTGAATGAAGTCTATCAGGCTCATGCACCTGCGATCGCACCTGCGTATGAAGGGCGAGATAAGCAAGTTGAAATCTTGAGCGGATTAGGGAAACTCGTGAGTGATTCCGGATTATTTGAGGCTCCCGTCACAGAATTGATGCCTTGCGAAAGAACCTATGAGGTTGATCGCTATCTCGATCTTTTGAGTAGCTATTCACCCTACGTTTCTTTAGATCCACAGGTCAAAGAAGCTTTATTGTCGGGATTGAGAACGACGAT